>OGNO01001092.1_pt1 | contig 14204 bp, 12 predicted proteins | sample 1573491 | NCBI WGS metagenome assembly OGNO01 (sample SAMEA2581900, study PRJEB24529) | metagenome | biome: Human gut stool | place: China | collected 2011
TTCTTCTTTGAAAGGTTGTATGAAGATAAATCCTTGTTTATTGCGTCATCCGTCAATCTGTTTGCAAGGTCGGTAAAGGCCTCTTCCGAGCCTTCAGTAAATGCACCTTTAAGCACATTGCCGACAGCCGCACGAAATGTGCTTTTTCCGCTGGCTTTAAACGCTGAGAGCTGTTCCAAAGATACCTTTTCAAAAAGGGTTTCTGCAATGCCTGCCGCAATACCTGTCTTGACTGCGTTGTCAATTGTACCGCCATTGTTGATTACATCATTCGCTGCACCGACACCGGCACTTGTGCCCATAATGCCGAGTGACAAAGCCTGTCCGCCCGGAACGGCATTAAGCGGTAACAAAGAGGCAAAGTCAGCCATACTCATTCCTGTGTTGTAAAGGAATGAACCGAAATCATTGTTAATGTTTTCAGATACCTTTGCACGCATAGCGTCAGATATAGCGGTATTGGTTGCTTCGGGGTTAATATATCCGTCACCGCCGTTATATTTCTTATCAAGGTCGGTTGAGATATATTTTATTGCATCGGGAACAGCACCACCGAGCCTTGCTCCTACACTTGCAATTGAACCGAGTACAGGGTGCTCATTTGCATACTCTGTACTTGTCCTTGTAGTTTCCGCTGCTTTTTCTGCATCTCTTTCTCTTTCATACCACTTGTATAATGATTCGGTGTCATAACCTTCCTTTTTCAGATTCTTAAAATTCTTTTCAATCTGTGTACGCTCTTTGTCGGACAACTTGTTAATGTAGTTATAATCATCAAGAGTCACCTGATTTTTTATGCTGTCAGTATCGTGTCCTGTACTTGCAAGCATATGCTTGGTATCATCATAATGTTGTAAAGCATAGTACTTCTGCAAAACAGTTTTGAGTATAACATTCTTATCAACTATATCGTCATACTCTCTTTTTTTCTGTTCTGAGAGCTTGGCTCTATTGATGTATGTATCAATTTTATCCTGTTCATCTTCAATATTCCTGCGTCTTGCTTCTTTGTTTTCATCTGTACCTGTTGTTCCTCTGTCATACAGATTTTCATATTCTTTGCTCAGTTCCCGGTTGTATTTTTCAAGTTCTTCGCTTGTGGCATTGTCATACATATGCTTATTAAGCCAGTTAAGCTCACTTGTTGTTGCGTGCAATCTCGCATTAAGCCTCTGCTCAAGCGTTGAGTTTTTATATTTGTTTTCAAAACTTTCCGTAAGTTTGTTTGCTTTGTTGCCAATATCGGCAAGAACAGCTTTCTGCGAATCACTTAAATCATACTCGCCGTTTCTCTGCTTTTCTGCAATCTGTTTGTCAAGCTCATCAATTTTTGAATTGTACTCTGAATAAACTTTATACTTATCCTTTTTTCTTGTATCAATACCTGTAGAGGTTACAAGTCCGTTATCAAGTGCATACTTGTTGCGTTCATCAATTAATGCTTTTCTTTCTTCTGTCATACCTTTTAAAGATTGACTGCGAGCATATTCCTTAGCGTTCTGTCGGTTTATCTCCGTCTGCTTATTAACCCTGTCGGCAAGCTCGTCATATTCTTTCTGCATTTTCTCGGCTGTTTTGGTGTCACCTGTCGCAACCGCCGCATTATACATGTGTGTAAGTCCTTTAACTCTATCATTCAAAGACTTGTCCGGGTTTTTAATTGCTGCTCTAAAATCCTCTGCGGAGCTGTTTGCCTTATTCCAATTTCCGTTTAAAAAGGATTTTATATTCGAGCTCGTACTTGAAGAAATATTGTTGCTGTTTTTTACAGAAATATCATTTGTCGCTGTTTTATTATTTGATGATGTCGAACTTGTGTCGTTTGGTAAATCGTGTTGATGCTGAAATACTTCCTGCTGAATCCATTCGTTATAGGAAGCCACCTGCGTTTTTCCGTTTTCATCGGTTATATACCTCGGTGCTGATGTATGCTGAATATAATTATCCGAACGGTCAATACCGTTGTGATAAAAGTTTCCGCTGATTTTGCCTGCTTTAAAATCTCTTAAATCATCGCCTGCGGTTCTTTTTCTTCGCTGTGCCATATATACAGTCCTCACTTTTTCTTCTTATTTATCGGTAGTTCGTTCCACTCTTTTTCCGATAAATATTTTGTTTTTCCGTTTTCGTCCGTAGTAACTCTTGAAGTTGACGTTTGAAAATAATCAGTGTTTTTACCGATACTCATTGAGTTCGGACCGCCGTAGTGGTCATCATTAAGCGTTCCGCCGTTTTTGCTCATCCTGTCAAGCGTGCTTGTCAGGTCAGCTGAGCTGACATTGAGCTTTTCGGCAATATAATCCATTTCGTCAAGCGTGATGTAGCCGTTATAATAGCCCTGTGCAAGCTGACCGACTTTGTAATTATACTTAGCGTTTTTAAGGTCATAGGCGTCCACAAACTTGTCATATGCCGCCTTAAATCGACGCTTATCTTCTTTATCCTGTGCTTTCTTAGCTGCCTTTTCTGCCGCTGTCTGAGCCTTAACATAAGCAGTATAAGCTGCCTTATTCTTTTCATACTCAATCTTCTGGGCGTTTTCTCTTTCAGCCTGTGCATTTTGTGCCGCTTGATTTGCACTGACGGTATTATAAAGATAACGCTGATTCTCAGTCGCTCTTGCTCCCGAAAGATTATTAAGTGCTACGTTAAGTTTGGCGGAGTAAATATCATTTTTTGCACTGTCAAGATTTGTGTCTGCCTGTCTGTCGGTTGAGTACCTGCTTGCAAGCAGATTGAGATAGTTTTTATAATCACCTGTAGTATCACGGTTACGGCTGTAGTCTGTCCCCTCAAGCGTGTTATAGAGGTTAAGCACATTTGCGTTTTGCTCCTGTTTTGCCTGATAGTCCTGTTGTGCAAGCCCCTTAAATGTGCTTTCTGCATCGCTTATATTTCCCATGCGGTCATTGTAGACCTCGTTTGCGACTGTATCGGCATAGGTAGGATTGTAACCGCCTGCAAGCTGATTAGCGGTGTTACGGCTTGTATCTCGTGCCATAGCGGCATTCTGCGCAAATTCCTTGCGGTACTGCTGATATGCTTTATCCTGCATCGGATCGTATTCAAATCCTCTTCCTGTCAGATAGTTACTTATAGCGTCATCTAACTTACCGCTGTAAGTGCTTTTATAATCGTCAGCCTGTCCTGTCGCTGTTGATTCTGCACCCGCAAGAGCGGCGGCACTCTTCTTAGTGTCACCGCTCACCGTCTGACTTGGTACTTCGTTCATAAGGTCGTTGTAAATTTTTTCTTCACTGTTTACGCTCAATGTTCTCACCTCACTTTATTTTTACCTGACTGTTCAGATAATTGTAATAAGCGTCCGACTGTCTGCGCTGGCTGTCAATGCTTGACCTTGTGTCGGCACTCAATGTGTTGTGTTCGTACTGTGCCTCGGCAAGACTTCTGATGTCTGAAAGATTACTCTGTGCCGCTGACATTTGTGTCTGCCAGTGAGCCAGTTCATTTTGAAAGTTACTCATATCAAGGCCTTTACTTGTGCCGTACTTATTTTCGTAGTAGGTCATAAAGTCGTAATCATCCGTTACGCTGTCCCTGTATCTCTGATACTGTGTGTTATCAAGGTTCTGCAATACACCGATTCTGTTCAGCGTATCTTCCTGCTGTTGCTGATAACTCTTGTAGGCTTCATTTTTAAGTGTCGGTACCTTGTTTGCAAGCTCGTCCATATACTCGCCGAATGCCTTTTGTCCTGCCGCCTGTGAATAAGTATTGCTGTAACCGCCTGTGTTAGCTGCATAACTTCCCTGTACGTTCTCCTGTGCAACCTTGCCCTCACGGGTATATTTTTCTTTCGACTGTTGATACTCAGAAGAATTTTCAGGTGTCCAGTCAAATTTATTTTTTTGGTATTGATTCGCAAGCTCGTCAATTGTACCCTTGTACTTGCTCGTGTATCCCTTATTGATTTTATCTGTGTAGGAATTAGCGTAGCTGTCAGCCTGCTGACGAGCCTGTCTTGTGTCGTAGCTGTCAGCGTATGTCGGAGCTGATGAGGCAACACGGTTGTAGTTATTAACCGCATTGTCAACATCACCTGTGCCGTAAACCTTGTATGTATAAGCCATTATTTTTCACTTCCTTTTTGTGACTGTCCGATTGCGGATAGAAAATCATCTGTTATGTTGTCGCTGTCAATATTACTGAGCACGAAAGCCAGCTGTTCGTACATATCGTTTAGATAGTTCCGCATCTCACCTATGTCATTTGTTGAGGGCGGTGGATCAAGTTTAAATGTAGCCACGCTTATCACTTCCTCTGCTGTGCTCAATGTCAATTCCGTATATTTCGACCTGTCCCGTTCCTACAAGTTTAAGCCGTAAATATTCCGCTCTGCGTAAAGCTACGGCGAATACTCTCGGCTTTTTCTCGCTGTAAATCATTTCGCTGACTTTCTTCCATTCACCGTTGTCCTTATACTGCACAAACAAGCTGACCTTTGCTCCCTTTTCAGCCTTAATGCCGATTCGGATTTTTCCGATATTCTTCACATTAAATTCGCTGTCATAAAGGTCGCCTGTTTCAGCAGACCACTCAAAGTAATCTTCCTGTTGATATTCATATTTCGTATTGTCAACAAGAAGATTGTCCGCTTTATCAGGACACATAATGTTTTCTTTGGTATCGTCAAGCCAATACAGAACACCGTTGTATGTGGTGCAGTCAATCATCTTAGTGTCATCTTCCTTATGCCACAAGCCTTTGTCGGTATCGTACACAAGAAGTTCCTGTTCTCCGTCATCTCTTTCGGCAGATATGTAGTATTTATTTCCGTGTCTGCCGCCGACTGCGTTCTTATAAGTATGCCCCCACAAAGATTCTTCGCTGATGAGAGCCGGCAGGCTACCGCTCTGATAGGCATATACACCGTTATGACCAAGATAAAACAAGGTTGAGTTAATGTTAACAAGGCTCTTTTCGCTTCCAATTTCAACACCGGGAACATTGTATTCGCCAAGGGTAAAGTTACTCGGCTTTGTTCCGTAAATCTTCAAAGCATAATTTTCTTTGAAGAAAATAACGCTGTCGCCCCGTGTTGCAATACCAGTAAACTTTCCTTCTTTTCCGCAAGTCATAGCCCAGCTGTCTGTACTGATTCCGTCACTGTATGCCTGCCAGTTGCGCTCATCACCTTGTTTACAACAATAAATTTCATTTTTGGCTGAGGAGCAACACCACAAGCGGTTTTGCATTTCCACGATTTTTCCCTCGTCAAAATCGGGAGAGATTCTTTCAACTGTGACCGTACCTGTGTACGGCACGCTTGATTCCAATTCGCACTTGATTGTAAGCTCATTTCTTGAAACGTAATAAACCTTGAAAGTTTTCCCGTTAAGGTTCTTAATATAACTCTTATCGGCGTAGCTTTCGGCATCTGTGCTGACAAGAGAGTCAGTTAATCCGCTGATTTTAACAAAATCTCCTGCCTGTATATTAGTGCCTATTCCTTTTGCTCTTATTGTCGTATAATTAAATTTTTGAGACAACTTTTTGAATTTCAAAAGCCTATTCTTTTTATATGAACTGTCCTTCTTTTCAATTCCGATAACAGAATAAAAATTGTTATAACTTTCAATTACCATGCCTGTCGTAATATCATTTGAGCTGAATATATCAACCATGTCTTTATTACTTGTCAACTGATATTTGGTGTCGGTTAAATCGTTGTTGGTATATAAAGTTACTCTCGGTCGATAATTCTTGTTCGTACTTGCGTCATAATGTGACCGTGTAATTGAACACAACAAATATGCATAATCAAATGTCAAGGCATCAAGTTGCAAATTACTCTTTGCTTCTACTTGTGTGCTCGAATCTTTGTTTTGGCAGTCAATCATAGTCACCTTTTTGTTGCTCATATTAACCGAGAATTTCTCGGGGAATACTACAACCTTATTACCGTATAAAACAATATGGTGCTGTTTGGCCGCATCAATCTCATCAATCTTTGTAACCTCTGCCCCGATATGCAGATTCTTATCAGAGTCAATATAAATAAGTCCTGAGTTAGCCGACAACAGATTGGAAATAATTTTGATTTTGTCATCGGAAGTAATTCGGGAGCGGTTTGCTCTCGGTGCAAGCTGCGGGTATTTATCAGAAGTCATATTTTTTAAATCTTTGAACTCTGTGTAAATACTGCTTGATGAGCTTGAAACTCTTGAAAATCCTGTGTTCGGACTTCTGTTAAGTCCTCTGAACACGCTGATACTCGTTGTGTCTCTCCTCGGTATTCTTAATTCGGGTAGCATATTGTCACCTCTTAACCAATGTGAAAGTTATATCTTTTCTTTTGAGGGTGCGTTTTGAACCACCACACACCAAAATCCTGCCTCAGCTGATTATATACGCTCATATCAACGGAATATCTTTCGGCCTCTTCGTAGTCCCTATCAATCTGTGCCGCACAATAGACCTCGTACATCCTGTCGTATGGAGCAGGGGCAAGCAGTTCAAACCCTCTGTCTGTATCAAGCTGATAGTTACCGTATGTGCCTACAATCTCGTTATCGCCTTCACGATTACTTATTACATTGCTGATGATTTCCATCTCAGCCTCGTTAATGTAGCTTATAATATCCTCATCAGACACATCATATCCGCTTTTAAGTTTTCGCACTCTTTCAATTACCTTATCAAGTGTCATATAATCACCTCTCTAATATCTGTGTACGCAAAAACGCAAAAAGGCGGAAGCTACCGCCCCCGCCCTTCTGCGAATTTCCTGTAAGGAGTACAATTTATCCCTTGTTATTGAATTAGATTCTGCCCTCGGCAATAGCCTGCTGGGCAATCTCGGCAGCCTTATTTTGCCCACCCTGAGCAAATTCAGCCTGCTTAATTGAGTTGTCAATAATCTCCGCAACCTTGCGGGGAATGTTTGTCTTAACACCTCTCGGCACGGTGTACTGCACACCGTTGATATTGACCTCAATATTCTTGTTTGACTTCATCGAACCTGTCGGAGCGATGTACTCAACAAGTTCTTCACTTTCCTTGTTTGCCTTTTCAATCATTTTAGCAAGTTCCTTGTCCTGCTTGATTTTTTCCGCCTTGCGGTCAATCGGCATACTCTTCTTGATTTCCTGCAACTCGTCATACATTCCAAGGAGCTTATCAAGCTGAGATTTTTCAATCGTTACTGTATCGGCAGTAGTTTCCGCTGCCGATACTTCTGTATTTTCTGCCGTCTCTGCGGCTTTCTTTGTTGTTGCCATAGGTTATACCTCCCGATTATGCTACAGCCGGAGAAGCTGTCTGTGCTACTGTGTTGAGAGATGAGGCTGATTCGATACGAACCATTCTTGTCTGACCGATAATGCCGACGCCGTGAGTTGTTTTCCAGCCCTGAGTCGCTCTCTGATTAAGAGGATCTGCTGTACCGCCTGAGCCAAAGCCCTTTACAATTGTCTGAGTGCCTTCGCCCTCAATCTCAACAGTAACATATGCGTCCTTGCCGAACACAAGAGTTGAGTAAACATCAATCTTGCTTGCACCGGCGCCCTTGAACACCTTTGCAAAGTTCGACTGTACAAACTTAACATTGCCGATTGTACCAATTTCGCCCTTGAAAATTCTGTCTGCGTGAGCATACTTAACTACGCTGATGAAATCCTTGTTGCTGATGATGTCGTACTTAACATTCGGGTGTACAACAGCGACATAGTTCTCACCGATAGGCTCAGCGTTCTGACACTCAAGGTAATTGAGTGCCCTGAGAATTGTATCAATTGTGAGCTTACTGTTCGTCGTAATTGCCGCACGGCTTGCAACCTCTGTAACCGCACCGTCAGAGCCTACAGCCGGCGCATAGATAACGCTTGTACCGGCATTAAGAGCCTCACGGTCAATCTCTTCAATTGAGCGTCCTGCCTGTGAAGCAAGCTCCTCACTGTCCTTTGTCATAACATCATCACGGCTACAGAAACTTGCCCAGTCTGTGATAGGTGTATATGCGCCGTACTGATTCACCGCAATTTCAACGTAGTAGAAGCTCATCTTGTTACCGACAGGAGTAATGCCTTCCTGCAACGGTGTTGTAACGGTCGGGTACGGTGAAATACCTCTCTTGTTGTAAATGTTGCCCGACTGTTTCGGAATTGTGTCATGCTCACCGAACTGACCGTGAACGCATTTCGCTGTCAAGTTCTTGAGGAACACTTTGTGATAGAATGTAGCTTTTTCGGGAGTCCAATCATTTCCCGAGGTTGATGTTGTGTTGCCGTAAGCATTGTAAACATAGCCGTTTGACTTGTTTACACCGCCTGCGTCAACCGTATTATCGTGAATATTGATAATAAGCTTAATAATCTTGCTTTTCATTGTCGTACCTTCCTTTCGGCAAGGCATTAGAGGTGTGCCTCGCCTCGTCTTACTTTTTCATAAAAGGCGTCAAATTCAGCGTCAGACATATCTTCCACGCTCTTTCTCTGCGTGGTTGTACCGCTCTTCTTGACCGCATTTTCGGTTGGTCGTCTTGCACCACTCTGAATTGACTGTGCCGCCGCACTGATTGCGGCAGAGCTTGAACGCTTTACAAGGTCTTTCTGCAATTCATCGAAATGCGCCATTTTGTACGCAGTAGTCAAATCATAAATTTCATCATTACGACCTGTCTTTTCGTTCTGCTCATTTCTCTGCTGGGCAATAAAGTCAAGTGCTGTGCGAAATGCGGGATTCTGAAACTCATCTTCCAAATTGAAATTCGGAAATTCCTTCTGCGTTTCCGCTGCAATTGTTCTCAAATGTGTGTCAAGCTCTCTTGCGGCTTTTTCTCTGCGGAGGGTTTCAAGCTCTTCTTCCTGTGCATTTGTTTTCTGCTGATTGAAAAAGTCGTTGCGTGCCTCTTCTGTCGTTACTCCGGCGGCAAGAGCCTTTTCTGCAAACAAATCCTTATCCTCTGTTACGGCTTTGAGGAGACCGTCAAGGTCATCGGGCTGTACATTGTATTTGTTTGCAATAATGGCAAAAATCTGATTGCCGGTGCTTTCTTTTTTCTGCATATCGGAAATCTGCTTATTTTTTGTTGACATTCTGTCTTTAACAAAAGATTCCACTTTGCTCTGATACGCATCTTTATACTTACCGTTTATCAGCTTTTCAAACTCTTCTTCTGCGTTTTCTTCGCCGCCTATGTCTGTGCTGTTGTTTTCGCCTTCTGCGTTGTTATTCTGATTCTGATTGCCGTTGCCGAAAGCCTTATTGTAATCGTCGATAAGGTCGTCACCTATGCCGATTCTCTCTGCTCTCTCTCTTGTTTCACGGCTTATGTTGTTTTCAGTGCTTGTGGCAACACTGCTCTCACCGTTTCCGTCTCCGCCGTCAGCTGCGCCTGCTGACGAGCCGTCATGCAAATTTACGATAAGATTTAAAAATTTGTCGTTCATGTAGAACCTCATTTCTCGCGTCTATCCGCGGTGTCTCTCTCGTCTTTCCGAGGTGTCAGGTCTTAATGCAGTTCCACTACTGCGACCTTATATTTTAATTATATCAACCTTAATTTTTCAAAAAAAGTTAAAACTCTTGTTGATTTTAAACTTTATTTCGGGTTGCCGTCATCATAGTTTAAAACTATCTCGTCGGGATAATTCTCGGCATAAAGTTCAAATCCCGTCCATAGTGCTTTTATGCCGTGTCGTACTTCGGCATCTGAGCCGATGATATAAAACTCTGATTCCGTGTGACCGTTTTCATAGGTTTCATTGACTATCGTCACATTGTTTTCGTCCTGCATTTCTCTGACATACTGCAAAAATGCAGAGCATAAAGCACTCACGGCAACACACACATCATGTGAGCCGTGTCCTTTGCTTTCAAAATATATCTGATTTCCGCAGTCAATCAATGTTACTTCAATCACATTGTTACCTCGCTTTCTGTCTGTGGCGGTGTCTGCTGTGCGGTCTGTGCGATTTTACTCGGTATAGCATTCTGCACATCTGCCGCTGTTCTGCTTGCATTCATTGCCTCAAGCATTTGCACCTTGTTAGAAAGCTCCTGCACCGCCTGAGACAAGGTCTGATTCTGCTTGATTTTCTCAATTAGTTTTTCTTTGCCCTCAAAGGTCATTCCGTCAAGCATTACAAGCGTAGCGTCTGCCGCCTGTGGGTTGAACGCTCCCATTTGAAACAGATTCATCATCATTTCATTTTGTGCGGCAGTCGCAAACGGACTTGCCTTTTGCGCCTTCACGTCAATATCGAAAATCGGCAGTCGTTCAAGTATGTTGCCGTCCTCATCTGTATAGTTTACCGTCTGTCCGTCTGTGTCTGTATAGGTCAACGGCTGTTTTCTGAGGTCTGTATTGTCAAACTCCTCATATGTAGTCTGATTGTTTTCACCAGTGATTCTGAAAATTCTCGGCAAGTTATAAAACTGCCTCATCAGTTCAATTTCCAACTGTGCAAGCTCCGTCATTACTTCCTGTGCAAGTTTATTCGAGTCTCTGCTTACTTTACCGCCTGCCTCTTGTAATGCGGCAATTGCCGAACCGCTTGTAACACCTGCGGCACTCGCTCCGTTGCTTGCGTCATTCGTAGCAGAGGTTTCTTTGATTTCATTCGAGAGCCTGTCGTACAAGCTCCATGCGCCCGAGGCAAGCTCTTTTGATTCAACCGGTGCAATGTTACCCTGCAACTGTCCGTTGACCTCAATTACCGTTTTGTCAAGGTCGGTCATATCGTCATTGTTCACTCCGACAGCTGTATTTGAGTAAATTCTCGGCTGTGAATTGACTTTGATATTAACCAGCATATCGTGTTTGAGTTCGTCAAGCTGATTCTGTGGTGCTCTCACAACATCCATAAAGCCGAAACCCACGGGAGTATCTCGCAGGCGAAACATTGGTTCAAGTACAAACGGATACTTTCCGTGGTCATAAATAGGCTTACCCTCATTTTCGGATGAATAGAGAATATGGTCACCGACGAATTTGCACAAATGCAGTTCGCCGTTTTTTTTGTAGTACCAGTCAAGCATAATGACTTTATCATTCGACTTGTTGCTGTTGTCGTAGGTTTCGTGTTCCTCAAGTCCAAGCGATGCAGTCGAAACGCTTTCAAGTTCGGGATATACCTTTCTGATTCCGTCCTCGTCATAATAGCGGGCAAAAAATACATTGGCACTGTCCTGTATGTTTTCGATATGAGGCTCCCAAAAGAGATTGAGAATATCAACACGGCTGATAGCAATGTCACCAAGTCCGTTTTCCGCTGTCTTGTCCCATAACACGGCATAACAACCGCAACCGCCTACGAACTTATCAAGCTGTTCATCGGAGTATGTTCGTATAAATCCGTTGCGCTTATGTATGCAAGGGATAACGCTGTTGAGTGTTTTTGCCGCCTGTTCATCGTCCTGTGCTCGAGGCAGACAAATGATTTCGGGGTAGTTATCCATAGCGTCAGCGTGCTTGTTCATTATGACATTAAGTGCCTGTGCGCCTTTGCGTTTTGGTATAAGCACCTTTCGAGGCCTGCCGTTATCGTCAGTTTTAATCTGCGGTGCTGTTGCCTCTGTATAGAGCAGATTATATTCCCTAAATGCCTGTTTAAACCTTTCATCATACAGCTTTTTACTGTTCTGATATTTGCGGAAGGTCTGCATAGCCTCGTGGATTTCATCAAGTCCAATCGGCTTTCCGCTGCTCTCGTTCTCTTTTTCTGCCTGTTCGGCTGATTTCGGTTCTTCATCAGTCTTATCGCCTGTACCATAAACATTGCTCAGCTTTGATTTGTCAGAAGTCAGAGCTGGATATGTAGTTTTTACCGGCATAATCATTCCGTTTTCATCTCGTTTTACTTCGCTCATTTTGTAATCTCCTATCTGTAATATCGTGTTTGGCTTATATTCAATGGATCAAATGCCCTTGCGTTTCTGAGGACTACTTCTTTCGGCGTAATTATTGAAGTCATAAAGCCGTATCGCTGTTCGTCATAAATATGATCTTCGCCCTCGGTGTCAATATCTTCGGTGTCTATCTGCGAGTAAACAAGGTTCGGAATTGTTCTGATGAAGTTAGTGCAGGTGTTAAAACACTGAAACATCGGATAGCCTTCCTCATCAAACGCGAGCCGTGAATGAAACTGCATTTTACCGGCAATTCTCGCGTTGTCGCCCTTGTTCCAAAAAACACCCAACTGTGCATGCGTTGCGGCCTGACTCTTGCCGCTGCCCTGCTCTGCAAAGATAGCCGGATCAGCAACACCATAAACCTGTCTGCCCTTAATCTGTGGGTCATTGTTTTCAATTGCAAGGATTTCCTGTGCCACTTTTTCGATTGGCCAGCGTACACCTGTATTCGGCTGATTCTTCTTGCAGCCGTACAGTTCTCTTATTCGGTAAAATCTGCCGTCTTGGTCAACGGCAGTCCAACCGACTGAAAACGGTCTTGTATATCCCCAGTCATACGAGCGTATTATTCTCCAACTTTGCGGAATTTTGAACGGCTCAATAACATGCGTCCACCGTCTGTCCTTGTAATGCTCTCTATTGTCTATCCATTCGGTGAAAACCTGTCCTTCAAAGCTGTCCCAAGAGCCGTAAAGCAAGGCATTACGCTCAGCCTCGGGCAACTGTGCCAGTCGCTTGACATAATCGGGGTCGTTGTTCATCAGAGCATTGTTGTCAAAAACGCTCGCCGTAATAAAAACTTTGCTGCTCCAATAGTTTTTGGTCGTGCCGTCAGGCATAATTACTTTGTCACTAAGCCATATAGTTTCCCCCGGAGTTCCGGCAGTTACAAAATACTGCTTAACCCAGCCGTGGCCTACTCCGCCGGGGTTAGCGGTTGACCGCATATACACCTTCGTAGCCTTGCAGTTGCCACGATTTCGGGATTTTAGATAACTGTACTCATCAAATGTAAACTGCGTTAATTCGTCAAATCCGATAAAATCGTACTGTTGGCCTTGGTATTTATACTTTTCATTCGTGCGAAATAAAGAGCCGAGTTTAATTTGTGCATCGCTCGAAAAGGTCCACACTCTTGTTGTTGCATTGTATCTTGCTCCTCTGTCAATTGACGGATAAATTGCCCTTGTCTGGTCAATAATTCGTGCAAGGTCGGGAACAGCCCTACGCAATATAAGTCCTCTGTATTCAGGTATATTCACCTGTCGAGCCGCCTCGACTACAAGATAGTCGGTCTTTCCTCCGCCTGCAGCACCGCCGTATAACATTTCATCTTCGCCACGACTTAACGCAATTTTCTGTTTTGGCTGAGGAGTCCATATTACTTTTTTACTCAACGCTTTCACCGCCCTGCTCGTCATCTTCGGGCGGTTGCATAACTTCCTGCATCGGGATTTCTATAATGCCGAGAGCGTTCTCTTCGTCCTGTTCCGTCGTGTAATCTGCGAGTATGTCACGAACATTAAGTAGACTCTTAGAGATTTCCGCTGCACGCTTTGTGTTTACAAGTGTTTTTCGTTTTGCATAATCGTAGCTGTATTCTTCTTCCGCAGTTTTCTTATCTTCGCTTTTTTCGACTTTAACCACTTTCTTCTTGATAAGTTCCTCGTCCTTGTCAAGTTCATTAACGGCTCTGTTCAGCTTTGTGATAAGTTTTGAGGCAACTGCCACAACCCTGTCAATCTCTCTGACGGTTTTCTTCACTTTCTCCGTGTTGATTTTCTTGGCTATCTTATTTGCGGTTTCACTCTGATTCTGTTTTCTCAGCTCCTGCCAGCGTTCTTTCCCCGACCTTTTTCGTATGGCATACACGCTCACTCCGTGCTTTTCGGCAAGTTTTGAAGCGGACATTGTGCCGCTGATATATTCAGCTTTAATTTGCACCCAGTCAATCTCTTTTTGTTCATTAAATTCTGTCTGCTGTCCTTTCAAGTCTTTTTTTTGACTCATCAACTCACCGCCTTTTTGTACATGTTTCGTGTTTTAATTTTAGCTTTTTTCTTTCGTGCAAAAAAGTTAAAACTTTAATACCAAATTTGTACACCTTTTTCCGAGGGTAATATTGGTATGCAAAAACACGGCTTCACCAAATGGCAAAACCGTGACGGAAGTAAAATTTTTGAATTGATTTGAAAATTTTGCATATATGTTTTTAAAAGATTGATATTTTACAAATCTTTGCTGATTGTCTGTGCCAGCGGACAGCCTCGCCAACAATAGCTACCGCAAAAATCGTTGAAGTGATTTTCCTTGTCCTGTGGTGAATCAAA
>OGNO01001102.1_pt1 | contig 14033 bp, 20 predicted proteins | sample 1573491 | NCBI WGS metagenome assembly OGNO01 (sample SAMEA2581900, study PRJEB24529) | metagenome | biome: Human gut stool | place: China | collected 2011
TGTGGACTGTCTTTCTTTATGCGTGGTTCTTTTCTTTGATACGCTCAAAGGTGCTTTCTAGGCTGTTTGCCGCCGCTGCATCTGCTGATTGGATTACGCTTGTGTAAATGTTCAGCGTGGTCGAAATGTTAGCGTGTCCTAACCGTCCGCTAACTGCCGATACTGGCACATGGTCGGCAATGAGCAAGGTTGCGTTGGAATGGCGCAAGCTGTGGAAGTGGGCAGAAGTCAGGTTATTTGCTTTCAAGAATTTGCTAAACCAGCTTGTAATACTGTGGGGGTCGAATGGCGCACCGTCCGCCCTTGGAAAAATCAAGTCGTTTTTAATGGTCTTGCCACATATATCAACCGTGCGCACCCACGCTGACCCCATGCGCAAACGCTGCTCCCGCTGTATCTGGCGGTATTCTCGCAGCAGTTCGATACAGTTATCACCTACCCGGATAATCCGCCGGGAACGCTTGGTTTTGGGCGGGGCAAAGACAACACCCGCACCCGGTATTCTCTGCATTGACCGTTCAAAACGAATCGTTGCCCGCTCAAAATCCACGTCAGCCCAACGTAGCGCACACAGTTCTTCCCGCCGTGCGCCTGTGAACAGTGCAAGTTGTGTCATGGTCGAATAAAGCGGGGGCGCAGTTTCGAGGGCTTTCAGAAGTTGCGCTATCTCGTTTTCATCCAACACTTGAACGTCTGGCGTTTCATGCTTTGGCGGCTGCACCCGGTCACAAGGGTTTGAATCAATCAGTTGCCACACCACAGCACGAGAGAACACGGAAGATAGAAAAGCGTGATAGTGCTGCAATGTGTTCCCGTTCAGTTTGCCGCCCTCTTTGGCGTGTTCTGCAAATGCTTTGGAGAAAGCAAGCCCGGCGGCGTTGGACACCTTTTCAGCCGTTGCCCTGCTGACGTTTTCACCCTTGCAGACCGTGTTCATCGTCCGTTCTGAAATCCCTGCCTTGTCGGTAACTGCTTTCCGTTTGCCTTTGGGCAGGAGATCGAGCAAGTTCTTTGTAGCTGTATAGGTGCTATCTTGTCGGATATTCGATTCACCCAGATTCTTATAGAATCGCATTATATGGTCTGGTTTGATTGCGGACAGCTTGAAGCAGCCCAGAGCCTGACGCACACGAGGGGTAAGTTTTTTGTAGTCGTAAACCGTCCGTTCACGCAGTTGCGGTTCTGCATACTCGCTGAAATACTTGTCTAACAGGGCATCGAAAAGCATATCAGATTGAAGCGTACCACGCAAAACAGCCTGTTCAAATTCATCCGCTTGCCGTTGTAGTTCCTTGTCCAGCTTGCGCCCGGTCATTCCCGGCGGGGGTGTAAGGGTCTTTGTCTTACAGATGGGTTTGCGGTCTTTATCTCGCCCACAATATACCCTTGCAAGATAAGCTGTTTTACCGTCCTTTTTTGTTCTTTTTATTAGCTGTGCCATTTTTTCCACCTATATCTTTATAAGCCGCTTGCGCATCACTATTCAGTTTTTCCGTGTACATCGTAACAGCTTTTTGCGCCTTATACTGTTCTAGTTCCATACTTACGGAAAAGGTCGTATACACACATATTAAAAGGAGTTTTTACATTATGGTCATTAACCACACCGACAATTCGGCACTTTACCTTTACGCAGTTGACCGTTTGAAGAACAAGCCGCTGACTGACAAAATGCACGAATGCTTTGGTTTGTTGCAGCAGATTCAGAACAAGGACGTTAGCGGCAAGCTGTACCTTGCTATCTGCGATGCTGTGGACATTGCCGAAGATTACGCTTTTGACGCTGGTGCAGAGCTGCAATCGGCTATTACTGCGGACGAGCTGACAAGCCACGAGGACGGCGCAGAAGCCAACGCAGACACGAACACCAGCGCCAGCGAGGACACCCCGAACACCATCGAGTATGTGCAAGACGCACGAGAGTTTATCGCAGCGTTGAGCCGGAAGGAACTGAAAGAATTTGGACACGATGAAATCAACGGCGCAGACCAGATGATTGTTGCACTGAACGCCATCGAACAGCTTGCCAAGCACGACAATGCAGCAGCGTGGGAGTGCTACGGAGATTTTATGGAATCGAACCTTTGCGGCGTGTCCTTTAAGATTGAAAGCTGATTTAATTTCACGAAATCACGCTGTTTTTATGAATCGTGTTTTAGTTGGTTTTATTAGTCATAGCTAACTTACTAAAAACAAAGAATCCCTGCACCCGGCTTGAACGTCAGATGCAGGGAATATTTTTGCAACAAAATTATATATCTTTTGAAACAGAGATTCTAGGAATCATGCGGTTATTTACTTGCCTTAAACAAGGCTTGAAAGAACCAAAATCCAAAAAGCAGACAGCCGATAATAGTAGCCATAACACAAGCCCCCTTATTCTTCCGTAGGTGCATCCTCATCCGCTGGATGCTCTTTCAAGAAATCGTCAGCCGCCTGTTTCAGTACAGCGTTTGGAGTAGTCCCGGCGGCTACACAAGCAGCCCGGAATCTGGCAGCGTAGTCTTTCTTTACTCTGCATCCGAGAATAGTCATGTTTTCTTTATCCCATTTGGCGTTAGCCCTTTTCCGTGCTTCTGTTACCATATAAAGCCCTCTGTCGCATAGATCGGTGATTCTTCTTGTTTAACAGTATACCACAAAAGCACACAATTTAACAGTACAAAATAGCACAGTTTACACTGTTTAATATTGTGCATCATGTCAATAGACATATACTATTAAATAGTGTATACTATAATCACAGCAAGGGAGTTCACCGGATGAAGGGCGAAGGAAGAACCGGGAGAGCAAATACGAAAAGTTAGCGAAGCGATGTAACCCGCTCCCATCTGCTGTATATGAAAAATGCCCGGTGCTAGTCGCCAAACCAGAACACCGAGCAAACCCAAAGGGGCAAGGCAATTATAACAGCCCTGCCCCACATTGTAAAGTGAGGTAGTAAAAATGACGTACAATCTGCATGAAATCATGTGCAAGGCGTGGAAGCTGTTCCGCAAGGGCATCGGCACATTTGCCGAATGTCTGCACCGGGCATGGAACAGCGCAAAGGCTGAACCCATCAACGCCCAGCGCATTGCAGAAGCCCGGCAGAGCGCAGGAGTGACCGAACAGGTCAACACATGGGCAGGATGGAAAGCCGCAGGATATGAGGTCGTGCATGGCTCTAAGAGCCTGTTCCAAGCGGTTCTTATTCACGCATCGAAAGGCGATAGCGCAGTTTATAAGGCATCGTTCTTTGGTCGGTCGCAAGTCCAGCCGATGAACGCATAATCACAAGATGCACGAGCGCATGAACACATGAACACGAGATATAGAAAGGACAGCACAAAATGAACAAGCAGAACAGCACCGAGCGCACCGCAGAAGTTAGCCAGATCGCAAGCCTGATTCGAGCCAAAGCCCAGAAGCACCCCGAAGTGATTGATATTGTGGTCGCTCTGGTTGACAGGGTATCACGGAGCAGCCAGCCAGAGATTGAAGCGTTGGGCAAGCAGCTTGAACAGCACAGCGGAGATTATCCCACTATCATGCGGCTGCTGAACATCCAGCCTAGCCCCCAGCACTAAACAGCACACAACACAACGCAGAGCCTGAAAATAAAGGGTTCTGCGCTCTTTTTATGTTCGGCAATATACTTTCATTGCCAGACCCCGAAAGCCTGTTTCCCACGCATTTGCACAGGCATCCCACGCAGCGAGAAGCGAAGCCCATGCAATGCCGTCACATCTGGCGGTATCTTTGGGGGCATATCCCCAAAAGTGGGGACATCTTCACAGGTGGGTGCATCCAAAAGCGGATTGACCCAGCTAGGAAGTTGCTGTGCATCACAATTCTGTGATAGTGCCAGGCAGACCGGGCAAAGGGTCGTAATTGAAATACACTCAATTTTGAGGGCATCGAAACCCGCTCAATTTTGAACCGATTACACAGATCGGTGCAGTCAGGCAGATTGACCACATTGCCGCTTGTGTCGATGCTGACACTTTTTTGTGTTGGGGTTGTGAATCTGGTTCATGCCCTTGTGTGTAGGGTCGGTATCAGATACCGCTCCCCCATAAGTGGGGGAATAGGTAGGTGGGGCGTGAAACGCTACACACCCAGCCCATAGCAGGGGCATATAGTAGCCCACAATACAGCCGTATGATATAGGGCAAGGCATACAGAACAGGGGCGCACACTGTCGCACTAGATGCTGTTTTGTGGGATTTGTCGCACTTTTGTCGCACTTTCCGGGCATTTCACAACACATATAAAAGCAAAAATCCCACGATACATGCCGCTGTTTTAACGGTATATCGCAGGATTTTTCTTGCAACCCACTGATTACAAATCAGTTGCGCTGCCATTGCGCCACACCAGCAAAGATACAATCGTTTCCACGTCACTTTTCCGAGCATGCGCAAATGATTTCTTCAAGTTGAGCAACTGATTCGCTCTGTTGATTCTGGAAACCTTCTTGCGTCGTACTGGAAATCAACTGTCTTAGATAGAATAGCAGAAAATACATTGGTTGTCAATATCAACAATCAGTTGCGTCTCCAGAATGTTCATTTCAAATTTTTCTTACATTTTTCCGAAATATTTATCTACACAATTCATCATTATCACCGATTCTTTTATCACATAACGCTCGATATGTCGTCATTTTTATCGTTTTATTCTGATTATTCAGGCCGGTATCACATTGATTGCATTTCATATTTTTCAGTCGCATCTTCGTCCTTTTATCAATATTCAAAGTTTCTGGTATTCGCCTGTCAATGATTGCCCCTTAGACGGTCGGCCAACTGCGCCAACAATGCAATATCTTCCTCATTCAAGCCCGTGACATTGACCGTCTCCAACCGCTCCACACCCAACAGATAGTCGGTTGAGACAGAAAACAGCTTCGCCAAGTCAACCAGACAAGCAGGCGACGGCATAGAAAGCCCTTGTTCCCACGAGTTGACACCATTGCGCGTGATACTCAGCCGCCGAGCAAGCTCTGCCTGTGTCCAGCCGCGTGCCTCTCGCAGTGCCTTGATTCGTTCTGAGGTCATCTTCATCACCCATCGCCTCCTATTGTCCAGTATAGGTTACGATGATGATTTATCATTATCATTTTTGACTCTATTGCTTGACATTGTGATAAAAGTGTGATAGCTTTGTGTCAAGAACTTTTGGGGCAGTTGTACAGATTTGTTCATCTGCTTCAATGACTTGATTTTGAGGAGGTCGCTTATAATTATGAAGAGAAGAGTATGCTTCCTACTGCTATTGTCCGTATTCATGTGCAGTATCCTAACAGCTTGCAGCGGTTCTGGTGGTGCTGTCTCAGGACCCAATAATTCTTATTCATCGGGTACTTCCCAAAAAGACCAAATCACCACAAGCCTCGGCTGGTTGCATACACAATCCCATAGCACACCTGCTTCCGGCAGTGGCGGATATGGCAGTAATGGTTGGGGATACGGTGAAAGCACATACTACACACTTGAAACCGATATAACCATAGAAAATACGGGTGATGTCACCGCCAATATTGACAATTCTCTCTTTAGTGCCTATTGGGATAACGATAAGCTTTCCCCTTATAGCTCCGGCATTAGCCCTGTTCAATTAACCCCTGGCAAGAAAATCACCGTGGAACTTGCATATGAAATTACTGCAAATCAATATAACAGCTGGTACTCTAGGGGTCATAATATTACAATACTTATTCAATATGGCGGAGACTCCTTAGCTTATGTTTATTCTACAACTACAGATGAAATTACTGTAGTCCAATAATTATACTTGCCAACAAGAATATCTTGTTTTTTATATTTTATCGAGGTTCTATCATGAAAAGAAAAGTTTGTTCACTGCTTCTTATGGCAGTATTGGTATGTAGTCTCCTGACTGCTTGCGGCGGCTCCGGAGGTTCTGTTTCGGGTCCGAATGGTTCTTATCCTACCGGAAATAACGAAATCTCCACTAGATTTGACCAAATGTATACCGATTATTACAGAACAGGTTCAGGTGACCGTGTATTTACCAGCAGCGGTTGGCATTGGGATTATACTTATTACTATAAGCTTCATATCAATATCACTATTAAGAATACTGGTAACACTGTGGCCTATATTGATGATTCTAATTTCATGGCATATTGGGATAAAGACGAGCTGTCACGCTACAGCAGCATCGGCAGCATCAAACTTTCTCCCGGTGAGCAAACATCCGTTGACCTCGTATACAACATGAGTGAATCTCAGTATAACAGTTGGAATATTTCCGGCCATAACGCTATTTTAATCATCCAATACGGAGATAGCGCATTAGCTTACGTTTATTCTACTGAAAGCAGAGAAGTTACAGTTGTTCGATAATTAATTTTCAAGAAGAGGACCTATTATGAAAAAGAAGTCAATATCTTTTTTATTATGCATCTTCATGCTATTACTTTTTCTCCCCACAGTTTTTGCTGTTGAGCCGCTGTCTAGCGAGGAAGTTGTTGCCCAAAAGCGTGCGTGGTATCCGTTTATTAAAACTTGTGAAGAAAAGTTAAACGAGAAAGCTAAATCTGAGTCGCTTCAAGATATTAAAATTGACCGTATTATTGTTGAATCTGTCAAATATCTTACTACTGAAAATGAAGTGAACGCTGCCATAAATGAAAAAAAATTCGTTCCAAACATTACTATCTATATTCATTTTTCTGCAATACATATAGTGAAGGTTTCTAAATATATTTATACCTATATGCCTCAAAATGATTATGAGAATTTATATAATGAAACCTCTTCAAATCTAACAGTTTCTAATTATAATACGAACAATTCTATTCTTTCAGGAGATTTCGACCCATCTTTTTGCACTTTTCTAGGTGATGAATACGTATATAATTCTGCACTATCTGGGCGCTATTATATTGCCCTTGATATTGCTGACTATAAGAACCATATCTCTACTACTGTAGACCCTACCGTATCTGAACCCTCCACCTCTGAGGTGAAATCATCTTCGACTGCTTCGGGGTTTCTATCGAAAGAGACTAGTGACTCTTCCGCTTCTTTGTCTCTTTCCACAGAATACACCAAAGGTCAAGAAATTATTATTTCTGGCAAGACAGATTTCAACTATTTCTACACTTACAGAGATGGTTTAAAGTATAAATGCTTTTCTCTGACAAAAAATGGAGAACGGGTTTACGCTTCTGTGCGCGAAGACCTTTATGACTACTATAAGAATGCATTCCAAAATCATTCGCTTACTCTAAAAGGCACATATGAATTTACCGCAGAAGATGGTTCTCCTGTCGTTTCGGTCTCCACACTTGTTGAAGGAACAAAAGAAACCAATTTGAGAAGTTACCTCTGGACAGTGAATAAGGGCTCTGTTAAGAATCCAAATTTTAAAGCATATGCTGATCTTAAAGGTGACGGATTGGTCCTTTCAGCGGCTAAAGATGGGCAGTCTATTACGATTGATTCTAATCCGTGGGGCGCTGCTAAGGGTTCGCAGGCATACAAGCTTGATAACGATTTTGCTCTGTTGATGATTAAAGAGTTAAATTCTGAGTTAGGTCTGCCTGATTGGCTCTATACCGAAATGATGGGGACACGCGCTCTTGATGGTCGTCAGAAAGAAGTTTTCGATTATGTAACTGTTATTTGGTCCTATCATCCAGATAGCGGAATCAATATCCTCTATCGCAAAAATAACTAAATTAATTTACTTTTCTTGACAATCCCGGTGGCTCATCCCCACCGGGATTTTATTTTGCCCGGACACGATAAAAGCCCCTGCCCATTCAAAAGGCAGAGGCTTATTTTTGTGCTGATCTATTCCCAATTAAAGAAAACTTCTGAATGAGTTCTCATTATAGTTCTCGCGTTCTTCTTCCAACGTCTCACGAATCAATGCTATCAACCGTTTTTCCAGTTCGGCTCGATCTTCAAATGGGATAGTCTCAATATGAGGGCGAAGAAGTTGCTTGAGCGCATTTTCCTCATCTTGGGAAATGTAATAACGGTCCGGATATTTGTTTGAAGAGTGAACTTCAATATTTTTAACCTCCCCGGCTCCCTCTTCGTCTGCCTTCATTCGCGTTCTCCCCGCCTGAAGGATGTACCCCTGCAAACTTTGTCCTGCCTGTTCTGCTGCCGCCCGAATTTCGGCCCCCTCTTCTTTATAGGGCTGAATTTTCATTTTATCAAGCTTATCCAGATGTTTTTTATCTGTAATCGCTTTTTTTTCGCTTAGCGCCATTCTCTACCTCAGTATTATTCAGGCTATCCAGCATGGCACCATGCTCATCATGAACAACCTTTTTCTTCAATTTTTGTGCCAAACGTAGAAAACATGGTGCCATGCTTGACATTTGCATCGTTTGCGTGGTACCATGCTTTTGCTAGTTCCAGCTCCACCTCATTTTCCGGAGCCGTTAAACATTCACTCGTAAAGCAGGAGGTCATCCCCATGAGCCACCCCATCTACAAGCGTCCCTTTCCATAGACTGCCAACCACACAAGAGGCAGTCCCGCCGGGATAAATTCATTATACCATCTGCCCGGACTTTTTGCAATCTTGACGTACAAAGGAGAGAAAGCACCATGAAGCAGACCGTGAAAACCAGCCGCGCCGCTGGGCAGCTCGAAAAAATGTTCCGGGAGCTGAACAAGCACTATTTCGGTGGAGCACTGCCGGAGCCAATCATCTCGCTCAAGAAAACACCGTCCGCATACGGGCATATCACCTGTGCCAAGGTCTGGCAGGCTGGGCAGGAGAGCAAGTACGAAATCAATATCTCGTCAGCCACCCTTGACCGCCCGATTGAAGAGACCACCGCAACGCTTCTCCATGAGATGGTGCACGAGCACAACTTGGAGAACGGTATCAAGGACACCTCCAATAATGGTGTCTACCACAACAAGCGCTTCAAGGAGCTGGCAGAATCCCACGGGCTGGTCGTCTCTCACCATGACAAGTACGGCTGGACGATTACAAACCCTTCGGAGGAACTGTTGGACTTCATCCTCTTCCAAGGCTGGGATGCCATTCAGATGGGTGAGCGACTGGCATGGGCTGATATGGTCGGTACTGGTAACGGCAGCAAGACACCTGGCAGCAGTGAGACAGGCGCACCCAAGCCCCCAAAAGCCAAGAGCAGTACCCGGCGGTGGATATGCCCCAAGTGCGGCACTATTATCCGTAGCACCAAAGAAGTGCGCGTTATCTGCGCTGACTGCATGGAGATGTTCGTAAAGGCCGACTAATCACAAAAAAGACAGAGAGCAAGAGCACGAGTGAGAGTAGTGCCACCTTTTATATTGGAGGTCTATTATGGCAGATTATAAAATCCCGATTGACACCTTTGTTCAGGAGACGTTTGAGTGCAAGGCCAGCGTTTGCGCCATTCTAACGGGTGCGGCCCTGTCATTCCAAGATACCAATCTCCGAACCCGCCGGGACAAGAGCGACCTGCATATCATCGCCGGGAGCACATGGCTTTCCATTCCGCTTGCCAGCATTTTGAGCATCGAGCGTCAGACATTTCCGGACATTCACACCATCGAGTATGAGATCAGCGCCAGAGACGGCGGCAGCATCACCGTCGACGCTTTTTGAAAGTGTACTTGTAAAAAGGAGAATTATTATGAACGACTATATCAACACTACCGCAACCACTGTACTTACTGCCGCACAGCTCTTTCGTATCATAAAGAGCTTTCCCCGTGTATGGTTTTCGCTCATCAGCTCTAATCCTTGCGTACGCTATGAGTTTTTCGTCCCGTCCGAAGAGGTGTTTCTTGATTTTGAAAATGGTGTACCAACAATTTGTGCAGGATTAGATATTGAAAAAGACTCCTCTGCCTCCATCTCCTGCGACACATATCAATGCCAAGTTGATTTTGAGGATAATGACATCATAAGTCTTAACGCCAAACCACTTACAAATGGTGATAGCAGCTGTCCTAATATCAGCATCTATGTCACGCAGTGGCTCTAATTTAGAGTACACCCTATTTATTATCCCGATTCCATCCTATCCTTTACAATTTAGGGTCGGTTTTGGCATTCTTTTCAAAGATTTCTCTCATCTCTGACCCTATTTTTCTATCATCCAGTGAGGTACATCTATGAAGGTCGCATATGTCCGCGTCAGCACCGAAGAACAGAACGAAGCGCGTCAAATCGAAGCACTCAAGAAACACAGCATCGAGAAGTGGTTCACCGAAAAAGTCAGCGGCAAGAGCATGGACAGGCCCCAACTCCAAGCAATGCTCGACTATGTACGGGAGGGCGATACCGTCTACATCCACGACTTTAGCCGCCTCGCACGCAGCACCAAAGACCTGCTCGAAATCGTGGAGCGGTTGCAGGCCAAGGAAGTGCATCTCGTCAGCAACAAAGAGAATCTGGACACCGGCACACCCACCGGCAAGCTGATGCTGACGATGATTGCGGCCATCAACGAGTTTGAACGGCAGAACCTGCTGGACAGACAACGGGAAGGAATCGCCATCGCCAAGCGGAATGGAGTCTACAAGGGACGCAAGAAGGTCACCATACCCGATAACTTTTCTGCCCTATATGACCGGTACCCCCGCCGGGAGATGAACAAAGGCCAACTTGCAGAAGCTCTTCATGTCACTCGTCCGACGCTGAAACGGATGATACGGGAGCATTTATCAGCAAAAAATCCCCAAAATTCTTAAAAGTGCACTTGTAAGTCCAACTAGCGGGACACTAAGTGCGATATTCTTCAATCAGTCCAAAGGAACACATGATAATACAGGAGGATTTACTATGAGCCACAAATGTGACCATGATTGGTTTGACCACTATATGATGTACAGCGCTATGAGCAGCAACAAAGGCGGGGGCGGAGACTGGGGATGTCTGCTTCTCCTGATAGAGGCCGCTGGTGGAACTATTTTAATGGGTGCCATCCTGTATTTCATTCTCTCAATCTTCGGTGCTGTTTAATATCATAAGATATAAAGAAGCCCTGCTGCTCACCATCGAGTAACAGGGCCATTTTATATCAGCTTTAGCAATAGAATTTCGACTCTCCGAACACGTCATTCCACTGTGCAATGATGTAACTGGAACGGCTTTCCAGAACATCCACAATAGCGTTCAACGTTCGAGTCGGTATCTTCGAATTATTATTGGCGATGATACAGCCACCCGCTTCTGTCATCCAGATTTTTGTCGCATTGGCATTCGGCACACCCTTCGCAACATGAACATGGACAGGTTCCAGCGGTGCCCCCTCGTTGCTCCAAAAGAAAATCACATAACCGAACAACCGGAACAAACTAGGCACTCTCGATTCCCCCCTCACGAGAGAAACGAATCAGCAGATGTGCTGTCGATTTGATCAGTTCTTTCAGGCTTGCCATCTCGATTTCGGAATAGCCATTGTTCGTCCACAGATAGCCCGGCAGGATACATGTCGCAGACTTGAAGCCATTTTCTACAGGCGTCTCGATCTGCACCTTTACCTGTTCCTGATTTCCATTCTGAATCGGTGAGGAATAAACGATTTCCGTACCATCGTTCAATGTCATAAATGGGTAAAGCATCAAAACACCCTCTTTCCTTCTTCATTATATCACGTTACTGAACACGTTGCAATCTGTTTCATATCCACAAAAAAGTGTCTGTTCAAGCTCTTTTCTGCGTAATTTTTCGTGCAGTATCTATAGAATCAACACGAATTTTTACGCACATCGGGTGTCAAGTCAGTTCCACCAGCATCCAGAATGTCTTATTACGCCATTCCCCTGCATTCCCTTGGTCTGAAATGATTTCCACACCATACTTTTGAAGTTCCCGATTCAAAAGCAGCTTGCCAATCGATTCTTTACTGGAACGGCCTTTCGCAGGAGTCATTCCAAGAACACGAATCAGTTCCTCCTTCAGATTATTTTTCAGCATTGGCTTATTGAGGTGTTCCGCGATATAGGCCGACGCATTATCAGATTTATACTCCGGAACAGACCCGCCCAAATCATCCCGAATCATACTAAGAATCGCATCATGATGACCTTTCTGTATCATTTCCAGCGCAGTATGTTTCTGATATAAGAAGAGCAACTCCTTCATTTCATTGATGTGATACTCGCCGGTTCGGTGGTCATAGTTCAAAACAGACTCCTCCCCGATTCGCACATTCACATCCGGCGTTTCCAGAAACTTCTCCCAAGCCTCGCCTCCTGTACGATAGCAAAGCGCTGGTTCAAGATTCTGGTTTGCCTCTTTGAGCCGCGTTTTCAGTTCTCGCATCCCTCTACCGCGCAGATACAGCTTGCAGGTATCATTTTCACTCAGAGAACGCTTTCGGCCAATTTCCTGAATCACTTCCATAGGAAGCCACTGCTCAATGAAAACATGTTTGACTGTCTCGTCTTTGATGTCAACGCCATTATAGAGGACTGTCGTGGTAAAGAGGATTCGTTTCAGGAGCCTTCCTCCCCTGACACAGTCGCGCAGTGCGTCCATGGCCCCGTGCTTGTTATTATCAGAGCAGTAATATGCAGCATCGTCGCCGTATATCAGCTTCATTTTCTCAAGCGCCGCATGGGTCGTCACAAATACGATGGCCTTTTCATCGGGTGGAATCGCATCCAAAAGGGCTTTCCGCTCTGCATCCCGGTAATAGAATCGAATCTCTGAGACGCACGATTTTCTTCTTTGGATTCGGTAGTAGTTCTCCGGAGGAAGTGTTCCCTCCTCTTTCCATTTCCGAATCAAAAACTCCATCGTAGCGCTCATATAGACAACCGTTTTGCACGAAATCAACCGCTCAATGCACTGGTACACCGTGTCTGTTTTGTGGTTAAAGCTCGCATCATTCACAAAATAATGCGCTTCATCGCAGACAATATACGTATAGCATCGTTTGATGTGCTCTATCGTCTTCTCCGGGTCATTCTGATAGTCCTTCTGAAGCTTCTGATAGGTCATGACATCGACAAACTCAAAGCTCAGGCAGTCCATCATTTCCCATTTGATCAAATCCCAATCTCGGAAGTCTCTTTCGCAGTCATCCCCAAAGACGGCTTGAATAATTTGCTCCCGCAGTGCTTTCCGGTTGCACAGGTACAGGATTCGTTTGCGATCGACGGCCTCATATCTGGGAGTCGAAGCCACGATTTCTTTCAGCAGGTTCATGATAGCAGTTGTCTTACCTGCCCCTGTTCCCGCGTCGATCGCATAGCGCCCAAATCCCCAGCTCCGGATAGAATCGCCGATTGCCTGTGAGACATAGTAAGTATCCTCTGGCAAGACCGGTGCAGCTCTCTCGAAAAGCATTTCTGCGATTCGCGCTTCTTCTATGAGCCGCACTTGCTCTGTCATTTCATCCGTCGGCTGTTTCACCAACTGAGACGGTGCAGGGCTTTGTTTACCCGGTGCCAATCCCAGCTCAGAGAATCCTCCCAGCAGTTCTACTGCCGCCGGGACACCACTCCGTCTTCTTTGGGGCGGAGGTGCAATCAGCATAGTTTTTTCGTTCGTATCTTTTTCGAGGCTCATATTTTAGGCCCTCCCGTGAAATAAAATTTGCTGTAAACCTATTGCTATCGGGTTCGTTTACAGCTGCCCGAATGTGTCTTGCTATTTCACAGGATGGGATGAGCCTTTTCTGGCTACCGCCCCCTTTCAATCGTTTGATAGTCTCATTATACTATAAATAGTTGTTTATTTCAAGCTTATTGTTGAACATATTTTGTTTTTGTATCAAAAGGAGCAGCACCGCCCACATCACGATGCCGCCTCATTAAAAAGTATATTTCAATCCTCTTCCGCCCGATGAATCGCCCTCGCGCGGCTCGTCTTGCGCTTTGCATTTGCCAGCGGCGAGAACCGGTCATAGTCGCTTGTAATATCTGCCGCAGCCAGATTCACATACCGCCGGGTCATTTCCATCGTCGAATGACCGAGGATTTTTTGCAATTTGAACTGATTACCGTTATTTCTTATATAGTAGAGCGAAAAGGTATGCCGCAGACCATGCCCATTGTGCTGCTTCATGTCCCGGCTCAGACAATACCGCT
>OGNO01001114.1_pt1 | contig 13887 bp, 9 predicted proteins | sample 1573491 | NCBI WGS metagenome assembly OGNO01 (sample SAMEA2581900, study PRJEB24529) | metagenome | biome: Human gut stool | place: China | collected 2011
CCGCTTACAAAACAAGATGCAAAAAGCTCTTGGCCTCCATTACAGAAGCCAAGAGCTTTTATCTTCTTTGTCCTACCAGATTTTATTTCCGGGGAGACTTAATTGCAGCCTGGGCGGGTTCCAAAATTGCAGGGCGTTGAAAAGAATAATAGTACGTTTCTATAGGTCAACAAGCGTTTTTATCTTCGCATGAATTCTACTCCAGAAATGTTTCTTGTTCGATTGTGACCCCATATTGCAAAATCTTATCAATTGCATCAACAAACAGCGTATGTCTTCCCGCATTCCGCTCTTCCTTCAGCTTCTTCAGATACTGCTCCGGCCGCTTCAGGCCATTTTTGTGGTACTGTTCCACAAAGCGCCCTTCCATACGCATGGGTTCAAGCTGTGGGAACACCGTTTGCAGGTTTTCAAACATGCAAAAACCGCCCAGATCAATATCTGCCCAGAATCGAATTTGCATGGTTTCCCCTGCCGCAGCAGCCAGTTTTTCAAAAAGTTTTTTCTTCCGCGGGCTCAGAAAGCCGCCGTGATAAACAACAAGTTCTTCCGGCTGTTTTTCCGCCAGCAAATATTCATCATAGTTCGTTTTATTTTCGATAAAGGTAATGCAGCAGATGTTTTTCAGTTCAATGTCCACAATCTCTGACACAAGTGTACTGGGCAAAGCCAATCCATAAGGTTCTGCTGCGCTGAGCTGTAGTTCTCCCTTCTTCAAGCAGATTGCGCAATCGCCCGAGAGTTCGTAAAGCTCCGGGCGGGCATAGATTCCCAGAAATGCAAGCTGATCCCGCTCACCAAGTTCCGCTTCTGTACAGGCCGCCGCCAGTTGGGTATTGTACTTTCGTGCAATGGTAAGAAACAGCTCCCGTACATTTCGCTCAAAATACTTGGTATCGTGAAAACACTGGCTGCTGAATGCACGCATCGTCACACTGCCGGACAGCTCCGCATACCGTTGAAACGTGAGCAAAAGCTCCTGCAGCAGACCGTCGTTTTCCCTGCAATACGTTGGCACTTTCATGCTGTTCCGCACCTGAGCACATACAGCATTCCTCCATGCCGCGATCCATGGAACGGGATTGTCTGCCAGCTTCTGCATGATGATGTTTGCAACCTCTTCTGCCTTTTTTCGCGGATGCACTCTGTCGGCGCATTCATAGCACTGTGCGACCCGTTCCAGATCCAGCACAATGCAGGAGAGAACGCTCTGCTTTCTCGCCCATTCCAGACGCACCAAAGCCTGCTGCTCCAGCTCCCGCGCTGCAATATTGTAAGCATCCCGAACCACCGCATCTTCGTATTGATACTCCGGCAACTCCCTTTTATCAATGCGCAGCATTACCCGACGTCTGGATGTGTTGGGTTCAGAAAGATGCTTACTGTTTTCAAACTTATCCAGCAGACGATTCAGGATCACCTGTGCTTCCTTCATTCTGCATCTCCTTTCCAAATGGAATGATGTGCATCCGGTATCCGGATTTGTCCACTAATAATGTACGGTCTGCAATGGGCATAATGTCCGAGACCTTATCCGGCGGCGTACAGATGATCGCCTGCAGCCCCATCTTTCGGAGAAGGAGTACACTCTCCGTGATCCGGTCACTATCCATTTTATTGAAAGCTTCATCGAACACCACCAGACGCACCGTATTACCAAAACGGGTAGCATCGTTGACGCGGTACAGCTGGGCAAACGAGGCCAGCACCGCAATATAGAATGGCGTTTGTGTTTCACCACCAGACTTCATATTCAGTGTTTGAGAAAGCAGCTGCTTGGAACCGTTCTGATCGGTCGTTTCCAAATCAAACTTCAGATACGTCCGGAAGTCTGTATAGCGGACGATATTCTCCTGCAGTTCGCTCTGTTTGCGGGCATTGAGCTGCGTATCGTCTGCCATTGTGATCTGGCTGAACAGTTTTTCGATCAATGGGCCGTATTTTTGCTGAAAGGGCAGTGCGAATAGACCGGATTCGCCTTCCATCAGTTCATCTGCCATGATCATGTTATAGTAATCCAGATAATCCGGGTTTGGCCCTACACGGAATTGGTACTTGTCTGTGCCAAATTGTGCCTGGCGCAGGGCCTTGTTCAAATTGTGCACCTGTTCTTGCACCTGGTCGATGCTGGATTTCAGTTTGGCAAGGAAATCGTTCTGGAATTGCTCCATTGCGCTTTCCCGTGCCGCCCGAATTTTTTCTTTGTATCGGGGCAGCTCGCTTTCCTGCAGAGTACGCCGTTCTTCCTCGTATTCGGTGTTATCCATCACCTCGATCTGGAATGCACAGGGTTTGAACCGTTCTGCATATTCTCTGCGTGCTGCAAACAGTTTCTTCTGAGCCCCGTCCATCGCCTTTGTGCTCTGCGCCAAACTGTCGCCAAAGTTCTTGCGGATGACATCTGCCTTTTTCAAGCGGACAAGCTCCTGCCGATAGCGGGGAACGCCGATGGTTTCTCGGTATTCCTTCGTGAACTCCTCGTTCAAAACATCTTCGATAGCCTCATACCGTTGGTATTTTTCCGGCAAGATCTCATATTCCAGCTGATGGATGCGGTCTTCCAACTTCCCTTTTTGCACATTTTTCGCATCTTTTTCCTTATTGAATGCAAGGATCTCTTCTTTCAACTGTTCAATGATGCGTCGCTGCTCATCCAACCAGAACAGATTCAACTGGGAAAGCTGATTTTTGACTTCTGCGATTTCCTTGATGATCGTCTGGACGCGCTGGTAGTCCTCCTGCTTTTGCGCCACATCGATTCGGACGAATCTTTGGGTAAAAAGCGGCTCCTGCAGGCCGGTCAGCTGCTTCTGGAGCGGCTGCCAATGCCGCAGCTCTTTCTGCAGACAGGCCAGTTCCTTTTCCAGATGGTCGATGCGGAGCTGCACCGCACGTCGCCCGATGAAGGCGTCTTCCATCCAGCCCTTCCGAAGTGCGCGGGCCACATAGCCCTGATACAGCATTCCCTCTGCCGTAATTGCCGTCTTATAGCAGCGCAACTGTTCTGCCGTGTCGCAGCATATCACCCGACCCAGAAGATAGTCCACATAGCTGCGTGCCAGCTTGTTTTCTGTCTCCACTTTTTCTGCCAGACTGCCGGGCAGCGGTCGAAGTGTTTCTTTTTCCCGCAGTTTTCCGATATCTACCAGACCAAACGCACGGTACTCTGCTTCCTGCTTCAGCCGGTCGTAAATGTTAAGTGCATCCTGATAACATCCCGGCTCCACCAGCAGATAATATTTCTGGTTATTTAGGTAGCCTTCTACCGCTCCACGCCAGCGCTCATCTGCCATTTCCAGCACATCAGCCAGAATATAAACGGGAACCGCATGCCCCGTTTTATCCGCCAGATCCTTTTCCAGCCGGTCTTTGAACAGCAGAAGTCCATGGGGATAATCTTTTATGTTCCTGCGCAGATTTGCAAGCACCGCACTTTTCTGGTCGGCTTGCTTCTTCAGCTCTGCAATACGATCCTCTGTTTTATGAGCCGCACTGCGGACAGCATCCGACAATTCGGCCACTGCCTGCTGCCCCGTTTCAAACAATTCCACAGGCCGGGCAAACAATCCCTTCTCGTCACCAGTAAATACAGCATATGCTTTCTGCGCCGTGTTCGCCGCTTCCTGCACCGGTATGAGAAGTTCTTCCGGTTCCAGTTCTTGTATCTCCCCACAGAATCTCTGCAAATGCCGTGCTTCCCGCTTGATCTCCACTTCAAGATTTTGCAGACCCTGTTCCAGCTTTTTCTGCTCATCTCTCAGAGCCTTTTCCGTGTTGAGCAGACGCTCTTCCTCCTGGAAAACGTTGCTCTGCCTGTAGGCCAGCTCCAGCTCACTGCGGCGCGTTTCTTTCTGTTCGATCTGCCGCTCAAGCTCCTCCCGTTGCTCATTCACATTTGCAAGGTTCTCCTTGCATTCAGTTCGTTCCAATTCCCTCTGGTCGATCTCTGTCTGCGCAGCTTCTTTTTCGGCCCACCGTACCAGAAACTTCTGGATCTGGCAGCGGTCTATGGCTTGGTTCATCTCCTGATACAGCCTGCTGATTTGCTGCAGCGCATCCAGCTTTTCCTGCTGACGCTGCGCCAGCAATTCGTGCCGTTTATAATCCCGGATGTTTTGCTGCATCAGCTCAATATTGGGTTTATCCGGAATATCGCAGATGTTTTCCGTGATGAATTTTTGGATATCCACAATTGGCCGGAACGAAACAGCCTTCTTCATCATCCGTAAGACCTGCTCGTTGTGGACGTTCCACTTTGCAAGCATGTTGCGGCGATACTCTTTTTGGGTATCGTAAAATTCTGCCCGTGCATAGTTCTGCTTCAAAAAACGGCGAAGTGCAGAAATCTCCATTGCCTCGCCCTGCTCAATAAAGCAATTTTCCGGCAGTGTCCCCGTGTAAATAAAGAATGTATCACGGTAACTTCCATCGCTGCGGCAGTCAAAGGTAACGCCCGTCACAAAGCTGCTGCCCTCCATCTCATCCTGAAATTCGCAGACAATATAGGTAGAAAAGTCCTTACCACGGCGGGAATACGGGCTGTTATCATCCATGTCGGCGCGCAGATAGCCTTCCAATGTGCGCTGCGATTTTTCGTTGGCTGCCTGATTGAAATTGCGGGAATTTGTCTCGCCCAGCAGCACGATCTGCAGTGCATCGATGACCGTTGACTTTCCGGCGCCGTTCTTGCCGGTCAGGAAATTGATGTCGCCCACTTCAATCAGTTCCTTACTGAAATAGAGCCAGTTGATCAGCAGGATCTTCTTCAGCTTCTTCATCTGTTTCCTCCTTTTTCAAAACAGACACCACCAAGTTCAGCTTTTCGCTGGAGACCGCAGAAAGAATGGTTGGCAATATTGCGATCCTGCAGCTGCCCTGGTTGAATTTTCCTTCCAGTCTTTGAATCACAGAATGGTTTTCCAGTACCGTAAACGCGCGTTTGACCTCTTCCATATTCGGCTTAGCCGGAAAAACTGGATAGTCGGTCACCACTTTTTCCAGCACATCCCGCACAGTACATACGGCATCCTGCTCCAAACCCAAACGCTCCATATTTTCTTCGTAGATCAGCCGTAATGCCAGCAAAATCGCCGTTTCTTTTTTATTGAGGTTGCAACGGTTAGCCTCGTCTGTGTTCAACACATAAAAGTATCCGTTCAGTTCATCCCTGCGCAAATCCCAGTCCAGCAGACTCAGGTACTCCTGTACAGCCTCATAGTGCCGTGATAGAAAAAGATAGTCTGGGTTATCCACCCTGCCTTTTCCCGGCTGGTAGATGGTTCGCACAATGTATGTGCGGCTGAGCAGCTGATTGCAGACAGATTTGAATTGTTCCAGTTCTTTTGCCGTTGCATTGGTAACAAAATCAAAATTCACGGCTTCTTCTCCTTCCTCCGGATCTGCATTTTCGGGATCGAATAGCCATTTTTGCAAAAAATGCCATCGAGTTCCTGGACCACATAACCGGCAGATGTATCCTTGCTTCCAAGGATTGCCAGCAAACTCATGATATAATCCTTGTCCTCTTCAAGCGAGAGCTCCTCCGAGCAACGAATGTCAGCGTCTCCCAGCCATCCCTGCACGTAAGCATTTACTGCTGCCCGGCCATATTTCGATTGCAGTAACTGTGCCGCTCTGACCTGTTCTTCCGTATTCGGTGCCTGATCATCTTGTATCAGCACCGACGCGGTTTTTGTCCGTTTTTCGGGACGCTTACGGTACCACAGACTTTTTTCTGACAAAAAAGACTGCTCATACAATTGAAATGCCGGTCGTATCTGGTCCACCAGCTCAGATGCCCTGCGGTTTCTGGACAGTGCCGTCAGCAAAACATTCAAATTGCCGCGCACGCTTTGATCTCGGTTCGTCAGGTTCTCGATTTTCTGTGTTGCTGCCCTGGTATAGCGCCGGACCTGCGTATCAATTTCTTCAAGATAGTCCTTCTCTAAATTGTCATAGCGTTCTTCGATCCAGAAAATTTTCCTCAGCAGATCGGCACGGCAGTCTTCCAATGTCTTGCCCCGCTTATCACGCAATGCTTCATTTGCCATCGTCATCAGCAGCGCGTCATCTTCTTCCCACCGTCTCAGTATAGATTGAATTGGGACACGATACTTCGGCACTGAGTCTTTGATTTTCAGCGGACGGATGTATGCCTCCACAACTTTTTGTCCGAAGTCATTGAAGTGTGCAGCCAGCACCTGGTTGACATCCTGCATATCGATCTGCATCTGAAAGTAATGCTTTACGTTATGATAGACCATTTGCAACAAACTAATCAGTGCCGTTGTGTTATCGTAGGCACTGTAAAGCGCCGTCATTTTTTCGTAAGCATTGTCGCTATCGTCAGCGACCTTTAATGCAGAGAACGTTCCGAACACATAGGAATATCCACGAGCCGGGCTATCATCGCGGAGTTGGTGGAATAATTCCAGCAAGCGGCTGCTGTAATTAGGAATCGTGATATACTCTTCAAAATCATCCCCACGTTCCTTCTCAAACCACCCCTTACTATACAGCTTGCGGATCAAAAAACGGGCGCGGCCAGAGATATCCCTCAGTTCCTCTTCGTCAATGTCTTCATCTTCAAACGTAGCATCCGCCAGTTCCTGCTCCAGCCTGCCGCGCAGCATTGAATACAAGACATCTTCCCGTATTTTCAAGTTTTCTTGGTATGCTGCGTACAGTACGTCCAGTGCATCCGCATATAAAATACGGTTGGGCGAAGCCAGCGGCGAGAAAAGTTCACTGGGAACCACTTCGAAAAACTTCATAGGCCTACCACCTTATTCGACTGATATACGCTTTCTTTTCTATTATTGTAACCTCTTTCCGCTTACAAAACAAGATGCAAAAAGCTCTTGGCCTCCATTACAGAAGCCAAGAGCTTTTATCTTCTTTACCCTACCAGATTTTATTTCCGGGGAGACTTAATCGCAGCCTGGGCGGGTGCCAAAATTACAGAGCGTTCGCAACAGTGATCTGCCGTTTCTTTAACACGCTGTATCACCAAAGAACGGCTTCACCGTACTAAGAGAAACTCCGTTACGCTTTGCTTTTTCCCGTTCATAAGTCACACGGGTAACTTCCTCAATAAAAGCTCGGACTTCCGGCGTTGCTGTTGACCATGTGACATTAAAGCGTCTGCAAATTTGATAAAATGTGCGATAAAATGTCTCTCGCTCTGCATCACGCTGAAAATATTCTTTTGCACTCATCAAACACACCTCATTTCAAGTAAGTTACAAAGATGTTCATTGCCGCCTCACCAGAAAGTTCATAACGCGGTGCTCCACCAAAACTCGGCAATGGACAAGCTCCATAGTCCCGGACATAATGCTCTGCCAGCTCCGGAACCTTTGCCTCGAACGTGACCGTCCCGCCGCATTCATGGTCAATCGACAGCTTGATTCCGTACGCAATCAACACTCGGCCAATGCCCTGATACTTTTTAGAATGCCCGACAATTGTTGGATTGCTTTCCGGCTGGCTCTCAATGTAGGTAATATGAACCATCACGTCATTTTCCAATATTTCGTATGCAGCCAGCGCAACCAATTCGCCATTACCCGTCTTTAAGGCATACTTTTCAAAGGCATCATCCTGAATATAATCTGACAACCAGCTTGTTTGCCAGACGGGTTCTTTTTCAGTCTGTACCGCATCAGACTTTTTCATGCGCACGATTTTCACACTGATATTCTGACTGCCGTCTGTTTTTATAATAAATGGTACAAATTTTGCCATACAGACCTCTTTTCCTAAATAAAGCATTTTACAGTTTTATTATACTCAGTCGCTCTTAAATTTTCAACCAGTCACCGCCTCCGCTTCTTTTCAAATCTTTTTGTGTAAATATGTAAAATAAATATTGACAATTTTGGAAAATCGACGTATACTTGCATTAAAGGAGGCGATAGCCATGTATGACATGAATGATTTGTTTAATTCCCGTGATGTGGTAGGATGCAAGCTAAACCAAATCATTGGCAGTCCCAAATATACTAAAAGCAATGTATGCACTGGTGCAGGTATCTCTCGCCCAACACTTGATAAACTCTTAAATGGCGAAGTAACCAACAAAACCAATTTTGAAAAGCACATTTCAAAGCTGCTTGCATTTCTTTCCCTCACGCCCAGTGAACTGATGGGTGGCATCGCCAACCCTTTCACTGACTCTAAAACATTGCGTGATGCACTCCACCTCGATCTTCAACAATTGAGCCAACGATGTGGACTTTCCATTGATGAACTGCAAAAAATTGAAGCTGGCGAAGATGTCCCCCTCGCAGAACTGCGAGATGTCGCCTATTGCCTTGGAACCGGCGTAACTGGTGTACTGGGCGACGGTTATTTTCAAACTTCGGTCAGCAGCATGGACTACTTTGTCAAAAACGATCCAACAACAATCCATTCTCCCGGTGGATTTTGGGGACACTTAGGCATCTTAGTCCAAGGTCAGCCAAAATATTTGTGGTTTCCGATAACGGCCTATACCCGGCAGCTAGTTTATAAAAATAGCACTGAAAAATATATGGCCATTCCTTGTATGGACAACTCTCTTTTGCTGATCAACTGCGATAAAATTGAAGAGCTGGTGCTTCTTGATGAGGCCTGCGGCTCTCCTGTTGACATGGATTGGGACAGCACTGTAAGTGAGGGCGAAATTCCGGCGGTCGTGTATGAAGCGTTTGATGATTATATGACATACAAAGACGTCGGAGACACTCCTTCCCACTACGATCTTTCCGCATTACTGGTAGAGGCCATCGACCACATTATTGATATTTGTAAAATCGATTCTGAAGCGTTCGCTTCTAAACTGAACACCGCCACTATTATATTCTCGAACGGTCGAATTCAGCACCTCTCTTTGTCCTACGATGTCTCGGACTCTTTAGCCACTGCTGTGCAGCAAATTTATGAAATGGGCGAATTACTTGATAATAGCATTGTAACGATTGAGGCCTGCGATGAAGTCGAGACTCTGATCAACTTCAAGAACATATCAATGATTCAACTTCCACTTGCAAAAATTGAGTGCGACATTAAGAGATCCCTGTCCGAGACGGATGATGCGTAACTGGGAATCAATTCATTGATAATCCACGATATAAAAACCGCCCCGGCTTCCTGATATGTACCCAGTTTTCTGGACACTGGATGAAAAATGAATAATTAAGATTCAGACATGGATGCTTTCCTGAATTTAGAGGGAGGCATCCATTTTGTTTTAGCTTGAATCCTGTGGTTATTGTAATAGTCGATATAATCAGCAATAGCTTTGGAAAAGATCTCAAAAGAAGGATAGTTCTTCTCAAATCCATAGAACATCTCGTTCTTCAATCTTCCGAAGAATGTTTCCATAATGCAGTTGTCATAGCAGTTGCCCTTTCTGGACATAGATTGGATGATTCCATGTTTCTTCAGTTCTTCTCGGTAGAAAACGTGTTGGTACTGCCAGCCCTGATCTGAGTGCATAATCAGTCCTTGAACGGACGGAAAGCGTTTGAACGCTTTATTCAGCATATCCTTGACTTGTGCCATATTGGGACTGAGGGAAAGATTATACGAGATCACTTCATTCGTGTTCATATCTAAAATAGGAGAAATATAGCACTTTCCCCAAGGCAGATTGAATTGCGATACATCTGTTGTCCACTTCTGCAAAGGCTTCTCCGTACTGAAATCCCGGTTGATGATATTGTCAGCGACTTTGCCCACATCGCCTTTGTAAGAATGATACTTTTCTTTCGGGCGTTTGCCTTTCAGAGAAAGCTGATTCATGATCCTTTGAACACGCTTATGATTTACCTGAAATCCACGATTCAGAAGTTCCTGATACACCCGCCTTACGCCATATCGTTCTTTGTTTTCATTAAAGATATTCGTGATTTCAGACGACAGATCGGCATTTCGTTCTTTGACCGCATCGGTTTTACCAATTTCATAGTAATACGTTGATCTGGAAAGCCCGATTGCTTCCAGCAGATTGTTCAGAGCGTATCCTTTTCCTCGGAGTTCTTTGACGAGTGCAGCTTTTTCGCCTTGAGTTGCGCTGCAAACTTTTCTCGTCTCAAGGCAATCCGTTTTTTTATAACTTCATTCTCCGTTCGCAAATATTCATTTTCAGCTCTTAGACGAATCAGTTCTTCTCTCTCAGATGGGGTCAGTTCTGCTGGTACAATTTTCTTTTTCATGTTCATGTCAGGCTCCTTGGGTGGCCGCCCTTTTCGTTGTGCAGCCAGTCCCTGATACCCTTTCATTTTATAGCATCTGACCCATTGAGACAAGAGACTTGGCTCAACTCCTGCAGAAATCGCGCTCTCTGTTATTGATACTCCTGCAAGAACTTTAGCTATTAGCTCATACTTTTCATCTGCTGACCACATCTTTTTCTGATTCTTCTGCAACGATTCCGTGCCACAGCTTTTTTCTCTTCGAGACCATCTTCGGACACTTATCCTGAAGTTTTCTTGTTTTATTCCATCTGGCGTCTCCGGCCACTTGCCTTGTCGATACAATTCAATGCAATTCTTTTTGTATTCGTAGCTGTACTTCATGAAAATACCCCCAATCCTGGGTGTCCAGAATTGGGGGTACATATCAGAGCTGCGGGGCGCTTGCGTTGTTTCAGAAAAGGTTTACTCGGCGATGATGCTCTTGCCGGTCATCTCTGCCGGGACGGGCAGGCCGATATAGGGCAGCATGGTGGGTGCGATGTCGGCCAGGCAGCCGCCCTCGCGCAGCTTCACATCGCCGCAGCCGATGGCCACGAAAGGCACGACGTTGGTGGTGTGGGCGGTGAACGGAGTGCCGTCGGGGTTCTTCATCTTCTCGGCGTTGCCGTGGTCAGCGGTCAGGAAAGCGCAGCCGCCAGCGTTCAGCACAGCGGTGACGACCTTTTCGACAGCAGCGTCCACAGCCTCAACGGCCTTGACAGCAGCCTCAAAGACGCCGGTGTGGCCGACCATATCGCAGTTTGCGAAGTTCAGGATGACCACGTCGTACTTGCCGCTCTCGATGCGCTTGACGCACTCGTCGGCGACCTCGGGGGCGCTCATCTCAGGCTTGAGGTCGTAGGTGGCCACCTTCGGGCTGGGGATGACACAGCGGTCCTCGCCCTCGTAGGGAGCCTCAACACCGCCGTTGAAGAAGAAGGTGACGTGAGCGTACTTCTCGGTCTCGGCGATGCGCAGCTGGGTCTTGCCGTTCTCGGACAGGTACTGGCCCAGGACGTTCTTCAGCTCCACAGGAGGATAAGCGACCTCGCAGTTGGGCATGGTAGCGTCATACTCGGCCATGCAGACGTAGTGGACCTGCTTGCGGCCGCCGCGGCGCTCGAAGCCGGTGAAGGCGTCGTCGCAGAAGATGCGGGTCATCTGACGGGCGCGGTCGGGACGGAAGTTCATGAAGATGACGGTGTCGCCGTCCTGCACACGGCCACCCTCGCAGGTGACGCAGGGCAGAACGAACTCGTCGGTCTTGTCGTCGGCATAGGATGCCTCGATGGCCTCCTGCGCGTTGGCGGCGTGGTTGCCCTCGCCGTAGACGAAGGCAGCGTAAGCCTTCTCCTCGCGGTCCCAGTTGTTGTCGCGGTCCATGGCGTAGTAACGGCCGGAAACGCTGGCGATCTTGCCAACGCCCAGCTCATCCAGCTTGGCCTGCAGGTCAGCCAGGAAGCCCTTGCCGGCGTGGGGGTCGGTATCACGGCCATCGGTGATGCAGTGCAGGTAGACTTCCTTTGCGCCCATGTGCTTTGCCATTTCCAGCACGCCGAACCAGTGGTCAGCGTGGCTGTGGACACCGCCGGTGCCCACCAGGCCCATCAGGTGGATGGCCTTGCCTGCCTCAATGGCGGCCTTCATGTTCTTGACCAGCACGGGGTTCTTGAACATCTCACCATCCCGGATGGACTTGGTGATGAGGGTCAGCTGCTGGTAAACGATGCGGCCAGCGCCCATGTTGGTGTGGCCCACCTCAGAGTTGCCCATCTGACCATCGGGCAGGCCGACAGCCATGCCGGAGGCCTCGATGGTGGTCATGGGATATTTTGCCATCAGGGCATCCAGATGGGGGGTCTTTGCGGCGACCACGGCATTGCCGTAGGTCTCGTTGGGCACCCAGCCAAAGCCATCCATGATGCACAGAAGTACAGGTTTCTTGGACATAACGTTGAATCTCCTTTGATTTAGAACAAATAGCGCCCGGCACAGCGCTGGAAAAACGGCGCAGCCGGGCGCTGGGAAAACAGGTCAGAGGGCCTTCTCAGCCGTTGGAAGCGGCATTGACGATCACAGCAAAATCAGGAGCCTTCAGAGATGCGCCGCCGATCAGACCGCCGTCCACATCCTTCTTGCTCAGCAGCTCCTCGCAGTTCTTGGCGTTCATGCTGCCGCCGTACTGGACGGTGGTAGCCTCGGCCACGGCTTCGCCGTAGACCTCGCCGATGACCTTGCGGATCTGAGCGCAGACTTCCTCAGCCTGGTCGGCAGTAGCGGTCTTGCCGGTGCCGATGGCCCAGATGGGCTCGTAGGCGATGACGACGTTTGCCATCTGCTCGGCGGTGACATCGCGCAGGGCGATCTTGGTCTGCATCCGGACCAGCTCCTCGGTGACGCCCTCCTCACGCTGCTGCAGGCTCTCGCCCACGCAGATGATGACCTTCAGACCGGCGTTCAGAGCGGCCAGAGCGCGCTTGTTGACGGTCTGGTCGGTCTCTGCGAAATACTGACGGCGCTCGGAGTGACCGACGATGACGTACTCGACGCCCAGATCCACCAGCATATCAGCGCTGATCTCGCCGGTGAATGCGCCGGACTTCTCGAAGTGGACGTTCTCGGCACCGACATGGATGTTGGTACCCTTGGTCTTTGCCACAGCAGTGACCAGGTCGGTATAGGGAGTGCAGATGACGACCTCGCAGGATGCGTCCTTGACGGCGGGGATGAGCTCGTCCACCAGAACAGCAGCCTCGGAGGCGGTCTTGTTCATCTTCCAGTTGCCAGCGATAATAGCCTTGCGCTTTGCCTTATCCATTGTTATTTTCTCCTTACCTTCGTAACTATTCACAAATTGCCTGCACAAAAAGAAAAGATGCGGCGGCGTAAATGCCGCCGCACCCATTGTGATGCCGGAAAAATTATGCGTTCTGGATGACTGCAATGCCGGGCAGTTCCTTGCCCTCCAGATACTCCAGAGAAGCGCCGCCGCCGGTGGAGATGTGGGTCATCTTGTCGCCCAGACCCATCTGCTGCACAGCTGCTGCGCTGTCGCCGCCGCCGATGACGGTGGTAGCATCGCTCTCAGCCATAGCCTTGGCAACAGCCAGAGTACCGGCTGCCAGAGTGGGGTTCTCGAACACGCCCATGGGGCCGTTCCAGACAACGGTCTTGGAAGCCTTGACAGCGTCAGCAAACAGCTTCATGGTCTCGGGGCCGATGTCGCAGCCCTCCATGTCAGCGGGGATCGCGGTGACAGGCACCACGGTCACGTCCACAGGAGCGTCGATGGGATCGGGGAAGTCCTTGATGCAGGCTGCATCCACAGGCAGCAGCAGCTTGACGCCCTTCTCCTTGGCCTTAGCCATCATTTCCTTGCAGTAGTCCAGCTTGGTGTCGTCGCACAGGCTCTTGCCGACCTCGTAGCCCTGAGCCTTGACGAAGGTGTAAGCCATGCCGCCACCAATGATCAGGGTATCGACCTTCTCCAGCAGGTTGGAGATGACGTTCAGCTTATCAGCGACCTTAGCGCCGCCCAGAATAGCGGTGAAGGGACGGACGGGGTCGTTGACGGCGTTGCCCAGATACTTGATCTCCTTCTCCATCAGGTAGCCGACAGCGGTATCCTTGATGTAGTCGGTGACACCTGCGGTGGAGCAGTGTGCAC
>OGNO01001126.1_pt1 | contig 13792 bp, 8 predicted proteins | sample 1573491 | NCBI WGS metagenome assembly OGNO01 (sample SAMEA2581900, study PRJEB24529) | metagenome | biome: Human gut stool | place: China | collected 2011
AACGGCAAACGAGGAATTCAAGAAAGCGGTATTCGGAACACCGAAAAACACTCCGTCAGAAACCGTCTATAGCGATGATGCCGGCAGCCCCGACTACATGTGGAATATATGGTATAATGAAAAGGACCACAAAGATGCAGCCGCCTTGTCGGCTTTCAAGGAAGTAGCCACCAACAATGAACATCAGTTCACCCTCTACCAGTCGAGCAGGGACGAGAATGACGGTGCAGGCTACTACTGCTACTACTTCTACTGGAACCGTCACAACGACAACGGCAACAACGGCGTAATGGGCCCGATGGAGTTTGCCGTGGTGCGCAACAACGTGTATAAACTGTCTGTGGTCGACATCAACCGCCTTGGCCATCCGCGCCTTAGCGAAAACGACCCCGACCCCGTCGACCCCGGAACTCCGGACGAAAAGGGCGACTTCTACCGGAAGCTCTCTGTCGAGGTGCTTCCCTGGGTGGTGCGCATAAACGACATTGAATTCTAAAAACACAACAAGTATGCAAAGCAATAAGCGAAATAGATTTTCAAGGTTCGCAGGCAGGGTGCTCGTCGCCCTGCTGGCAGCCGTTGCCTTATCCTCGTGCGAGCGCATCTTTGAAGACCTCGACCCGTGTCTCCACGGCGTATCGCTGCGCTTCGTCTACGACTACAACATGGAGTACGCCAACGCGTTCCCCAACCAAGTGGACTGCCTCACCCTCTATATCTACGACGAGAATGACGACTACGTGGATACCAAGATTGTGACCGGAACAGAGCTGCAAGACGAGAATTACCGGATGAAGCTTGACCTGCCTGACGGCAAATACCATTTTGTGGCATACGGAGGAATCGCATGCGAAAAGAGTTCTTTCACCGTAAACACAAGTACCAAACGCACCGAGCTCAAGACCCGGCTGAACGCCGACTGCCTCAGCCTGCCCGAACGGAAATTGCTGCACGATATGTTTTGGGGAGAACTCACCATGGAAACGGCCGAGTCTTACAACGAAGGCACGGTAAAGATGATGAAGAACACCAACGGCATACGCATCGTGCTGCAGCAAGTGGCGGGAGGCATTGTCAATGCCGAGGATTTCGACTTCGAGATTACGGACGACAACACCCTCTTCGACTACGACAACGACCTGCTGCCGGTGACCGACGTCACCTACACCCCGTGGGTGAAAGGACAGGCACGGACAGGAGCATCCGTCATAGTACCCGGCGTAGCACCCGAACCCATCGAAGTGGCATACGCCGAACTGAGCGTGCCGCGCCTGATGGCCAGGAATTCTCCCAGGCTGGTGGTGAAACGGCATGCCGACAAAGCGACCGTGATAGACATCCCCCTCAACAAATACCTGCTGCTGATGCAGAGCGACCGTTACGACATGGGCGACCAAGAGTATCTGGACCGCGAAAGCCGCTGGACCCTCTTCTTCTTCCTAAAGAACAACGACGGCAACGACAGCTGGTTGAATACATGTATTGTGGTAAACGATTGGGTGGTACGCATCAATGACGTGGAACTGTAACAACTACGGCATGCGTGGCACATAAAAACCGGACTACCCGGCAAACGACTTTCAACAAACCAAGAACAGCTTTTCAAATGGAATTGAAGCATCGACATATCATCGGAATTTGCCTCCTCTGCGGCTTACTGGGAGCTACTTCGTGCAACGATGAATCCATCGTTCAGCAGCCACCCGCCGAGGAGGACAACACCGTGTATCTGGCCTTCCACACAACCGTAGTGGGAGCCTCTACACGTGCCGACGGCACCCCCGATGACGAAAACATCAACCAATTGCGAATCGTCATCGCTTCGAAAGCGAGCGACGATACAGCCGGCGCAAGTGCATGGGAGGTGGAAGAAAACCGACTCATCACCGAGACAAACATACAACTATCGGACGAGTACACTTTCCGGGTGAAAGCCGACTGTCAGAAACGTATCTACCTGCTGGCCAACTGCAACGGACTGGAAGACACGGACGGCACGCCGCTAAACTTCACAAGCACCGGTGCATTCTTGCCCGACGCAAATGGGAAAGCGCTCGTAGACAGCTACGTCTTCGGACTGGGAGACAAAGACGGCGGCTACCAATATGCCACAGCCCTCGAAGCGGGAAACGGCATACCGATGACGTCAGTCTACGAGATAACGATTCCCCCAAAAGACGAGGCGCACGAAGAAGACTTCGCAAACGGCTTTTACCAAGGCATGCCCGAAGTGTTGTACGTGGTACGCGCCGCCACCAAGTTCTCCTTCGCATTCGGCAAAACCGCAAAACGGGCCATCAACGTGACCGGATTCAGCCTGAAGAAAGCCGTCAAAGACCGGATGTATCTGATGCCGCACGCCAACAAAGACGCGAGCGGAAAATACTGGGTGGCAGATACCGGAGACAAGGATAATCCTTCCAAAGCGACATTGACCGGAGAAGGTACCGCCCAAGACTGGATAACATGGATGGTAGCGGAATCGGAAAAGACGGAAAGCGAAGCGATCCAATACCAATGGCTGACCGACTACGAAGTGCCACAGCCCGAAGAAGGAGAAGAGGACGGAGATGTCGCCTATTCATTCAGCAAGGCCATAGAAGTATCTTCCCTCAAAGCAGGAGAAGAAGCAAAATTCACCACACCCGTCTACCTGCCCGAAAGCGACGGCACATTGGCACAAGGCAAGGACGCAAACCTGAAATTGCAGGAGTACGAAGTGACCATCCACACGGAAGAGGGCTTTGATGAAGAGGCGACTGCTCCGGACAGCCCTAAAGTGGCAAGAAGCTACACCGCCACATTGCCGAATCTGGCCTCGCTCTTCCGCAACACGCACGTCAAGGTAAAGGTGAATTTCAAGAACCTTTCCGAGGCGGAACTGGAGTTGGAAGTGGACGTAGAACCTTATTGGGAAGTAGTGCTCGACCCCGTATTCGGGCTGGACGAGAAAGACGACCCGAAGAAACGCTAAACACCGAAGGAGCCTCCTCCGCTTGGAAAAATACCGGAAGGGTTCATTCTTAAACATACATACAAAAAACAGCAACGGATATGAAACGCAACTTTTTGACCTACATACTTTTGTGCATATTGCTCCTCGGCAGTGCCGCCTGCCAGGACGACCCGCTCTACAACGGCGGCGAGACAGGCGAAGGCGAAAGCCTCGTCAGCGCAACCGTGAAGTTCAAGCCCCTTACTCATGCATTGAATGGAAATACGCGTACGGCAGGGAATGTGATAAAGAATATCGAGGACTTGTGCGTGTTGCTGTATAATGAAAAGGGAGAGTTGCTGAAGTCATATCCGCTTACCGAAGGAACAGGCGAAGGGCAATATCAATTGTCGGAAGATAAAGACAGACCGGATAATAATCCTGACTCGAATCTTCCTCCCGCCGAAGCACAGACGCCCCATGCCGACTTCAAACTGAAAATCCCCTACGGACGCTATCGGATTTATGCGGTGGCCAATATGGAGGACTTGCTTACGAATGGTGACTATTCCGAAGCCATAAAAACCGCAGACGGCCTGAAAAGCATTTCCCTCCAATGGGATAAGGATGAAGTAGCCAACAACAACCAGATGTTCGGCTATTTCACCGTTACCGGAAGCGTGCAGAACGATGAAGTGGCAGTTATAAACCGGGCATCCGTCAAATTGCACGCCTGGCTACGCCGTGCCGCTTCCAAAGTAACCATTGCATACGACGGTTCCAACCTTCACGAGAATGTGTTTATATACCTCAAGTCGGTTACCATCAAGGACATACCTACGGAATGCTATCTGGGCAAGAGAAGCACCATCAACACGGACCCCAAGGATGACATTGAAGATTATGGAGGCCTTATGGCAGATGGCGAAAGCATTACGTATGCCGAAGGAACAAACTACGATGAACATTGGCCGGCACGTATCACGAAAGGCCAATCGTATTATTACTACATCGACAATGCCCAAAAAGGAGTCTCTGTATTGAATACGGAATATGACAGCAAGAAAGCGGAGTATGCCAAACTGGCTCATGGAGAAACCAACGAGGCACTCTTCTTCTATGAAAACATGCAGGGAGAAGGAAAAGACAAACGACAGGACGCAGACGGTGATAAAGAACTGGATGCACCGGGACTGAACAACAAGCCCGAAGATAAATTCTATAAAGACCAAAAGCCCTATGGCACATACATCGAAGTAAAAGCCTACTATGTTTCCAATGTTGACGGCCGAGTGGGCAATGGTGATATCATTTACCGCTTCATGCTGGGCAAGGACGTCTATAAAGACTACAACGCCGAGCGTAACCACCACTACAAACTGACACTGAAATTCAACAAATATGCCAACGACGTGGACTGGCACATCGAATACGAAGAACCTGAGCCCGGTATCGAAGTGCCCAACCCCTATTATATATCCTATTTGTATAATCACTCAATGATGCTCCCACTTAAAATCAGAACGGGGGGACAAAAAATAAAACAGATAGAAGCACGAATCTTAGATAACAGATGGGGTCCAAATAATCCTGCATCGGATTTCGTCTATTGGAACAAGATGGATTTAGCATACCAAAATCAGTGGAATGGTTTTTTATCCCTTCGACAAACAAAAGATTTGAATGTAACAACAAGTTCTAACGAGACCTATTATAAAGAAAACAAAAGAGGAGAGCGTGAGTACATACCTAATGGCAAGACGTTGCCTATGCCAGGTGAGAGCAAAGAGTATGAGACATTTGACAATCAAGGCAATAGTGATGGAAAATGTATTGTAAGGAATGAGGGCGACAGTGTGTTTCATGTCCAATTACCCATGTACACCCGTGCCAAACAATTAATTAAAACAACCGGTTACACCGGAAATAATCCATACGTGGCCTATCAACGCAGATCAGAGGTAAAAATAGTGGTAACATTTACGAATGGTAGCAAAATATCAACAGATGGTACGGATTTCAGTGGGAATCCGCTATTAAATGAAGACAATGCGAATAATCAAAATCCTATCATTTATCAAGTACGGCGTATAGTCAATCCTAAGGGAGTTTGGCGTAGCCATGACAACGACAAAGACTTTCACGTACAGCTGAAACGTCTTCCTAAAGAAAATGCAGAGAGATTTGAGACATTTACTTCAGAAGGTCCTTGGAAAGCGTATGTATATTGTGGAACAGACAATTTTATCAAATTAAGTGACGAAACAAGAGCTTCCACCGATACCATCGGAGGAGAGACTGGTTCTACGATAGATTTTCGTATCAAATTTAATGGAACCTGCAGCCCGCAGGAAAACCGTTATGCCATTATCCGGGTAGAATATCACAATTATACTTGTTATCATCTGATTTTCGTCAGACAAGGAGATGCTCCGGATGACTTATTCGATGGAACAGGAACCAAGTGGCATGCCCATAATCTACGGACAAGTTCGAAGGAAACAGATTCTCCTTTGGAAGAAGGCTCGTTGTTCAAATTCCTGAACTTAGACCAACCGATTGATGCAATGTGCAATAAAAATTCAGAAACTCCTTGGATCGAGATAACACCGGATAAATTTAAGAATAATGCAGATAAGTTACTGATTGCCACCGATAACACGGAAAATAAACAGGAAATCACATGGAGCGCTATAACACCTCCTGACTTTAATCCTTGGGGAGATACTCCACCAGAACCCGCGTTTGACAATCTGGAAATTCACAATGCCCGCATAGCTTCTTTTGAAGATTTTTTAAATCTATACCAAGGAGAAGATATAGCGGAAGGATATGGAGTGCTATATGGGGATGAATCTCAAGAAACTTTGAATCATATAACAGAGGTCTATGGGTACGATTATGAAAATACCCGGCGTGGAATGCGGGGGTGCTTTGTCTACAATAAAAAAAATGGAAAGAACCTGTTTTTCCCCATTGGAGCTTCCGGATATGGTCATAGAAAACAAGATGACACGAAGGGGGGGAATAGCAACTCTAAAGGACCTGGAATACTAAGATATGCTAGTTATCAAAATGCATTCTTACCGGATGCTACCGCAAATAACACGCCTCTCTTTTATGATATATATATGAGGCCGGGAGCAGTTTATTGGCTTAACAAATATTCGAGAAATAAAGGTCATAGTATGGGACTCGATTTTGAATATGTAATAGGGTGGGATTTCAACTACTTTACCTTTGACTTTTTCCCGTATGGGGTGAGTGCTGCAAACACTGGTAAGGATGCTTGCTTCATCCGCTGTGTAGAAAAATAATCAGCGGACATTCAAGGGCTTGTTTAAATTTTGCTTAAAGAAGTTTTCACTCAGTTTCTTTTGAGAATGCCGGACAAAATTTAAACAGGCTCTTAAACTAACAGAGAAAGAAATGAATGACAGACTTTCAATTTTTCTGATATGCCTCATGCTTACCGCCATCAGTGGCAGCATGAACGCACAACAAAATCAGACACAAGACCTGCCCCTGCCTGCCATCCCCGCAACCCTGCGCACTCCCCACGAACGCGCCTCCAACCTCTTGGCACACTTCTGGGACAGCATGTCCTTCGCCGACACCCTGCGCAGCCGCAATCCCGGCTTCATGGAGCAAAACCTCGTCAACTACCTCTCCCTCTTCCCCCATGCACCTGCCGAAGCCCGCACCGAAGCCGTGCACCTGCTAATGCAGCGCGCCGAAGCCGACAAACCCGCCTACCTGCTACTGGCCGAACTGGCCGAGAAGTACCTCTATACCATCGGTTCGCCCATGCAGAGCGAGGAGCACTTCATCCCCTTTCTGGAAGCCATCGCCCACACCCCCCTGCTGAATGATACCGAAAAGTCCCGCCCCCGCTTCCTCCTCTCTGCCGCCCTGAAGAACCGCCCCGGCACCATAGCCACCGACTTCGCCTACTTCACCCCGGAAGGAGACCACCGGACGCTGCACACCACCCCCTCTGCCCACTGCCTGCTCCTGATGTTCTACAACCCCGATTGCACCCCCTGCCGCCAGACCATCGCCCTGCTGCACGACGACCGTCTCTTCAAGCAGATGCTGCACGACGGACTGCTCACCGTGCTAGCCATCAACACCGAAAACACCCCCGAAACAGCCCCGCGTCCCGAAGCCGCCCCCCGTGCCGGAAACAGACTGCCCACAGACTGGATGGCCGGAACCGCCTCTCACACCCTCACCGACAACGAACTGTACATACTCCCCTCCATGCCCACCCTCTACCTGCTGGACAAAGAAAAACACGTCCTCATAAAAGAAGCACTGCCGGAGCAGGTCCTCTCACACCTTGCGAAAGAAAGCCGAAATCAGTCCCTACACGGAGAATGATTTCAAACCCTCACAGCCTTCACCTTATCACACTTTCGCCCTATCTATCGGCTTTTCCGGTGAAACTTCTTTTCTTCTATGATAAAGAGAAACGGCATCAGCAACCGACAAACCGTCGACACGTGATTCTGAAACACCCTTCTTCGCATCGGACAAGTTGCCGCCTTCAGCACATCGGAGCGCTTTTATCCAAGTGAACGACCAGGGTAGTTCAGGCAGCCGACCCCAGTTATTCGATTGAACGACACCGGTAGTTCACTCGAACGACCAGGGTAGTTCACTTACAAACAGTCGACAGTTCCGAAGAATGCAGGGAAATGTACGCCACCATCTGCCGCCCTACTTCAGAATAGCATAACGATGAACTCTACTCGAAATCACCCCCAAAAAGGCAATAAACTAGAAGGGCTGATGGAAGGAAGAGAAGAAGGGAGAGAAGAAGGTATACGAGCCAGTCGTTTCGAGATAGCCCGCAATCTCAAAACAATGGGAGTAGCTACGGAAATGATTATCCAAGCAACCAAACTGACAACAGAAGAATTTGAACATTTATAGAGAAAAGTCAGAAAAAAATAGTTAAAAATTGGAATCCATTGTCGTTTGTCTTATTTTTGTATGCCGAAATTCTTAATAAATTTACGCTATGAAAAAGAGATACTGGAACATGTTTTTTATCAGCATATTGGCGATATGTACCATTACAAGTTGCGGTAACCCTACTAACCCAAAAGCAGGCGTAAAACAGATGCAATGCCGGACAAACCGGAAGATGCAGTGTACGTGAACGTACAAGTGCAACTGTCCACAACTGATAAAAACACAACAAATGAAAACAATAAAACCGACAACAACAGCACCGGCAATGCCATAACGGGAGAAGAGCACGAAAATCGGGTGAACAACATCCTGCTTGTACTGGCAGATAAAGACAACAAATTCATTGCCTGCGGCGAACAAGTATCACTGACAAACCTCAACAAAGCAAAAGGCACCGTCAGTACCGTCCAGAAAATCGACAAAGCCGCATTGGCTGCCTACTACAAGGCCGACGGGATACTCGATGAAGGAAAAGACAGAATCCACCTCTACGTCTTCTGCAACCCTACAAACGAACTGCAAAACCTCTTTAAAGAGCACTTCATGCTGAAAGAATGGATACACAAAACCGAGAATATAACTGAAGATGCCAACGGCAATGTAATAAGAGGAGAAAGCGTATGGGGAGGAAAAGACCATCAGCATGGATTCCTTATGTCCACCGCAACCCGAACGTGCATTGAAAAGAGAATTCCTAAAAACATAGAATCCTGGAAAAGCCATTTCCAAGAGAGCACACCCTTCCACTTCTCCGGAACAAACCATAAAGGCACCGGAAAAAAAGAGGTGAACAATGAAGGCACCATCCTGGTGGAACGTGCCGTGGCGCGCTTCGACTCCAAGGATGGAAGTAAAAACAAAGACCAAACCTACGTAGTGGGGAATGACGAAGGAAACGCCACCCTAAAAGTGAAACTGACCAAAATGGCTTTGGTAAACATGAGCCGCGACTTCTACTACTTGCGACGCGTGTCGGACAACGGTGCCAATGCCAACGCACAGATATGCGGAGCGGAACATAGCCACGGCCCGAAAACCAATTATGTGGTAGATACGGATGCCGCAATAAAAAGCGGAACCGCCAAAAACATCGATAAAAGTTATCCCTTCAAGGATTTCTTCAACTTCTGCGTCGGCAACTATGAAGGGGGAAACTGGGACATTGACGCCACCGCACGCAGCCAATGGTACACCTCGCAAATTTCAAAGGTTGTCAAGAATAAAGGGAAAGGGTACCACACATGGCGGTATGTAACCGAAAACACCATTCCCGGCATAGAACTGCAACAGAACGGAATCAGCACCGGCATCGTATTCAAGGGGCAAATCATGGCGACCGACAAGGCATCCCGGAAACTGAAAGATGCCATTGCAAATGCCAAGGGAAATCCGGCTAAAGACCCCATCCTTTATTCCTATGCCAATACACTCTACGTGACATGGGAGGAAGTGCGCGAAAAAGCTTTCTTGACAGAGGAGAACAGCAGGTTCTATAAAGCCGTATTCGGAAATGAGAAGAAGAATATCACCATAAAAAGCAATGGGCAAACAGCCGTCTATAGCACAGACAAAACAAGCCCGGACTATCTGTGGCAAAAGTGGCATGAACAGAACATTGGCAACGAAGCATTCCAGGCCAATTTCAGGAAAGCCGCCAAAAAGGCACAGTTCACCCTTTACCAATCGAACACGGACGACTACGACGCAGCAGGCTATTACTGCTATTACTGCTATTACTGCTACTACTTCTGCTGGAACCGGCACAATGACAACAACGACGACACCGTGACGGGACCTATGGAGTTTGCCATCGTGCGCAACAACATTTACAAGCTTTCCGTAACGGGAATCAACCGTCTGGGACATCCGCGCATTTCGGAAAACGACACATCCCTCTTAACTCCGGACACCCCGGATGAAAAAGACAGTCACTACCTCACACTATCTGTCGAAGTAACCCCTTGGAGAGGTGCATTAATCACCGAAAATCCTAACAGTTGACACCAAAAGAGAAAAAACGCGGCCCCGAACACATGGTTCGATGCCGCGTTTTTTTGTCACGTTACATTGGTAAACCTCCTACCACCTCTTTTGAACATACCGGCAATTTGCCATCTTGCCCCATGCCCACAAAAACTGTAGCGCAAAGTACTGTCCACTGGTCACCGTATGTCATCGTACTGCTATGATTGTAGCCCAAACAATGCCCATACTCGTGAAACATGGCCTGACGGGCATAATTATGCGGATTGGCTCCCGGCGCCGTGGCATCAAAGTAAACACCTTTATAACAATAATCGGCCAGACCATAAGTATTGCCTCCACCCAGGCCACCTACTCCGACCACACGTCCCAGTACAAGCCCACCGTGACCGCGGATTCTTTGCCGCAAAGCATCCAGGTCTATCGGATTTCCTCCATTGTCCTTCAGCTTGCCCTCGTAGGCATTCATTTCCACATTGAACTCTTCGGAAGCGAACATGAAAGCCATGTTGAGCGCCAACGCCACTCCGTGACGGCAAAGCAACGGATCCATGTGCCGCCAATACGCATGCCCGTTATCTGCCGAATAAGCGGAGAAACGGATAAACCACTGGCTGTCTATCCGCTCTATCTTTTTCATGAAGGGGTCTTCCGTACGGACAAGCAACGTCACGTCGTCATTGGAGAGTTCCGGCTGTGCCGGAACTGTTATCCGGCGACCGTTCTCCGCTACAAACGTACGTTCCGAACTGACCACCGGCAAGGGGAACGATGCCTCCATAAACGGATAAATGCGGTCGAAACGAGCCAGTTCGAAGAATTCCGTGCTCACCTTGTTGAAACGGCACAGTATCTTGACGCCACTGATGCCAATCGGCGAGAAGAACTTTACAAGCAGCTGATGATCATCGGACACCGACACCTGCAACGGGGCATTCACCCGAAAGGAACGGCGATTGCTATCGTAGAACACCTCGCGCGGTTCGTCGGCCAGAAACATGGTATCCGTCCGGAATCGGGAGAAATCCTCCTCGCGTACATAGAGCAAGCCTTCGCCACTTTCGGGATGGCGGTAACTGATGCGGATATGCGACACGCGTCCGGCTTCTATCTTGCAACCACTGAAGCGATAGACCTGCATAAAGGAAGTTCCGTCGCTACGCTCCGACTCAATCGTCACCCGTCCGGAAAGTGCCTCCCGTCCGGGCAACGAGTAGAATGAACGGCGCTGCGTGATGTTGTAAGCGTCCACTCCTCCGGCACCTGCGTACTCGCCACCGGCCTGAATACCGGCATACACCCCTTGGGCATCATCGAAAGAGACCTCTATGTTGCGGATAAACCGCCACATATAGTCGGACGACACATCCAAATCGACATCTACCCTGCCCACACAAGGTTCCAGGCAGACGGTCTGCATCACCGGAGCCTGCTCCCGGCCGATGTGCAACGCTATCTTCTTATAGAACCAGGCCTCATCAAGCGGTGCCTTTTCCACGTGATTCACCAGCCAGGCATCCGACAGCAGGGCCGGCTCGTCAACCGTAATATCCGATTCCGGATGGGTGGTAGCAAGAAACACCACGGTATAGTCGCCATACCCCAATCCTTCGATGGTCAGTTTGGAGAAATCGGCTTCCAGTTTCTGATACAACGGCTTGATTACTTCGCCACGTTCGTCGGCTATGGCATACCACATACGGGCTATCGGTTCCGGCTGTTCGCTGCGGGTGCGCACCCCGGCAGTGACATCTGCCTGCAAGCCGAACCGGAAGGTCACCTGCCCTGCGCCGGCCTGTTCAGCGCTGTCGAAGCCAAGCCCGTCCGAAGAGCAGCTGGCCAGCAACGGCAGCAATCCCAAAAGCATTATAATTCTTATAATCTTCATGTCCTGCCCTCCTCTATTTCTTTACACAACGCAAGGACGCGAACGCCTCCATCTGCAATCGCTGTTCGGCAATGACGGTCGAATCTTTTCCTTCGAACTGCATCCAATAGGCCCAGGCATATCCTCCGGGACAACCGTCGCGCTGGCTAGTCCACAACACGGCACGTTTTCCGAAAGAGGGATTGTTGGAGGTCGATTTGTCGCCCTTTCCACCTGCCAAAGGTATGATGAGGTAACGGCCGGTATCTTCCGAAGTAAACTTCACGTAATGTTGTGTTCCGGTGACACCGGTAGGAGTCACCAACGTACCTTCTCCCACATGGAGCGTGGCGGTAATCCGCTCTCCGTTTCCCGCCGTATAAGTACCGGGAATCTCTTGGCCTTTCGGAAGCAAGGAGTTCAGTTCGTCGCGGGTAGGCACTCTATATCCTTCAGGGCAAGGCATGTGCGAATCATTCTGCCAAGGCATGTCGGCAGTCTGGTTGCCCAGGTTGTTAGAAGGGTTATATCCCTGCCAAGGCACATACATATACTTGCGACCGCACTGGAACAAACCGCCGACTGTATTAATCCAGCTGGTGCGGTACATGTCTTCCACCGTAGCACCGTCCAACGGATAAATCTGGTCTTCGAGGTCGCTGCTGCGTGCATTAAAAGCCATCCACACGCTTCCTGCCATCTCTACCGTTTCAATCTGCTTGTCACTCGGAGCCACGCGCACTTCCACGTAGTCATAAGAACCGCCCATAAGTGCATTCTTCAGGTGCACCATGAACGAATACCCCAACCGTCCGCTGCCTTGCGCCGGAACAGATACACTGAAGGAAGAGACAATTCCTTCGGCCTCTTCAGTCACCGCCATGTCGGTCAGCATCACGCCATCCACAACTCCTTCGGCAGATGCAATGTCTATCCGGGTGTCGGCCAGAAACGCCAGTTTCATGCCATCTACTCCCGTCATAGGCACTTCTACAATGTTGTTCTCATAATCTACCGATACCCCCTCGGGGATAACAGACCGGGAAGCATCCAGCAGGATGCGGTGGTCTGTATCGGGCTTGCCGGTCACCGTTTCGCCCTCTTCCCACGGCTTGATTTCGAAAACGCCTTCTACCGTAGCCCCTACGTTAAGTACCGACAATTCATACACCTTGTTGCGTTCTATACGCGGCAATTGCATTTTCAGCCTGATGGGTATTCCATCATACGCACCACGTAAAACTATATGAACCGGATGTATACTTTCAAAAATACGGAACACGTTCGGCTGTTCCCCTCCGAATGCCGGTTCAAACGTCTTCACATATTTCACCGTCTTGTCCGACACGGCAACGCCTTCCTGAAACGGAAAAGTTTCGGCCGGGGCATCTTCCACTATAATCTCCTCAATCCGCGTCTTATCGTCGGCCGTAGTGTTCAGGTCGATACGGGCCACCCCACGTTTCATGCCCACACTGACCTCCGGATTATTGCGCGTCTCGACATCATCTTCCAATTGAACCACCGCCGACATGAAATCCGGAGCGGAATTATCATGAAGCCCTTCGCCAATGGCCATATTACACAATTCCTCTTCGGTCAGTTTCTCTTCCTGAACGGGCAGCTTCACTTCTGAAAGAAAATATAACCGCGAGCCGCTGAGTGCAGAGATGCTGGATGTACCATCTTGTTTCGGATTCAGCAATTGCGTCCTATATAAGCTGCCGCCACTGAACTGAAAAACCGATACCTCACGCAGTTCCCCGAAGGAATCCTCTCCCGAAGCAGTGACACTTTTCACCACCAATGAATAAGTTTGCTGCCCGCTATCTTCTCCGGACGGTGCATCATCTGAGCAAGCGCCCCAAAATAATGTTCCGCACAAAAGGGGAACAAAGATTTTCTTACAAAAAATGTTCATAATACCAATTGAATTTATATAAAAACAAAAATGTCTCCGATACCATTTTCAAAAGCGGGTGCAAAAATATAACTTTTTTCAAGATGAAAATATCCTTTTCATCTTT
>OGNO01001150.1_pt1 | contig 13463 bp, 7 predicted proteins | sample 1573491 | NCBI WGS metagenome assembly OGNO01 (sample SAMEA2581900, study PRJEB24529) | metagenome | biome: Human gut stool | place: China | collected 2011
TCAGCATTGACCGTCATTATGTACGTCCAATAGTAAGAGGAAAGGAAACAAAATCTGTTGAATTCGGTGCAAAGGTTAACAACATACAGATAGACGGTATATCATTCATCGAACATCTCTCGTTCAAGGCATTCAATGAAGGTATACGCCTGAAAGACTGTATCCGTATGCAGCAGAAGCTCATGAATGTGAGGGTTAAATGTGTGGCTGCAGACTCCATATACGCCAATAATGCCAACAGAAAGTTTTGTACGAAATATGGAATATCCACTTCATTTGTGCGCAAGGGAAGGGCGGCAAAGGATGAGTCCTTGAGGAAGGTACTCAGAAGTGAACTCTCAAAAGAAAGGGCCACCCGGCTTGAAGGAAGCTTCGGTACTCAAAAGCAGCATTATTCTCTCTCAAGGATAAAGGCACGGAACAGGAAGACGGAAATCCTGTGGATTTTCTTTGGAATACATACGGCAAATGCCATACTGATGATAGACAAGATCAGGAACCGATCGGATAAAGCGGCATGACATGAATTTACAGACAGGATAAGAAGAGGTCATCAGACTTCTTCCAAAACGTCATGTCCAAAAAATAGGATTAATATGAAAAAACGCAGAAAAAGGGTAATAATAATGGCATATAAAGTGATTATACTCTATCGACTTTATATGCCATCTTACGTTTTAGGGACATTTACTGAATATCCCTATACAGACATTATCATTATTTCATGCACACTTGAAGAATAACCATCCGGCGGATGGCTTATTCAGATTTTCACAGAAAACCCCGGAAGCAGCTTAGTGTTACTTCCGGGGTTTTATTATGAGTCATCTTTGGCTGTCGGGAAATTCTCCCATCCACTCAAAGGGAAATTAGTCTTTCTTTCCAAAAATCAGCAACGAATCACGGGCGGCAGCCTTCGTCGTCCAATCTTCGGGAGCAAACTTCCAATGATTCAGCGGTTGCGGTTTCAAGGTACCGGCCTTTTCAATACATTCCATCAAATAATAGCGCAAATCTTTTTCCGTAGAGAACAAGATACGTTTTGAAAGTTCTTCCTTGGGAATACCGGCTCCCTTGGTCAGCAAATCACCTCCGCCGTTTCCACGATACGAATTGACAGCCACCTTATAACGCTTGTCCAGTGAGAATGGCGTACCGTCGGCCATTCCTGAAATCACGATTTTTTCTCCCTGTGGCTTTGTCACATCCACTGTATAAAGAATGCCGGCAGCCGAATCAAAGTTGAAACTGGGGTTCTTGAACCATCCGAAATGATCGGGTTCGTCGTTCAGCAACAGCAGATGATCGTCCGCAGATTCCATCCGGTTGGTCCACAAGGTGTACGACATTTCCAGGAAATCCTTGATTTCCTTTCCGGTCAGTTCCATGGTATACAGCAGATTCTCAAACTTATACAGGTTGAACATATCGCTCATGTAGATATCTCCTTCCTTGATTTCTGCCGTAGCCGACAACGGAGCACAAAACGAAATGTCGGCTCCCGTGATATCCAGCTGAAGCTGATGGATTAAATCAATAAAGGCAGAAGGACCGAAAAAGGCATCTTTTGACGAAATCGTATGGTAGATGGAACCGATTTTACGGGAAACAAACTGCAGGGTAGCCTCATACTGCGACTTGAACTCTTCCATGAATTTCTCATCTGCGGCATACTGTGTCATATCGACCATATTACCCTCCAAGGACTTGGAAGCAATCTTTCCGTCCTTGACCTTCAGGCGCACGGTTACGTCCGACACCAGTCTCGCAGCATTCGACGGGTCGATGATCAATACTGAGTCTCCCACTGCATTCACAATTTTCTCACAGCGCTTCACGTGGTCGTGTCCCATGAAAATCACATCAAAACCGGGTACGTTACGGGCTACTTCCCCTGAACCGTTTTCTATGATACCATCCAGCTTGTTGCTTTCCGGACCTGCATGAAAGAGACCGACCAGCACATCGGGCTTCTCATCACGCTGAATGATTTCCACCCATTTTCTTGCACAGGTCTCCATATCCTCGAAACGCAGTCCGCTCCACAGATTCTCGGGCAACCACGAAGGAACTCCCGGAGTAATCATTCCAAGGACAACGACCTTTACTCCTTCCCTTTCAAAAACTTTATAAGGAGGAAGATATGGTTTCCCGGTATTGACGTCAATCACATTGGCCCCCAGAATCGGGAAGTTACACTGACGGATCCAGCGGTCATACACTGCATGCCCGGTCTCAATGTCGTGATTTCCTACCGTTCCCACATCGTATTTCATATAATTCAGTATGGCAGCATTCACATGCACCGAGGTCGTATCAATGTAGTTATAATAATAAGCCACCGGCTGTCCCTGGAGAATGTCTCCATTATCCATCAGAAGCAAACGGTCGCCATATTCCTCCCTCAACTCATTCACATAAGAAGACACAGAAGCCAGACCTCCCTTCAAGGGGCGGTTTCTGATAAAGTCATAAGGGAAATAACTGCCGTGTACGTCACTGGTCTCCACCATCTTCAACACGATTTCCTTCTCATCGGATGCCGCACACAAGGTGGCACCCAAGCTTAACAAAGCTGCCATACAAACTGCAAGTTTCATTTTTCAAGTTTGGTTTAGTTTAGCTACAAAAATAACAAAGTATCAATTTTCCTCCAACTCCGATACCGGAAATTGCCAGTAAAAAAATCATGAATATCAAAAAAATACCGGAAAGAATATGCATTCCTTCCGGTATGTCTCCCTGTTCTACTCAAAAGAAACTTCCAACTTCCGGTAATCAGTTGAACAGTTTGAATCCGATAAAATAGGTACGTGGCTGACTCGGGCCGTACACGTACTTCGAATCACGGGTAGCCCCGGCATCCAGGTCTTTCTGATACGAATTGAAAATATTCTGTACCCCTCCATTCAACTGAAGTTTCAGGTGATCGTTCAGCACAAAAGTATAGTTCAGTTTCAAATTCAAATCCATAAAGTCCGGTGTACGCTCCATCCGGTCTTTCTCAATATATCCGGCCATATGAGGAACCCACATTTTTCCGGTATATACTCCCGACAAAGAAGCATCGAAATTCTTCAGCGGAGAGGTCGAGAAAGTAAAGTAACCGTAATAATCCGGCGTACGGGTCATGGTGGTAATCAATGAAGCATCGGGATCCTCACTCCATTTTACTCCCTCTGTGTATCGGCTGCGCTGTGCCGTGAATCCCAGCTGCAACTGTGCCTCACGCCCATGGGCAATCTTATAATCGATGTTCGCTCCATATACCCGGGCACCACGTCCGTTGCGGCGTTCGTGCACTTCTGCCCTGGCCTCATCATCATAGCCCACCGGTTCCAGATAAAACACATCATTCAATGCTGTATAGAAACCTTCAATCAACAGATTCGACTGGAAGTGACCGAAATTGAATCCCCAGTCGATAGAACCGCTGAAACTGTTGGAACGCTCCGGCTTCAACCCTTCTGCCACACGGATCAGCACCATATTTCCTCCTACTGCTGCCACATGAAGGTCCTCATCGTAAGCCTGAGGGGCACGGAAACCTGTCGACCAGGTCAGGCGTCCCTGGAATTTCTCTGAAGGCTTCCACAACGCATTGATACGCGGACTGAAAATCAGTTTTTCCACCAGATTATGCTTGTCCAGACGGAATCCGGCCAGAATCGTGAAGTAATCCATCTTCCACTCATTCTGCAGGAACGCACTTCCTACCTTCACATCCTGCTTCAGGTCACGCTGATATCCCAGCATCTTATCGTGCAACGAGTTATACTGGTACTCCACTCCACCGGTAAACGTAGCCGGAGCAAAAAAACAACGGTCCATATTGCCGACATACATCGCACCTCCCACAGCCGTCAGGTCCTTGGTACTTCCATAAGCATTCAAATCCATGCCACTGCCATAATAACTGTTGCGGTCAATGTGCTGCAACGAGGAATATACCGACAGTTTATGCTTGTACTCGCGGAAGAAAACATCGTAAGTCAGTCCCCCACTGTTGATAATATGCTTGGTCTGCTCCGTAATGTCCGTTTCATGAGGCTGCAAGTCGAACTTGTTTCCTCCACGGCGGAACTCGTTGGTAGTATGATACTCCAGACTGATACGGCTGAACTGAGTAGGACGGTAATACGAACGCAGTCCGAAAGTATTCATATTCAGTTTACCCAGTTCTGAAAAACCATCACCGTTGGCATCGTACGGATTACGGTTCCGGTAAGCCTGATATACGGCAATACCATACGAATTGTCAGAAGAAACCAATGAGGCATTGGCCGATACATTCTGTTCCCAGGTTTTGGCATCCAAGCCCGACAACGTAGAAGCAACCTGGAAAGAGTTATTGACCGGGTCTTTCGTGATGATATTAATCGTACCGCCTACCGCATTGGCACCGAACAAGGCAGATCCGCCACCGCGTACCACTTCCACACGTTCAATCATGTTGGTCGGAATCTGTTCCAGACCGTATACTCCCGAAAGGGCACTCATCACCGGACGGCTGTTGATCAATATCTGCGAATAAGGACCTTCCAGTCCGTTGATACGGACCTGCGAAAATCCACAATTCTGACAGTTATTCTCCACCCGCAGTCCCGACTGGTAATTCAGCGATTTAGACAAGTCGGTCGAATTGACCATCTCAAACAGTTTGTTATTCATCACATTAACCACCACAGGAGCTACCTTCCGGCTGGTTTCATTCCGGTTGGCAGAAACCACCACCTCATCAGTCAGGATACTCTCCTCCTCCATCACGAAATGCATGTCTACCGTAAACTCCTTGCTCACCGTCACCTTCTTGGTCTGAGTGCCGTAGCCCATCACCTGAGCCTTCAGCGTATACTTGCCTGCCGGTACGTTCTTGAATCTGAAATAACCGTCCTGGTCCGTCACAGTTCCGTCTCCGGTTTCTACTATCAGTACAGCCGCATAAGGAATTCCTGCTTCCGTACCCTTTTCAATCACATGTCCGGTAATTACATTCCCCTCCTTCACCGGAGATGAGATTTCCGGCATAGCCAGTCCTACCAGGCTACAGCATAAGCCCAGCAGACAAACAATATATTTTTTCATCTTTAATTATCTGACTTTATAAATAATAATACAGCGTATTCCTTTATTTCCAGAACAGCCATGACAGTGTCTGGCATCATTTCCTGATACCTTAAACAAACCATACCTCAATCCGCCGGTTGACCTGCGGATCAATCGGAATACGACATCAGGTCATTGCCTGCCATCAGGAACGACCTATAAAACAAACTTTTATCAAATAAGAAAAGAGACGGGAGGGGCACGCAGACTGATGGTCCCGACCAGACCAGTGGATACCTGCTGTGCAGTCCATGCCTCATCCAGCGAATATAAAAGAGGAAGTGACACATGTGCAAGCTCCAGCGTTTCGGGTTCCAGAGAACCGAATACCGAAAAAGTCTGCAATACCAGCAGCTGGCCTTCGGTATGAGTGTGTGCCTTCTTGAAAGGATGGGAGTGAACCAACATCACGCCATTGATCACGTGCACGTGTGCAAACAACGTTATGCTTGCATAATAGATGGCAAACAGACTCAGGAGTCCCATTGCCCACACGCGAAAATATGTACGGACTTGCTTCAACATCATCGGTTGGCAAAAATACGAAAATTCATTGAGATGGTAAAATTTTCAGCATCTTTTCAAGCGTAACTCTCAGATACACAAATACCAATTTTTAGGTATTGCCCTGCTTTACCCCACTCCATACCTTTGCAAAGAAAAAAAAACATTAACAAACCTTTTAAAAATACTTTTCAATGAAAGCAAATCATGTACTTGCAGCAGTCGCTGTTGCGTTGTGCTTTACTGCATGCAGTAAGAACGACGGTCCGGAAACTCTTATACCGGCAGAACGAAAATCGGTAGAAAACCTTGATGTGACCAATTATGGAAAATGGACTTATATCAATCTGAATACCGGGGAACACAAACAGTATGATGATTGCAGTGAATGGATATATACCGACGGTACAACCGTTCCTGCGAAAGCCCAGCCGGAAATAGACATTGACTGGCACATCGCTGTGCACCGCTATGAAATCAGGACCAACGGCGGAGAAGTGCTGGACACCCAGACTACCGACATGAACGCGGTTTCCTCACTGCCGGCCGGCACTTATGTGGCAGATGAATCCATCACCCATGAAGACAAGGAGTTCCCCATTATTACCGATATGTCAAAAATGATGGAAGGAAATGTAGGTTATGCCCGTACAGCCACCATCAACCGCACCTTATGCAACTGGGTCACCAAAAAGGAAACGGGTGCCATGCCTCCGGTCATTTACACCCCGAACAACCATGTATACGTACTCAAAAACAAAGACGGCAGCTGGAGCAAACTGCAGTTTACCGCAGCCGGTAACACCGAGACCAACAAAAGCGGCTATCTCACATTCTCTTACGAACATTATCCAATGAAATAAGCCCAATGAGAAAAATACTTTTTATCTTTTGCATACCCCTGCTGATGATAGCTGTCATCGCCAGGGGTAATGTTCCGGAAAAAGGCGGCAGAGAAGCAAGCTACCCGTATATCATAAAAGGAATCATTACCGATGAACACAATGCTCCGCTACCCGGGGCTTCCGTAAAAGTGCTTGGAACCACCTTCGGCGCAGGAAGCGACAGCCAGGGAGAGTTCATCATACGAATGGAAAACACTACCCAACGCACCCTCAATGTTTCCTTCGTCGGATACCAGCCACAAGAAATCACCATTACTCCTTCTCTGTCTCCAGCTCCTTTGTATATCCGGTTGCAGCCTTCATCCAACCAGTTGAATGAAGTAGTGGTTACCGGAACCTTCATCGAAAAGCCCTTGAAGGAAGTTCCCGTACTGACCCGCATCATTACGCAAAAAGAGATACAGGCACTGAATCCCATGAGCATTGAAAACCTGCTCCAGTACGAATTGCCCGGACTGCAGATCGGGTACAACTCCATGAGCCAGTTGCCGGAAATCACCTATCAGGGAATGGGAGGAGAATACATTCTTTTCCTTATCGACGGAGAACGGGTCAGCGGTGAGGGGGCCGATCACAATGTAGATTTCACCCGGTTCAATATAGATGACATCGAGCGTATTGAAGTCATAAAAGGTTCACAGTCTACCCTGTATGGCTCCAACGCCCTCGGCGGGGGAATCAACATTATCACCAAGACTGCCGACCGCCCCTTTACCGGCAACCTGAGTGCCCGGTATGCAGGAACCGACGGACAGAAATATACGGTATCTGCAGGAGCCCGGAAAAACCGCCTCACTTCATACACCAGTCTCACGTGGCGCCAACGGGATACTTACTGCATCGAAGACGGCGGTGAAAGCAGTGAGACGGGAGGAGTACGGTCTTCTACCGTCTACGGATACAATATCTGGAATGTCTCGCAGAAACTGGGATATACCTGCAACGAACACCTGAGTGTCGACCTGAAAGGCAGTTTCTATCACAACCAGCGTGACCTCATGGCCGGCAAGCTGTATCAGGATTATTTCATCGATTATTCAGTCGGAGGGAAAATCAAGTACCTTCCCAGAGAAGGACAGCAACTGACTTTATCTTATACATACGATAATTACAAAAAGGATAAGGATTATCTGAAAAGCGACAAGCGGAGTACCGATTACCGGAACATTACCCAGACTCCACGACTGGATTATACGGGAAAATTCGGGAATCATACGGTCAGCATCGGATTCGAAGGAAACATGGAGTATCTCAAGCATTATATGCTGAAAGACAGTTCGCATGTAGCCAACAAGGCGTATAGCTTTTACATACAGGAGGACTGGCAGCTCCACGAGCAACTGAATCTGATTATCGGACTCCGCAGTGATTATCATGAAAAATATCACCTGCACCTCACCCCGAAGTTGTCGGCCCTGTGGCATCCTGCTCCATGGCTTACTCTCCGCGGTGGTTACTCACAGGGATTCCGCTCTCCTTCCCTGAAAGAGCTGTATCAGGAATACGATATGGGAGGACTGGGTATCATGATGCTTTACGGTAATCCCGACCTGCAACCGGAAACCAGTCATCAGTATTCGCTTTCCGCCGAATTCACCCAAGGAGGATTGAACGTATCGGTGTCTGCCTCACACAACCGTTTCCATCACAAGATTGCGTTGCTGCCACTCAATGACGGAACCAGAAACCAGCGTTACGAGAATGCCGACCGAAGCCGGACTACCGGAATTGAAAGCATCGTACGCTACAGTTTCGGACAGGGTATCGTACTGACAGGTTCCTATGCCTATACAGATGACTATCAGGAAATCGATGGAAAGAACACTTCGTTTGTACGGCCGCACAGCGTGACATTCAATGCCATGTACCATCGGAAATTCGGTCAAGTGGGTATCAACTGCTCTTTGAACGGACAATGGTATTCCCGACTGGAAACCTATTCTTTCAGTTCTACGAAAGATGACTATACCCTGTTCTCCTTCGACCCGCGTCTGGTATGTTCACTGAACATGGGGGCTACTCTGCCTCGGGGAATATCCCTAAATCTAGGTATCGACAACCTCCTGAACCACAAAGACAAGGCAGCCGACAGTTCCATACAGGTGCCACAAAGAGGAATCAGTCTGGTAGGAACCCTCCAGATTAACCTGGCCGATATGTGGAAACTGTAACTGCAGACGGGAGTAAAAACGGACACATTCAACTAACGCATATAAAGACTATAACCATAAAGAGTATGACAAAAAGAAAAAGAAAAAAGTATCTGAGTCTGGCCGGAGGACTGATTGTCCTGGCCTTCTTACTGGCCGGAGCCTGGAACCTCTGGTTCGGTACAACGAAAATAGGATTCCTCAATTATCAGGTGATCAATCTGGGAGAGATTGCAAAGGCAAACCACAATCCGTTCATCCGGATTGCGGAAATAACGACCGACCAACTTGATAACCTGGAGAAATATGACATGATTTTCATCAATGGGATGGGGCTCCGGATTACGGAAGAGCAAAGGGAAAGAATCGAGCAGGCAGCCACGCGGAACCTGCCGGTACTGACGACTGCAGCCACCAATCCGGCCAACAATATCTGCTCGGTGGATTCTGTGGCCAATACAGTTTTGCGGGATTACCTGGGAAACGGAGGAAGACGGAACTATCAGAGCATGCTGAATTACGTGCGCAAATACATCGACCGGAAAATCATTTCCATTCCCGAGCCGGAAGCGGTAGTCGAGGCTTCCAGTGAAATGCTTTATCATGCCGATCCTGCACATCCGGAAGACGAAGTGCTGGGGTTCAATACGGTGCGTGAATACGACGACTTTCTGAAAAAACAGGGACTCTGGAAGGAAGATGCTCCGCGTATCGTACTGACCGGACAGATGGGAGAACCGGCCGACCTGATACGGAAGTTGGAAGAAACAGGAAACCGGGTTTATCCGGTGCGGAACATGCGCATGTTCATCCAGTTCCACCAGATTGATTCAGTTGCCCCCTCTGCCGTCATCAACATGGCACACGGCCGGATGGGAGACTACATCGTAGACTATCTGAATCAGCAGAACATTCCTTTGTTCTCTCCGCTGAATGTGAACCGCCTGGTTGCAGACTGGGAGAAGGATGACATGGGCATGAACGGCGGATTCCTGTCGCAGAGTGTGGTTACTCCGGAAATTGACGGAGCCATCCGTCCTTTCGCCCTCTTCGGTCATTATATCGACGAAGAAGGACTGCAGCGTGCCTATGCCATTCCGGAGCGACTGGAAACCTTCGTGCAGACTGTCAATAATTATATCCGCCTGAAGAGCAAGCCGAATTCGGAAAAGCGGATTGCCATTTATTATTATAAAGGTCCCGGACAGAATGCGCTGACTGCCTCGGGCATGGAAGTGGTTCCTTCACTGTACAACCTGCTTGTCCGCCTGAAAAAGGAAGGATACAAGGTAGACCATCTGCCGGCCAGCAGCCAGGAACTCGGCAAACTCATTCAGGCACAGGGAGCCGTATTCAATCTGTATGCCGAAGGGGCTTCCGACCGCTTCATGAAAGAAGGGAACCCTGAACTGATTACCAAAGAACAGTATGAGCAGTGGGTCGGACAAAGTCTCCGTCCTGAAAAATACGCAGAAGTAGTGGCAGCCCACGGAGAGTTTCCGGGGAATTACATGGCTACGGAAGACGGCCGACTGGGAGTGGCACGCATCTCTTTCGGCAACGTGGAACTCTTGCCTCAAAATGCAGCCGGTACCGGTTCCAACTCGTTCCAGATGGTACACGGGACCAATGCGGCTCCTCCACATCCCTACATTGCCTCCTACCTGTGGACACAGTACGGTTTTCAGGCAGATGCACTGATTCATTTCGGTACGCACGGAAGTCTGGAATTTACCCCTAAAAAACAGGTGGCTTTGTCGAGTCTGGAATGGCCCGACCGGCTGGTGGGGGCACTTCCGCATTTCTACATCTACTCCATCGGCAATGTGGGAGAAGGTCGTATGCCGGACTGCAGTCGTACCTTACTCCGCCTTTCATGGAAAGTAATGTAAGGGGGATTTATCGTGAACTGAACGAGGCCATCAAAAACTACAACAATCTGCTGGGAGAAGAGTCACGCAACGAAACTCGGCTCGACCGTGCTTCACTGGCGGTAAAACGTCTGGCTGTGGCACTGGGCATGCACCGGGAACTGGAACTGGACAGTCTGCCGACCCGCCCTTATACGGAAGAGGAAGTGGCCCGGATTGAAAGTTTCGCCGAGGAACTGGCCAATGAAAAGATTACCGGCCAACTGTATACGCTGGGAGTGCCTTATGAGAAGGAGCGTATTGAATCCAGCGTATATGCCATGACGGCCGAACCCATTGCCTTCAGTCTGCTGGCGCTCGACAAATGGAGGGGAAAGGCTGATCCGATGACTGAAAAGCACCGGACCCTTTTCACACAGCGATACCTCACACCTGCCAAGGAAACGGTAAGGCAATTGCTGGCAAATCCATCGGAGGCAACCGACAACCGGATATGCCGGCTGGCAGGTATCAGTACCGAAGAGTTGAACGAGGCACGTGAAATAACCCGTTCACAGAAAAACCCGGAAGGGATGATGGAGATGATGCGGCAGATGGCAGAAATGGGTGGAAGCCGTCCCGAAGCCTCATCACAGGCAGATGAAAAAAGCCAAGGACATCCGAAAGGCATGGCAGACATGATGGCCATGATGAAGAAAAAGGAATATACCAAGGAGCAGAAACAAAAGGCTGCGGCCATCATGGAAATCGAGCGTACGGTCAAGAATGTCATCCATTACCGCAACGCCCTGCTCGAAAGTCCGGAAAACGAACTGAAAAGTCTGGTCAACGCCCTGAACGGAGGCTATACCTCTCCTTCTCCGGGAGGAGATCCGATAGCCAATCCCAACACCCTGCCTACCGGACGCAACCTGTATTCCATCAATGCGGAGGCTACCCCATCGGAGGCAGCCTGGGAGAAGGGTGTCCGTCTGGCCAACCATACCATCGAGATGTACCGGAAACGGCATAACGACTCCATTCCACGGAAGGTGAGCTATACCCTGTGGAGCGGGGAATTCATTGAAACCGAAGGAGCTACGGTGGCTCAGATCCTGTATATGCTGGGAGTGGAACCGATCCGGGATGCGTTCGGACGTGTCAATGACATCCGTCTGATTCCTTCCAAGGAACTGGGCCGTCCGCGTATAGACGTAGTGGTACAGACCAGCGGACAGTTGAGAGACCTGGCTGCTTCCCGCCTGTTCCTCATCAGCCGCGCTGTGGAAATGGCAGCCAATGCCAAGGACGATACGTACGAGAACCAGGTGGCTGCCGGAGTGGTGGAAACCGAAAGGGTCCTGATTGAAAAAGGACTTACGCCTAAGGATGCGCGGGAAATGGCTACCTACAGGGTATTCGGAGGCATGAACGGCAATTATGGTACCGGCATCACCGGTATGGTAGGATCGGGCGACCGCTGGGAAAGTGAAAAGGAAATCGCTGCAACCTACCTGAACAATATGGGAGCGTATTACGGCAGTGAGAAAAGCTGGGAGACTTTCCGCAAGTCGGTATTCGAAGCTGCGCTGACTCGCACGGATGCCGTCATCCAGCCCCGTCAGAGCAATACCTGGGGAGCACTCAGCCTGGACCATGTCTATGAATTCATGGGTGGAATGAACCTGGCTGTCCGCAACGTCACCGGAAAGGATCCGGATGCTTACCTGAGCGACTACCGCAACCGCAATCACGTGCGGATGCAGGAGGTCAAGGAGGCCATCGGTGTGGAAAGCCGTACCACCCTCTTCAATCCGAACTATCTCCGCGAGAAGATGAAGGGAGAAGCCACCTCAGCCAGCGGTCTGGCCGATATCATCCGCAATACCTATGGCTGGAATGTCATGAAGCCCAAAGCCATCGACAACCGGATGTGGAATGAAATCTTCGAAGTCTACGTAAAGGATAAGTTCCACCTGGGCATGAAGGATTTCTTCGAGGAAGCGAATCCGGCAGCCTTGCAGGAGATTACTGCCGTCATGATGGAAACTGCCCGGAAAGGCATGTGGAAAGCCAGTGAATCGCAGTTGAAGGAGGTAGCTGCCCTGCATACGGAACTGGTCAACAAGTACAATCCGGGATGTTCGGGCTTTGTATGCGACAACGCCAAGCTGCGCGAATTTATTGCAGCCCGCACCCAGCCTGAGGAAGCGGCCCGGTACGAGAGCAAAATCAATGAGGTGCGCGAAGCCGTCAGTGAGGCCGGCGACAAAGGCATGGTCATGAAAAAAGAAGAGATGCGTACCTCACAGGCCGAGGCAGAAACCCAGATGCTGAACAACGGTATCGTAGCCATCGTAATTGTCGGTGTGCTCATCGGACTGGTAGTGGTCATCCGCCGCAAACGTAATACACAGAAATGATATGCAAACAATTGTCTTGGTACTGATGATACTGGTCTGTTTCAACTTCATGTTGAAGCAGACCTACTGCAAGCGCTGGGTCGTCGGCGGAGTCTCCGCCGCCTGCGCCTTGTTTACCGGTTTGATGTGGCCGTATGCCATCGAGCAGTCGAAGACACAGATTGCCGACTGGCTGGCAAACCCGTCACTGATGCTGGATACTTCGGTCATCCTGAGCATCGAGGTCTGTCTGCAGCTCAGTTTCTGTATGCTGGCGGTCCACATGATGAACGGAGGCACCGCAAAGCCGCGTACGTTGTGGACATACCGTATCCTGCGCGGATTTCCGGGGTTGCTGGTATTCCCTGTGCTATTCAGTGGACTGACAGCAATGATTTTCAGTTTTCCGGGAGTTTCCTTCTCCGCACTGGCCTGGAGCATGGCTGCCGGAATATTGGTGCTGATTCCTGCAGGAACCCTCTTTCTCCGCTGGCTGTTGCCGGAAAAGGAACTGCGGCTGGAACTGTTGTTTCTGACCAATTCCCT
>OGNO01001157.1_pt1 | contig 13342 bp, 9 predicted proteins | sample 1573491 | NCBI WGS metagenome assembly OGNO01 (sample SAMEA2581900, study PRJEB24529) | metagenome | biome: Human gut stool | place: China | collected 2011
ACTTGTAGATCTGCTTGTGTTCCTCCCGGAACGCCTCCATGTCCACCTGACACAGTGCCGAGTCCAGATAGCGCACCCGGTCCATATGGGTGGTGACATTGTGCATCGCCTGCCAGATGCGGTCATAGCCCGAGAAGGTGTACAGCCGCTTATGGAACTCGTTGTCCAGCGCAATGAAATAATCTCCCGGCACATCCTGCCCGGAAACGGCGGCGGCGTCCTGCTTTTCCAGCAGGTCGTGCAGCTCTGCCAGCTGTTCCCGCGTCAGGTGGCCGGACAGATTGCGCAGCAGAGCCGGCTCCAGGATCTGGCGCATGGCATAGCCCTCGTTGATGTATTGAATGGAAATTTTGGACACGATGCTTCCGCGCTGAGGCAGCACTTCTACCAGCCATTCGCTCTTCAGCATCATCAGCGCTTCGTGGATGGGCGTGCGGCTCATCACGAGCCGCTCGCTCAGGTCCGCTTCGCTCAGCTGGCAGCCCGGCTGCAGCTGGATGGTCATGATATTCTTGCGCAGGATGCGGTAGGCATAGGCGCGGTTATTTTCGTCCGGCTGGCGCGGGTCGATCAGAAGCGGCAGGCCGCAGGTCTTATCATCTTTCATAAATTTTTCCCTTACGATCATGCCTGCTTGCCTTACGGGCAGCAGGGGAACAAACTTTATCGTATTTATTATAATGCATAACATATCACTTGTCAAAACACTTTTTTGCAAAATGCTGTCAGCAACCGGGGTTTCGGGCAAAAAAACTGTAAAACGAGTTGCATTTCTGTCCCAATGGCGTTATAATAGGCTCACAAAGTAACATATCAGTTGGCAACAGGAGGTCAATTTTATGTCTGAAATCAATGCAATCCGTTTTGCTGAGCCCTGGCAGGTTTCCTGCGTCAAGATCCCCATGCCGGAACCCAAGCCCGGCGAAGCCCTCATCAAGATCATGGCAGCCGGTATCTGCGGCAGTGATATCGGTGCATTCCGTGGCACCAACGGTCTGGTCAGCTATCCCCGCGTCATCGGCCACGAGCTGGCCGGCGTGGTCGTTTCCATCCCGGAGAACAACAAGAACGGCATCAAGGTTGGCGACCGCGTGGTCGTGGACCCGTACCTGTACTGCGGCCACTGCTACCCCTGCTCCATCGGCCGCACCAACTGCTGCGACAACCTGCATGTTCTGGGTGTGCATGTGGAGGGCGGCATGGCTGAGTACTTCTGCCATCCGGCCGATATGCTGATCAAGATTCCCGACGGCATGAGCTGGGTGCAGGCCGCCATGGCAGAGCCCCTGACCATCAGCCTGCACGGCATCCACCGCGGCGGCCTGAAGGCTGGTGAATACTGCGCCATCATCGGCGCAGGCCCTGCCGGCCTGACCGCCGCAGGCGACCTGGCCAAGCTGGGCTATAAGGTCACCGTCTACGAGGCCCTGCATGTGGCCGGCGGCGTGCTGATGTACGGCATCCCCGAGTTCCGTCTGCCCAAGGCCATCGTGCAGCAGGAGATCGACGGCCTGAAGAAGATGGGCGTGGATTTTGAGTGCAACATGGTCATCGGCAAGGTGCTGACCATCGACGAGCTGATGGGCGAGTACGGCTACGAGGCCGTGTTCGTTGGCTCCGGTGCCGGTCTGCCCCGCTTCATGGGCATCCCCGGCGAGAGCCTGAAGGGCGTGTACTCCGCCAACGAGTTCCTGACCCGCTCCAACCTGATGAAGGCCTACCTGCCCACCAGCAAGACCCCCATCCGCACCGGCAAAAAGGTGGCCGTTGTGGGCGGCGGCAACGTGGCCATGGATGCTGCCCGCAGCGCCCTGCGTCTGGGTGCCGAGACCGTGTACATCGTCTACCGCCGCGGCATGGCTGAGCTGCCCGCCCGTAAGGAAGAGGTGGAGCACGCCGAGGAAGAGGGCATCATCTTCAAGACCCTGTGCAACCCCGTTGCCATCCACCCGGACGAGGACGGCTTTGTACACTCCATGACCTGCATCGAGATGGAACTGGGTGAGCCGGATGCTTCCGGCCGCCGCCGTCCCATTGAAAAGCAGGGCAGCGAGTTTGAGCTGGAAGTGGATACCGTGATCATGAGCCTAGGCACCAGCCCCAACCCGCTGATCCGCTCTACCACTCCGGGTTTGGAGACCAATAAGCACGGCTGCATCGTGACCGAGGGCGACGAGGGCAAGACCAGCCGTGACGGCGTGTACGCCGGTGGTGACGCTGTGACCGGCGCTGCTACCGTCATCAAGGCCATGGGTGCCGGTAAGGCAGCTGCAAAGGCCATGGACGAGTACATCCGTAATAAGTAATAATAAATACAAAATGAGGGCGCTGCACTTTTACTGTGCAGCGCCCTCGTTTTGTATTTTTAATGTACGCCAGCCAGCTCCTTTATAGGGCGGCCGGTGCGGGTCATTTCAATCTTGCGGGATTTATCGTAGCAGTAACGGATGATGGCCTGCCGCCGCACAATGCCGATGAAAATGCCCCGGTCATCCACCACCGGGACGAAGTTCTGGCTCATGGCAGCTTCTACCAGTTCATCCATGCTGGTGGTCACCGTGACGGCCTTGTAGTCCCGCTTATGCGCAAACTCTGAGATGGGAATGTCCTCGGCGGCTTCCAGATCCAGACCATGGTATTTTTTCAGTCCCCACAGGATATCGCCCTCAGTCAGGGTGCCCACATATTCGCCCTTGCGGTTCAGCACCGGAATGGAGGCGTAGCGGTTGTTTTCCCACTTTTCCAGTGTCTGCCGGAGGGTGAAGTCATCGTAAACGTACATCAGATCCTGCTTTGGGGAAAGAAAAAAGAGAATGTTCATGCCAACAGCTCCTATCGCATTTTTTGCAGGCAATGCCCGTTGGAACGGTCTGCCTGCGCTATGTAATGTGCCGTGCGTCCGGCGTATTCCGGGAAGTATCATGGAAAAAGGGGGCTGACCGCCCCTTTTCCTTTTCATTTATATTTTAGCACTTTTCCATAGGCAAAGAAAGCCAGACAAGGAAGCTTTTATAATTTATTCACAGATTGTTTTTCTTTATTTGTCATACTTTCCGTTTTGATGGGTTCCGCACAGCCTGCCTTCAGCATACCACGCCCGCTGCGCAAAGCGGCGCGAGGGCTGTCGAAGGAATTTGCTCTTTTTTCTTTACAAAAACCATGCAAAAAGAGCGCAAAAAGCAGTAAATCCAACAATTTGAACTGTACAACCACGGTGCAAAGTTGTATAATAGGGTGGGTGTTTATCTGAGGCAAGTTTCGTTTTGCACAGCCAATGCCCCCGACCCTTGCGTGTATTTTTATAAAAAATAACATAAAGGAGCAGAGCGACTATGATCACTTCCCGTTTCCCGCTTGGGAATGTCAGCTTTACTGATGGGTATTTTTCCACCCTGGTGGGTGAAGCCACCAAACAGTGCTACGGCGTTGCTGCCATGGCTCCCCGTGATATGACTGACGCTGTGAAAAGCATGGTATACGGTTCCGATTACCCGGAAAAGGGTGTGCGCGTGACCCAGCAGAATGGGCGTCTGGTGATCGAGCTGCACATTGCCGTCAGCTACGGTCTGAACATTTCCACCGCCGCCCGCAGCATCTCCCACCGTGTCAAGGACGAGGTAGAACAGGCCACCGGGCTGAAGGTCGCCCGCGTGGTGGTGTCCGTGGATGACGTCATCGCCTGATTTGTCTGCAAACCCGAGCCGGGATTTTCCGGCCAGCTACTAAGGAGTAAGAACAATGATTTCTGGTAAGATCCTGCGCGACGCCATCATTTCCGGCGCCAACAACATCAACAACCAGCGTTCCCGCGTGGACGAGCTGAACGTTTTCCCTGTGCCGGATGGCGACACCGGCACCAACATGGGCATGACCGTGGGCGCTGCCGTGCGTGAGCTGGAGGCTCTGGACGACAGCTGCACCGTGGGCGAGTCCGCCAAAACTGCTGCTTCCGCCATGCTGCGCGGTGCGCGCGGCAACTCCGGCGTTATCACCAGCCTGCTGTTCCGCGGCTTCTCCAAGGCTTTGGAGGGCAAAAAAGAGGCTGACGTTGCCGATATCGTGGCTGCCCTGCAGAAGGGTGTCGAGGGCGCTTACAAGGCCGTGATGAAGCCCACCGAGGGCACCATTCTGACCGTTGCCCGCGTTGCTTCTGAGGAAGCCGTTGCCAGTGATGCCGCCGATGTTCCCGCCCTGTGGGACGTGGTGCTGACTGCCGGCCAGAAGGCACTGGAGGACACCCCCAACCTGCTGCCCGTGCTGAAGAAAGCCGGTGTTGTGGACGCAGGCGGTCAGGGCATCATGGTCATCTTTGAGGGCATGGGCAAGGTGTTCCACGGCGAGGGCATTATTGCTGGTGGTGAGGCTGCCCCCAACAAGGCAAAGCTGTCCACTGAAAATGCCGGTAAGGGCGTGTTCACCGACGACCTGATGAAGGTGGAAGACATTACCAACGGCTACTGCACCCAGTTCCTCATCAATAAGTACGAGGGTGCCAGCGCCGCCAAGATGCGCGCCTTTGCAGAGTCCAACGGCGACAGCGTGGTCTGCATTGAGGATGACGATGTCATCAACCTGCACGTTCACACTGCCGACCCCGGCAAGATCCTGAGCGAGGCCATCAAGTACGGCTACCTGACCAACTTCAAGATCGAGAACATGCACGAGCAGTTCCTGGCCCGCCAGAAGCAGGGCAAGAGCCTGGAAAAGCAGGCCTCCGCTGAAAAGGCCCCCGCACAGGCCAGCGAGTTCGTTTACGCCGCAGTGGACCCCAGCCGTGACTACGGCTTTGTGGCCGTTGCCGCCGGTGAGGGCCTGAAGGCCGTGTTCACCGACCTGGCTGCGGACGCTGTCGTCTCCGGCGGCCAGACCATGAACCCCGCCACCGAGGACATCCTTGCCGCCATCCAGAGCGTGCCCGCCAAGACCGTGTTCGTGCTGCCCAACAACAAGAACATCATCATGGCAGCGGAGCAGGCCCAGAAGCTTGCCGACCGTCAGGTGATCGTTTTGCCCACCCGCACCGTGCCCATGGGTATCACCGCGCTGCTCAACTTCGACCCCTCCGCCAACGCTGAGACCAACACCATCAACATGATGGCCGCCGCCGACAAGGTCAGCACCGGCCTCATCACCTACGCCGCCCGCGACAGCGAGTTTGACGGCAAGCGGATCCGGAAGGGCGAGATCATGGCGCTGGAGAACGGCAAGATCGTTGCCACCTCCACCGACCTGACCAAGGCAACCTACCGCCTGGCCCGCAGCATGTGCAAGAAGGACTCCAGCTTTGTCACCATCATCTCCGGCTGCGATGTCTCCGACGAGGAGGCCGAGAAGCTGACCGAGATCGTCAAGGCAAAGTGCCCCAACCACGTTGAGGTCAGCCACATCCGCGGCGGTCAGCCCGTATACTATTATATGATCAGCGTGGAGTAAAATTGCACTCCGGCTGAAACAGAACCGCAAAACAAACCCCCTGTACCAGGCCATGGTACAGGGGGTTTGTTGATTGCACATTGTCGGTTTCTATGCTATACTGTAGCTAATGCTGGAAACAGCAGGGGAAAAGCGCTGTCTGCAATGCAGGTGGTCAACTTCGCGCTCCCGAATGCCTATTTTCCGGAAGGAAGCCAGGCGGATGGGAACGGAACTTTTTTGAATTGGATCCTTTCCCGGAGCCGCCTGTCGGCGAAGGGAGGGATGTCGGATGACTCTGACGGAAGTTTGTGCGGTACTGACGGTAGCAATTGCTCTTTTGAGCCTGCTCGTTTCAGTCGCGAAAGCGGCATTTGATGCTGGCTGGAAAATTTCTCACGAGAAGAACGATAAAAGCAAAAAAGATTGACCGCCCCCAGTCTCACAAACTCGGCGGTCAATCTTTTTGACTTAAAAGGGAACGTGGAGCTGGCCATGTTGCGGTCAGCGCTCTTTCTGTTCATAGTATAGTTGATTTGCGATGGTTTGTCAAGTTCACGCTGGGGGCTGCAATCCGGACGGAGCGGTTCACCCGCCCAGGTCCTCCAGCACCTCCTGCAGGGCGGCATCTCCCGTCACTGTCATGCCCTGCTTGACACGCAGTGCGTCGTTTTCTGGCAGGAGGTTGACGTAAATATCTGTCTGCCGGGCAAGGCGGGTGGGGGAGCCGTCCGGCCCGCAGGTGTAGACAGCCACCATGCCGCCCTCGTCCCGGAGCAGGTATTGGGTAGGCTGGCCGGTGTCGGGCAGAGTCTGGGCCGCAAGGCTCGGCCCGGAGGGCACCGGCGTTCCGGCGGCGCTGTCCGCTCCCGGTGCAGGGGAGGGAAGCGCCAGCCGGGGCAGGGCCATCCAGAACAGGCTGAAGGCGATGGCAAAGGCGCACAGGGCGTAAAACAGGCAGAGAACTACTTTCCGCATGGAGAAAATCACTCCTTTCCAGCGGGTCTTTTCAGCGGTAGTATGCGCAAAAACGCCGCCCCTGAGACAGAAGCGCACAATTTTCACACCGGAATGCTGTACTTTACGGGGGGAAGTGTGCTATACTAGCAGTATCTGATTAGAAATAGGGTTCAGCCCCGACAGCGGGCTCGCCCTCTCCGTCAATGCTGGCGCATTGCCACCTCTCCCAAAGGGAGAGGCCTTGGCAGCACCCGGCAAAGTTTCCGATTTCGTCAGAAGCTCCCACTTTGGGGGAGCTGTCGAGCGAAGCGAGACTGAGAGGGTGAGGATGGCAGAGAGGATGAACTTGTCAGGAATAACCGTTTAAGCAGGTCAGGAGGCGATCCTTATCTCAAACGAATCGAGAAAGATCCACCGGGGCGCTGCACGCACGGACGTGCAGCCCACGGGGGGACGTAAAGTGAATGTGAGCAACAGCCGCAGGGAAGAGCCGCCCAAGCGCGGGCGTGCCCCCAGGGAGCCAAAGGAGCCCCGGGAAAAGGCGAAGCACCCCATCCTCAGGGCGCTGGGCCGTACGCTGGCTACCCTCATCTGCCTGGGCATCATGGTGTGCAGCCTGGCGGCAGTGGCGGCGGTGTACTACGCCGTGCAGGCCACGGCCAACGACGGCAACCTGCTGGACCTGGACAACATCGAGCTGAGCCAGTCCAGCACCGTGGTGGCCACCGACCCCGACACCGGCGCGCAGGTGGAGTATGCCACCCTGCGCTCCTCCAACAGCCACCGGGTCTGGGCAGACCTGGAACAGATCCCCACCAACCTGCAGTATGCGTTCATCTGCACCGAGGACAAGGATTTCTACAACGAGCCGGGCGTGAACTTCAAGCGCACCATCGGTGCCATGATCAACGAGTATCTGCTGCCCATTTACAGCTCCAAGCAGGGCGCTTCCACGCTGGAGCAGCAGCTCATCAAGAACCTGACCAGCGACAAGAGCGCCAGCGGCGTGGAGGGTGCGCTGCGCAAGCTGCGCGAGATCTACCGCGCCCTCTGCCTGAGCCGCGCTTACTCCAAGGAGACCATTCTGGAGGCTTACCTGAACACCATCAGCTTCACCGGCACCATTCAGGGCGTTCAGACAGCGGCCAACGAGTATTTCAACAAGGACGTGAGCCAGCTCACCCTCTGGGAGTGCGCCACCATCGCGTCCATCACCAAGAACCCCACCAACTACAACCCCTACACCAACCCCGAGAACCTGATCCACCGCCGCAACTTCATCATGTATAATATGTGGCAGCAGGGCATCATCTCGGAGGAGGATTACCGCAACGGCGCGGCCCAGCCCCTTGTGCTGGCCGAGGAGGACACCAACAAGAAGACCTCCTCCGTGACCAGCTACTTCACCGATGCCCTCTTCACCGAGGTGGTCCGCGACATCATGGACAAGGAGGGCGTGGACGAATCCACGGCCCAGTCCATGCTCTACACCGGCGGCTATACCATCGAGGCCACCGTCAACCCCAAGATGCAGACGGCCATGGAGAACCTGATGCGCAACGAGGGCGACGCTTACTTCCCGGCCGGCTGGCATGAGGAAGAGGTGACCAGCATCTCGGACGATGACGTGCAGGTGATGAACGCCGACGGCACCCCCAAGACCCGCACCGGCGACGACGGCACCGTGTACTACTACCGCAATGTCCGCACCCAGGCGGCCATGGTCACGCTGGACTATGACGGCAACGTGCTGGCCATGGTGGGCGGTCTGGGCGAAAAGACCAAGAGCCTTTCCCTGAACCGTGCTTACAGTGTGACCCGGCAGACCGGCTCCACCATCAAGCCCATCGGCGCGTACGCGCTGGGCGTGGAGTACGGGCTGGTGAACTGGTCCACCATGCTCAACAACTCGCCCCTGTACCAGAAGCAGGACATGGTCATTCGGGATGAGGACTACTGCCGCAAAAACGGCCTGATGGGCCTTTCCGACAGTCAGCTCAAGGCCTACCCCAACGCATGGCGCAGCTGGCCCCGCAACTACGGCGGCAATTATGGTGACGGCAGCGACCTGCCCCTGTGGAACGGTCTGGCCCGCTCCCTGAACACCATCGCCATCCGGGTGGGCGACCTGGTGGGCGCAAGCAACATCTTCAACTTTGTCTACAACACCCTGCAGCTGACCACCCTGGACCCCGCCAACGACGTGGGCCTTGCCCAGATGGTCATGGGCAGCCAGACCCACGGCGTGACCCCCACGGCGCTGGCCGCTGCCTTCCAGATCTTCTATGACGGCGAGTACACCACCCCGCACCTGTACACCCGTGTGCTGGACCGGGACGGCAACATCTACCTGGAAAACAACGCCACCAGCTATCAGGCCCTGACCCCGCAGACAGCCTATATTATGAACCGTCTGCTCAAGAACGTGCTCTACTCCAACGTGGGCACCGCCGGCGGCCGCTACCCCAACTCCAGCGGCATGGAGTCCTTTGGTAAGACCGGTACCGCCAGCGACGAAAAGGATCTGTGGTTCGTGGGCGGCACGCCCTACTACGTTACCGCTGTCTGGTGGGGCTACGACGCGCCTTACGATATGACCAACACCCTGGGCAAGCAGCAGGCCAAGACCCGCACCTGTGTCATGGCGTGGAAGGCCTATATGGAGCAGGTGCAGGCAAACCTGCCCTATAAGGCATTCCCCACCAGCGACGGCGTGGTGGAGCGCGCCTACTGCACCCAGAGCGGCCTGCTGGCCGGGGCCAACTGCCCCAGCCGCGCCACCGGCTACTACCGTGCCGATGACCTGCCCGATACCTGCAACTACTCCCACAGCAGCGGCGTGGCCGCAGCCCAGAGCGCGGACACCGCCCCCGTTGTGGGTCAGGACACCACCGGGATGGATACGGATTGAACCGGCGTGCCCTTCCAGACGGCCCTCTCAGTCTCGCTGCGCTCGACAGCTCTCCCGAAGGGAGAGCCCTTGGCATGGCGTAAAGCTCATCCTCTTTGCCAAAGCCTCTCCCTTTGGGAGAGGTGGCATCCCGCAGGGATGACGGAGAGGGTGCAAGGCCAGCCTTTGCTAAAAGTCACACTTTTTCAATTCCGTTGCGACAGCTTGCCACTTCACGCTCCAAAACTGGATAATCTGACAAAAAAACATCCGGTCTCTTGCAATGCAGGGGGCCGGATGCTATTATATTCCCTGTAAGAACACTTGTGTTTGTGAGGTGAACAAGTTGGAACGCCGTTTTTATCTGGTGGACGCGGAGGTCCTGCCTGAGGTCTTCCTGAAAGTGGTCAAGGCCAAGGAGCTTCTGGCAAGCGGGGAAGTGCGCAGCATCTCGGCTGCCACCCGCAGCGTGGACCTTTCGCGCAGTGCTTTTTATAAATATAAGGACTGCATCTTTGATTCCGAAAATGGCCGCGAGGTCGTGACCGTAATGGCAACGCTCCGGGATGAAACAGGCGCGCTGCAAAGCCTGCTGGCGGGCATCAGCGCCGCCGGGGCAAGCATTGTCACCATCAACCAGTCCACGCCGGAAAACGGCGCAGCGCTGGTTGCCGTTACCATCCGTACCGATACCATGCAGATGACCCCTGAGGAGCTGACGGAGCGGTTGAGCCGCCAGCGCATGGTGGTGGGGGTGCACTGCGGGTATAACCTGTAAGGGCACCAAGAACAGTCAGGAAATAGGAACGAGGGTTGAACTATGGCAAAGATCGCGATTTTAGGCTTTGGCACGGTGGGCAGCGGCGTGTACGAGGTGCTGTGCCGCAACGCCGCCGGTGTTTCCCGCCGGGCCGGTGAGCCGGTGGAGGTCAAGTACATCCTTGACCCCAAGGATTTCTCCGCCCATCCGGCGGCAAACCTCTTCATCAAGAACTTCGATACCATTCTGGAAGACCCGGAGATCCGGGTGGTGGTGGAGACCATCGGCGGCACCCGTTTTGCATACCCCTATGTCAAGGCCTGCCTCGAGAGCGGCCGCAGCGTGTGCACCTCCAACAAGGAGATGGTGGCCACCTACGGCGCGGAGCTGCTGGCGCTGGCCAAGGCCCACAACTGTGCCTTCCTGTTCGAGGCCTCCGTGGGCGGCGGCACCCCCATCATCACCCCCATGCACCAGTGCCTGGCCGCCAACGTCATCACCGAGGTGGAGGGCATTGTGAACGGCACCACCAACTTCATGCTAACCAAAATGGTGCGGGAGAACCTGGGCTTTGACGAGGCCCTGAAGATCGCCCAGGAGCTGGGCTACGCCGAGACCAAGGACCCCGGCGACGATGTGGACGGCCGGGATGCCTGCCGCAAGATCGCCATCCTGTCCTCGCTGGTCTGCGGCCACCAGATCTACCCCCAGAACATCCCCACCCGGGGCATCCGGGACATCACCGTGGCCGATGTGGCTGCGGCGGAGCGGCTGAACTGCGTCATCAAGCTCATCGCGTGGATGAAGCGGGGCGACGACGGCAGCGTGGCCGCCGGAGTGGAGCCCTGCCTGGTGCCCAAAAGCCACCAGCTGGCCGGTGTGGACGATGTGTTCAACGCCGTGCTGGTCAAGGGCGATATGCTGGGCGACGTGGTGTTCTACGGCAAGGGCGCGGGCAAGCTGCCCACCGCCAGCGCCGTGGTGGCCGATGTGGTGGATGCCCTCAAGAACGGCTCCAAGGTCCACGACAGCCTGTTCTGGCAGCCTGCGGAGCCGGTGGAGGGGATGCTCACCGACCCGGCTCCCGCCGCATATTATGTGCGTGCAGCGGGCGTTGCTCCCGCCGTGGTGGAAGCCATCTACGGCAGGGGCCGTGTGGTGGATGAGCACTTTGACGGCTGCTCCTATCTGGTGGAGCAGGCCGACGCAAAGGCCATGGCCGAGGCAGCCCGCAAGGTGGAGACCGTGGGCGGCAGCGTGAAGCTGGTGCTGAAAAAGCTGCCCGAGGATGCATGAGAAAAGGGGACGGACGATGAAGATCAAAGTTTCTGTTCCGGCCACCAGCGCCAACGTAGGCTCCGGCTTCGACGCGCTGGGCCTGGCCGTGACCCTGTACAACACCGTGACCTTTGAGGAGAGTGATAAGCTGGACATCTCGGCGGCGGACGGAACCCGCATCCCCCGCGGCGAGAGCAATCTGGTGTACCGCTCGGCCAGGGGCCTGTTCGACAAGGTGGGCAAGAAGATCCCGCCCCTGAAGATCGTGCAGACCAACCCCATCCCCATGGCCCGGGGCCTGGGCTCCTCCTCGGCCTGCATCATCGCGGGTCTGCTGGGCGCGAACCGGATGCTGGGCGATGTGCTCAACACCCAGGAGCTGCTCACCCTTGCCACGGCCATTGAGGGCCACCCCGACAACGTGGCCCCGGCCCTGCTGGGCGGTTTGACCAGCAGCGTCTTTGAGGACGGCGTGGTCTACTCCGTCAAACGGGATGTGGATCAGAGCCTCTGCTTTGCGGCCATCGTGCCGGACTACAAGCTGCTGACGGAGGCCGCCCGCGCGGCCCTGCCCAAGCAGGTGGCCCACAAGGATGCCGTGTATAACCTGTCCCGGGCCGCGCTGGTGCCTGCCGCCTTCTGTGAGGGCCGGCATGACCTGCTGGGCATTGCCACCGAGGATAAGCTCCACCAGCCCTACCGGATGCCCCTGATGCCCGGTTCCCGGGAGGTGTTCGGGCTGGCAAAGCAGTGCGGGGCAAAGGCCGTGTATGTATCGGGTGCCGGTTCCACCGTGATGGCGGTGGCCGAGCGCGCGGAGGCTGAGCGCTTTTATGCCGGGCTGCGTGCCGGGCTGGAAACGCTGGAAGGCCTGGACGGATGTGAAGCATTTACACTGTTAGAGCTGGATGCAGATAATACCGGCGCAACTGTGGAATGATATAAATTGGGAGAAACTAGAGGAGAGTGACAAACTATGGCGTTGATCGTACAGAAGTTCGGCGGTTCTTCGGTGAAGGACCGGAACCGTATCTTCAACGTGGCCCGCATCGTGGCCAACACCCACAAGGCGGGCAATGACGTGGTGGTGGTGGTGTCCGCACAGGGCGACACCACCGACGACCTGATCGCAAAGGCTGCTGAGATCACCCACAACCCTTCGGCCCGTGAGATGGATATGCTGCTGGCCGCCGGTGAGGAGATCAGCATCGCGCTGCTGGCCATGGCTCTGAACGAGCTGGGCTGCCACGCCACCAGCCTGACGGGCTGGCAGGCGGGCTTCCGCACCGACCGTGCCTACACCAAGGCACGCATCACCCGCATGGAGACCGAGCGCATTTCCTCCGAGCTGGAGCGCAACCGCGTGGTGGTCGTGGCAGGCTTCCAGGGCCTGAACAAGCTGGATGATATCACCACCCTGGGCCGCGGCGGCTCTGATACCAGCGCCGTGGCCATTGCAGCGGCCCTGCACGCAGACCGCTGCCAGATCTACACCGATGTGGAAGGCGTTTACACCGCAGACCCCCGCAAGGTGCGCAACACCCGCAAGCTGGAAGAGATCACCTTTGACGAGATGCTGGAGCTGGCCTCTCTGGGTGCGCAGGTGCTGAACAACCGCAGTGTGGAGCTGGCAAAGAAGTATAATGTGGAGCTGGAAGTGCTGTCCAGCCTGAATCCCGTGCCCGGTACGGTGGTCAAGGAGGTTACAAAAGACATGGAAGGTATGCTGATCAAGGGTGTTGCAAAGGACACCGATGTTGCCGTTATCACGATCCTGAACGTTCCCGATGAGCCGGGCACCAGCTTCAAGATCTTTGGCCTGCTGGCCCAGAAGAACATCAACGTGGATATCATCCTGCAGTCCACCGGCCGCGACGGCAAGAAGGATATCTCCTTCACCTGCGCCGAGGGCGAGGCTGAGACCGCCATGCGCGTGCTCAAGGAGAGCGGCAAGTTCAAGGATGCCACCTGCGACGAGACCTGCGCAAAGGTCTCCATCGTGGGTGCCGGTATGCAGAGCCACAGCGGCGTTGCCTCCAAGA
>OGNO01001165.1_pt1 | contig 13253 bp, 8 predicted proteins | sample 1573491 | NCBI WGS metagenome assembly OGNO01 (sample SAMEA2581900, study PRJEB24529) | metagenome | biome: Human gut stool | place: China | collected 2011
TGATATGGCAGGCGAGGATGAGGATTCCTGGTTAAGCCAGTTCAACGCTTCCGGAAAGTTCGACAGTGTGGATACCCAGATCTCAGGCCTCGGCGGGATCAAGGCTATCCAGGATCTGTATGTAGCACATACCGCAGCAGCAATGGCTGAGAAATAAGAATTAAAATAGGAATTAAAATCAGGAATAAAATAAGGATTAAAATAAGTAATGAAAGCAAAGACATTAATGAATAAAATCATAATCGTGGGCGGACTGAGTGCCTGTCTGCTGCTTGGCGGCTGTGGAGCAGGTCAGGCAGCGGATGCGACATCTGCAGAAAGCACGGTTGCCGCACAGGAAAGCACCGTAACACCGACAGAGAGCACGGAAACGGCGGAAACTGTCAGCACAGAGACTGCACAGAACGAAGCACAGCTTCCTGATGGTGTCTACACCGCTGAATTTTCCACGGACAGCTCCATGTTCCATGTCAGTGAAGCCTGCGATGGCAAGGGAACCCTGACGGTAAAAGATGGCGTTATGACCATCCACATTTCCTTAGGTTCCAAGAAAATCCTGAATCTCTATCCGGGTCTGGCGGAAGATGCAGCCAAAGATGGCGCAGTGCTGCTTGAGCCCACCACGGATACCGTGACTTACAGTGACGGAATGACGGAAGAAGTCTACGGCTTCGATGTCCCTGTACCCGTGATCGGAGAGGAATTCGATCTGGCACTGATCGGTACCAAGGGAAAATGGTATGACCATAAAGTAAAGGTATCTGATCCGGTGGCAGAGGGTGCCGCAGACACTTTTGATCTGAGCGCTGTAGAAGACGGTAGCTACACCATCGAACTGACCATGGAGGGCGGAAGCGGCAGAGCAAGTATCCAGTCCCCCGCACAGCTTGCGATAGCTGACGGAGCGGCAACGGCGACTTTGGAATGGAGCAGCCCGAACTATGATTATATGCTGGTAAACGGTGAAAAATATCTGCCGGTAAATACGGAAGGCAATTCCGTATTTGAAGTGCCGGTGGAAGCACTGGATGCACCCCTTACCATGATCGGTGATACCGTGGCAATGAGTACACCTCATGAGGTGGAATACACCGTAACTTTCCACTCTGAGACACTTGAGAGTGCAGAGAGCGGCAAGTAATACACATTGGTGCCTGCGGCTCAAACATTGCAGGCTATGAAAGGCATGAAAATTTTGAGGTCAGGAAGAAATAGAAGAAAATGGATCTATGTTCTGCTTCTTATGGGACTGCTGGGGCTAAGTGGCTGCGGCAGTCCTTCTTCTGCTTCTGTGGAGATGTCTTCGCAGACAGAATTAGTAAAAACAGGCAGCATGGAGCTGCAATATGCGGAAAATTTTACAGTGGACTATTACGAAGATGGTTATAAGATGCTGACAACTCTTCCCGACAGTCAGCGGTATCTGTTAGTGCCGGAGGGACAGCCGGTACCACAGGGACTGGATGAGGACGTCAGTATCTTGCAGGAACCACTTCAAAATATATATCTGGTGGCATCCGGCGTGATGGACATGTTCGCCTCGCTGGGCGCTGTGGACCAGATCCGTTTTTCCGGGCAGAAGCAGGAGAACTGGTACATCCAGAAAGCACAGGATGCCATGGCGGCAGGGGACATGATCTATGCCGGAAAATACAGTGCACCGGATTACGAACTTTTACTTTCCGGGGGATGTACGTTTGCGATTGAAAATACGATGATCACACATAATCCGGAAGTGAAAGAGAAGTTAGAAGAACTTGGAATCAAGGTCATGATCGAGCGTTCCAGCTATGAAAAACATCCGCTGGGAAGACTCGAATGGATAAAACTTTTTGGCGTTTTGTTCGGAAGAGAACAGCAGGCCAAAGAGTTTTTTGATGCGCAGGTGGCGCATATAGAACCAATTTTAGAGAAAGAAAAAACAGGACTTTCCGTGGCATTTTTTGCAGTCGCATCCGATGGAACCGTCACCGTGCGCAAACCAAACGATTATGTGTCATCAATGATAGAACTTGCGGGAGGCACTTATTCCCTAAACGGCTATGTGGAGGAGGAAGAAAATGCGCTCTCCACATTGAAAATGCAGATGGAAGATTTTTATGCGGCCGAAAAAGATGCTGACATTCTTATTTATAATGGTACAATAGAAGGAGAATTGACATCGATTGCTGAACTGGTGCAGAAAAACAGCCTGTTTGCAGATTTTAAAGCCGTAAAATCAGGTCAGGTTTATACGACCGGCAGTAACTTTTATCAGCAGACGAGTGGAACCTGTGATTTTATCGAGGATCTGAATAAAGTTCTGACTGGAGATACCGATGCAGAGTATCGGTTTTTAAAGAAACTGGATTGATATTATGCCGCAAAGGAAATGGTGTCATAAAAGATAATGACTGGCAGATTGTACCAGGCTGAAGGTAGTTTTGTGGCTTTGGGAGAAAATTAGATCATGAAGAGAAGATATATTATTTCGTTTGTTATTGCATTTATCCTGTTGATGGCACTTTTTGTATGGAATGTTGCAGCAGGAAGTGTTGACATATCCACATCAGACCTGTTTGCAATCTTTGCAGGAAGTGGAAAAGATGAGACATTTTCGCAGATCGTGTGGAAAATCAGGCTGCCACGTATACTTGCTGCGATCCTGCTTGGAGGTGCTTTGTCGGTATCGGGATTTTTACTTCAGAGTTTTTTCCAGAATCCGATCGCAGGACCGTATGTGCTTGGAATTTCATCCGGTGCAAAGCTGATAGTGGCACTTACCATGATTTTTCTGCTGGAAAAAGGGATCATGATCAGCTCCTTTGGCATGGTGGCGGCTGCATTTGTGGGTTCCATGCTCGCAATGGGATTTGTGCTGCTTATTTCGTTTCGTGTATCAAAAATGTCTCTGCTTGTAGTCTGCGGAATCATGATCGGTTATATCTGTTCTGCCATCACGGATTTCTGTGTTACGTTTGCGAGTGATTCGAATATCGTTAACCTTCACAACTGGTCAATGGGTAGTTTCTCCGGCATGACATGGGAAAATATAAAGATGATCGTCGTGATCGTTGGTGCAGCGGTTCTTGTGACATTTTGTCTGGCAAAACCGATCGGGGCATACCAGATGGGGGAGGCTTATGCCAGAAATATAGGTGTCAATGTAAAGGCGCTCCGGGTTACGATGATCCTTTTGTCGAGCCTGCTGTCTGCCTGTGTGACTGCGTTTGCAGGGCCGATCTCCTTTGTCGGGATCGCGGTGCCGCATCTGGTAAGGATGGCTACAAAGACAGCAAGACCGCTTATTTTAATACCGGGGTGCTTTCTGTGCGGCGCAGTCGTGACACTTTTCTGTGATGGAATCGCAAGGACTGTGTTTGCACCGACAGAGATCAGCATCAGTTCTGTCACAGCGCTGTTTTTAGTTCCGGTTGTAATTGCGGCAATGTTGAGAAAACAGGAGGGGAGGTAGCGCATATGCAGGAAATCCGTACAGAGCATCTGACCGTCGGCTATGAGAAAAAGCCGCTGATCGGGGATGTGAATCTTTCTGTCCGGCCGGGAGAGATACTGACGTTGATCGGACCGAATGGCTCTGGAAAATCCACAATTTTAAAAACGATCACCAAACAGCTAAAGAAACTGGACGGAACGGTGTTTTTGGGTGAAAACTCCATGGATGAGTTAAAAGACAGCCAGATTTCAAAACGGCTGTCCATGGTCATGACGGAACGGCTTCGCACGGAACTGATGAGTGGCAGGGAAGTAGTGGCTTCCGGGCGTTATCCCTACACGGGGCGATTTGGTATCCTCTCAAAAGAAGACTGGGTAAAAGTGGATGAGGCGATTGCACTCGTCCACGCGAAAGAGGTGCAGGATCAGGATTTTATGAAGATCAGTGACGGACAGCGCCAGCGTCTGATGCTTGCGCGTGCGATCTGCCAGGATACGAAGATACTGATCTTAGACGAGCCGACTTCTTATCTGGATATGGGGTTTAAGATGGATATTCTTACAAATATCCGTATGCTTGCAAGAGATAAAAAGATGGCAGTCATCATGTCGCTGCATGAACTTGATCTTGCGCAGAAGGTTTCCGATACGATCGCCTGTGTCAGAGGTGACCGCATCGACCGTGTCGGCACGCCGGAAGAAATTTTTGCCGGGACTTATGTGCAGGAGTTGTACGGAGTATCAGACAGAAGTTTTGATCCGGTAACAGGGCAGATCTTTTTGTGTGCGGGATATGAAAATGCAGAAGGTTTCCGGGAGCATAGTGCCGATAGCTGCCAGAACAAAGATTTTTGCAGTGACGATAAGATTTTAAATCCGGTCAGCCCGCAGGTGTTTGTGATCGGAGGTGCAGGCAGCGGAATCCCGGTATACAACAGACTGTGGCGCGAAGCTGTTCCGTTTGCGGCAGGAATCCTGCAGGAAAATGATGTAGAGTACAATGCAGCAGTGGCTTTAGCATCGGAAGTCGTGTCGGAAAAGGCATTTTTCCCGATTGGAATGGAAAAAGTGCAGGCAGCAAAACAGCTGATCGATCATTGCAAGACCTGCATCTGCACAGTGAAAGAGTTTGGACCGTTCAATGAGGCAAACAGGGAGCTGGCAGAGTATGCAAGGGGGATGGGGAAAATACATAACGTGTGAGAACATGAGCCAAAAATCAGCAAATAAGAAAGAACATCGCAAAAAAAGTTTGAATTATGTGTAGTATGGAAATAATAGAATTATACTTCAAAGTAAAATGAAACTATTTGAAGTGACTTTGAAGTATGATTGAAATAAAATATAAAGCATATTAAAACTGTGTATAAAACCGGGGTGATAAGCGATGTATTTGGAAGAGATTATAGAAAACGTCGAGTTGGAAAGTGATAAATGTGAATGTAAGAGCAGGTTGAATCGGGAAGATGTTGTGGGATGGCTGAAAAGCATTGCCGGATTTTCAAATGCTTCCGGAGGAGATTTTTATATCGGAGTCGAAGATAAAACAAATAAGCTGATAGGTTTTAACAGAAAAGAAGCTGACAATGAACGGAATTATTTTAATAATCAAGTGAACGAACATCTGTCACCGAAACCACAGATGAAAGTATCTTTTGTGCGTTATGAGGCAAACGGAAATGAACGATTTATTATACATGTGTATATACCGGAATCAGTTGTAAAGCCGGTCATTTTAAAGTATAAAAATATTCCGTCCATTTTTATGAGACGGGACGGATTTACAAATGGTGCAACCTACGAAGAGATTATAGAAATGAGTGTTAAAAGCAGGAACACACAGTTTGATCTTCTTTTGTCGGATAAAAAATACGAAGCAGAAAATTATAAGACGCTTCAGGAATTTTATGCATTGCATAATAATGGAAAAGAATTATCGGAAAAAGCTTTAATGTCGATGGGGTTTTATAATGAAAATGGGCTGCTTGTCAATGGTGCAGTGCTTTTTGGAGATGACTATCAGGGAAAAAAAACAGAGGTTGTATGTTCTGTGTTCTCAGGGTTTAATAAGGGAAGTGAGCGGATTGTTACAGTCAACCGTTTCCATGGAAATATAATTGCAGATATTAATTACATGATAGAATTTGTGGAACAGAGAATGAATCATTCCATGATAAAACTGGATAATACAAGAAAAAATATAGATGCATATCCAAAACGTGCATTGTTTGAAGGTGTGATCAATGCGGTTGCACATCGTGATTACTTTTTAGACGGAACACAGATTCAGATGGATATGTTTAAGGACAGATTGGAAATTTCTTCCCCAGGAGGTTTTTACATAGGTGAAAAAATTGGGAAAACGTATGATTTATCCGGAATCATTTCGAAAAGGAGAAATGAATTAATAACGTCTGTATTGGTAAACTGCAATGTTATGGAGGCAGCAGGGACAGGATTTGAGAAAATTATGGAAGAATATCAGAATGTCGATGAAACACATCGGCCATATATATATTCTTCATCAGATCATTTTACACTGGTGCTTCCGGATCTGACATATTCAGATGGAGTGGAAGACAGTGGTGTACCGAATATACTTTTTGCACCAGTACCAAATGGAACGGTCTATGATGAAAAGGTGTTATCATTTTGTTATTATCAGGCACGCAAGGTTTCCGAGATTGTATCGTATCTGGGAGTAAGTGATTCTACTTATTTCAGAAAACAGGTGTTGGAAAATCTGGTAGAAAATCAGTATCTGGAAAAAAATAAAGTTTCAAGGGCATCTTATTTTAAGACTAATCCGGAAATGGTAAGAATTCAATAAAAGTGTAGATTATATGAACAGTATATGCAGGGATATCTTCAAAGCCATTCATGAAGGAAAATGGCTGAAAATTGAATATCTGAACAAAGAAGGCAAACATACAAACTACTGGATCGGAATCCGGGATTTAGATCCACGTAACCGGACACTGAAAGTAGAAGGACTTCATCTGAACAGGTGCACGATTGAAGAATACGATAAAATTTATATTGATGCTATCCTGTCTACCCAGGTTATAGAAGGTTCTTATTGTCCGGAAAACAAACAGCTGACCGAAGACATTGCACTGCATCCGGAGCGTTATCAGAACCTTTTTGCAAACACGGCTAATTTAAAAATACTAAGTTATCTGGAAATGTGCAGCAAACTGGATGCCACGCCGTATACCACAGATTATGAGCTGGTGCATTATATAGATGGCGACCGGGTGCGTGACGGAGAGTACCAGTTGTCGGAGGAGCAGTTTAAGGAAATTGTGACGAACTTTCAGTGGAGGATGAGCCGGGAGGATAAACAGGGAAAGACACTCCATATAAAGAAGCTGGCGCTTAATATTTTAAGTATCCATACGAAAAAGGGTTTGTATGTACTTGCATACCGGAATCTGAATCTTGATGTGAAAAATAAAGCGTTTAAACCGGATGAGGATATCACGGTCTGCACGCAGTTTACCATAGGAGGAACACAGGAAAGTATCCGGAGATATTTAGATGCGGATGAATATGAACTGCTGTCCGATTTTGAAACAAATCTTGAAAAAATAAAAGATGCTATCGCAGAAAAAAGCAGATCAAAATCGGTTGTGGATGATATGCCCTATGTCATTGGACTTGGTATGGACTGTGTACTGAACCTGCATGAGGAATATAAGGCAATCCTTGATATGTACGAAAAAGAACAGATTACTTTTCCAATCCGTGCTTTTTTCGGAGATCTTTTAGAGCGGCCGCGAAGAACGAAAGCGTATCCGATCGCTCTGTTAAATCGCAATATCAATCTTGACCAGCTTCTTGCCATCAATAATGCCGTGAAATATCCGCTTGCCTATATTCAGGGACCGCCGGGAACCGGCAAGACAAATACAATCTTAAATACGATCGTAACGGCGTTTTTTAATAATATGACGGTGTTGTTTGCATCCTACAATAATGTTCCCATAGACAACGTATTTGAAAAATTAAGTTCCCTGACCTATAAAGGAAAACGAATCGCATTTCCGGTATTACGCCTTGGAAACCAGGATAAGGTAAAAGAATGCATCCGCTATATTAATCAGCTTCGGAGAGAAGTGCAGGGAATTAAAGTGTTTTCGTCTACGTTAGACCGGCGGAAGGGTGACAGGATCGACCGTGCAAAACAGCTTTCCGGCAGATTAAAGGAGTATGAGGAAATCTTAGATCTGACAGAACGTAAAGAGACGCTGACACAGGTAATGGAATATCAGGAGCGGATGAAAAATGTCGCAACACTCTTTCATTTTCATGCAGATCTTCAGGGACGCCAGCTTCGGAATCTGGATGAAAAAATCAAAAAGATCGGTGAGATATCCGAGCAGGATGCGATGGTGCTCCTAGACCGTAATGAGGAAGAGTTTTATCAGTATCTATTTTATATGTCAGCAAAATACATTAAGGAGCTGGAAAGTAACAGATTTGGGGATCTGCGGGAAATTCTGGATGATGATGACGATCCGAATGAGCAGGCGGTGGCATTTAACAAGTATCTGCAGAAATCAGAGAACGTGAAAAAATTGCAGAAGGTATTTCCGATCATGATAACGACCTGCATTTCCGCCCATAAATTAGGGGAACCGGAACCACTGTTTGACATGACGATCATGGATGAGGCAAGCCAGTGCAATGTAGCAATTTCGTTAGTGCCCATTATCCGTGGCGAAAAACTGATGCTGGTGGGAGATCCGCAGCAGTTAAAGCCTGTGATCTTATTAGATGAGCTTACTAACCGCAGGCTGCGCAGAAAATACCATGTCGCAGATGAATATGATTACCGCGAAAATTCTATTTATAAGACTTATCTTGCCTGTGATGCGGTCAGTGATGAGATTTTGCTGCGCAATCATTACCGTTGTAATGAAAAAATTATCGACTTTAACAATAAAAAATATTATAACTCAAAGCTGCAGGTGCATTCTGACAGCAGGGAAAAACAGCCGCTTGTCTATGTAAATGTGGCTGGAGGTCAAAGTGACATCAAAAATACCTCACCCGCAGAAGTGGAAGAGATTATGCATTATGCAGCGGAAAATCAGGATAAAAGCATTGCTGTCATTACACCGTTTGTAAATCAGAGGATGTTGATTGAGCAGGGGATCAGAGAAAATGGATTTGAACATGTTGTGTGTGGGACGGTACATGCGTTTCAGGGAGATGAGAAGGACGTAGTGCTGTTTTCTACAGCACTCAGTGACCGGACCGGGAAAGGCACTTATGACTGGCTTAAAAATAATAAAGAGCTGATCAATGTCGCAACTTCGCGGGCGAAAGACAAGCTGATCCTTTTAGCAGACGAAAAGGAATTAGAACGTCTTCATCAGGGAAATGAGGATGATGACCTATACGAGCTGGTGCAATATGTGAAAACGAACGGTGAATCAAAGATCACGGAAAAACATGTCAGTTCGAGGGCACTTGGAATACAGCCGTTTTCCACAGAGACAGAAACTGCATTTTTAAAGAATCTGACACATGCGCTGGAAAATATCTGGCTCACCAGAAACAGATACACGATTCACAAAGAGGTCGCCATATCACAGGTGTTTAAGGAAAATGTCACTTACGATAACCTGTTTTATATGGGAAGATTTGATTTTGTTGTCTACGAAAAAAGAGGAAAACAGGAGATGCCTGTTTTTGCGATCGAACTTGACGGCAAGGAGCATTTTGAGGATGAGGTGGTGAGGGAGAGGGACAGACAGAAAAATGAAATCTGCAAAGCACACCATATGCAGATCATCCGCGTGGAAAATTCCTATGCGAGACGTTATCACTATATCAAAGAGATATTAAACGAATATTTTGCGAAGGCGAGATAAAAGTTTCCAAACATCCGGAAAAAAGTGGTATGATGTCTTTAGAAATCATCCAGCACAAAGGAGAAAATGAAACAATATGGAGAAAAAGAGCCGGGAATTGTTAGCACCGCATGTAGAAGAAGAATTGATGGACTATATTTTACATACGCCGGTAAAAATAGGTGAGAAGCTGCCAAATGAATTTGAGCTGGCAGAACTGTTTGGTGTTGGGCGGAGTACGGTACGTGAAACTGTAAAAAGCCTGGTTTCCAAAGGAGTGCTTGAAGTCCGCCGGGGGTCCGGAACCTATGTGATCGGGACAAACCGATTAGAGGATGATCCGCTTGGGCTTTCAAAGTTTACGGATAAATTTGAACTGGCGCTTGACCTTTGCAATGTGCGTCTGATGTTAGAGCCGGAGATTGCAATGTTAGCAAGCGAAAATGCCACGGACAAGGAAAAAGCAGAGTTAAAACGTCTGTGTGATGAGGTGGAAACACTTTATCTTGCAGGAGAGAACCACCTTCAGAAGGATGTGGAATTTCATACCTGCATTGCGCGCTGCAGCAAAAATAAAGTGATCGAAAAACTTGTGCCGATCATCCAGTCAGCGGTCATTACATTCGTGAATCTGACACACCGCCAGTTAAAAGAGGAGACGATCGATACGCACCGTGCGATCACGGATGCAATTTTAAGAGGGGACAGTGCAGGGGCAAAATATGCTATGATCATGCACCTTAATTATAATCGTCAGATGATTTTGAAAAAACAGGAAGAGGCGTTGAAAAAAGAGAATTAGATGCAAAGACGTCCTATGATCATCCACCAGGTGCTGATAATATAAGGCAATATCGGAAAAATACACAAAAAACAAGGCTGTTTTTAAGAGAAAAGCCTTGTTTTTTTGTCTAAAAAAGAGGTTTTAAAGAACTAGACATGTATTGACAAAAAATGCCCTGTAAAATAGAATAAACACAACGAAACATCAGACGTCATACGAAAGCTGATAAGGAGGTATATCATGGGTAACGTCGCAGAATTAGATACCACAAGACTGGTTATCGCAGCAATTATCGGACTGGCATTGTTGTTAGTTCTGATTATCAAATTTAAGGTTCATGCCATGCTTTCCATTTTAATCGGTGCGATTGCAATCGGACTGATCGCAGGAATGCCATTTGAAGAGATCGTAACAGCGGTCGATGATGGTATAGGAAACACGCTAAAAGGAATCGCTCTTTTGGTAGGACTAGGTTCCATGTTTGGTGCGATATTGGAAGCATCGGGTGGAGCACAGACGCTGGCAGTTACAATGGTAAAGAAATTTGGAGATGAGAAGGCTGCATGGGCGCTTGGAATCACCGGTCTTGTTATTTCCATCCCGGTATTTTTTGATGCAGGACTTATCATTTTAATTCCGCTGGCATTTTCTCTTGCCAAAAGAACAAAGAAATCATCCCTGTTTTATGCAATCCCGCTTTTAGCAGGACTTGCCGTGGGACATGCATTCATTCCGCCGACACCGGGACCGGTTTTAGTTGCTACCATGTTAAACGTGGAACTTGGCTGGGTTATTTTAGTCGGTGTATGCTGTGGATTTTTTGCGATGATCGTTGCAGGTCCGGTCTGGGGAGCAATCTGTGGGAAGAAATTTTATGTTCCGGTTCCGGAGCAGATCGCAAATCAGGAAGATATTGATGAATCCAAACTTCCGAGTTTTGCATCCGTTGTTACCATTATCATGATTCCTCTGGTACTTATCATATTAAAATCCGTTGCAGGAGTGGTACCGGCATTAGCAGGTGTACAGCCGCTGTTTAACTTTTTAGGACAGCCGTTTGCAGCACTCCTGATTGCAACATTAGCAGCAATGTTTATCCTTGGAACCAGACATGGTTATTCTATGGCAGAATTAGAGAAGATCCTCACAAAATCATTAGAGCCGACAGGACTGATCCTTCTTGTGACAGCATGCGGCGGTGTGCTTCGTTACATTTTACAGTATTCCGGTTTAGGTGAGATCATTGGTAATGCAGTCGCATCCGTAAATCTGCCGATCGTTGTTGTAGCATTTTTAGTTGCAGCACTTGTCAGAATCTGTGTAGGTTCTGCAACCGTGGCAATGACCATGGCAGCAGGAATCGTAGCAGCAATGCCAGAGATTGCATCTTTATCACCGATGTATCTTGCATGTGTGGTTGCAGCTGTTGCCGGTGGTGCGACAGTCTGCTCACACTTTAATGATTCCGGATTCTGGCTGGTAAGATCATTGATTGGACTTGATGAGAAAACTACTTTAAAAACATGGACAATCATGGAGACATTAGTTGGTGGAACCGGATTTATCGTAGCACTTATTATTTCTTTCTTTGTATAGAAGAAATGTGAAAAATAAACTTAAGATGCGCGAATGTAACGCAGGAAATAGGGTTAGTGTGAAAAATACATTTTTCACATGTAGAATTTGTGCTTATGCACAAACCTGAGATGCGATGGACGGCAGCGCAGGAATGGAGATTAATATGGAATTAAGAAGTCAGAAAGTAAGAGAACTTGCACCGGAGATGGACCCGCTCCGCATGGGTATGGGATGGAAAGCGGAGGAGCTTTCCAAACCGCAGATCATCATAGAGAGCACTTATGGAAACAGCCATCCGGGTTCAAGTCATTTAAATATTTTTGTGGAAGAAGCAGTAAAAGGTGTTGACGAAAACGGCGGAAAAGCAGCGCGTTATTATGCGACAGATATGTGTGATGGCATGTCACAGGGACATGATGGAATCAATTATTCCTTAGCACACCGAGATGCGATTACCAACCTTGTGGAAGCACAGGCGAACGCAACAACTTTTGACGGCGGAGTGTTTATCGCAAGCTGTGATAAAGCAATGCCGGCGATGCTTATGAGTATCGGTCGTTTAAAAGAAATGAGTGCGATCGTTGTGACCGGCGGAGTTATGGAAGCAACCGTTGTAAAACCGGAATATGTAGAAAATGATCCGGGCTGCAAGATCAATGAGCTTTTAACTTTAGAGCAGATCGGAAAATTCAGCGCACAGTATGAGCGTGGTGAGATTCCGGAAGAACAGCTTCGTTATTACAAGCACAATGCATGTCCGAGCTGTGGCGCATGTTCCTTTATGGGAACTGCTTCAACGATGCAGGTTATGGCAGAGGCACTCGGACTGATGCTTCCGGGAACAGCGCTGATGCCGGCGACTGCACCGGAGTTAAAGCAGGCTGCTTATGATGCGGGAAAACAGTTGATGAAATTAGTCGAGATGGGCATTGCTGCAAAAGATATCGTTACGATGGAAAGCCTTGAGAATGCGATCATGGTACATGCAGCGATTTCAGGTTCTACCAATGCGGTTATGCACATTCCGGCAATCGCTCACGAATTTGGTTTTGAGATTGATGCAGATACATTTGACAGAATGCACCGCGGTGCGCATTATCTGTTGAACATCCGCCCGGCAGGAGACTGGCCGGCACAGTATTTTTACTATGCAGGCGGTGTGCCAAGAGTTATGGAAGAGATCAAGAGCATGCTGCATCTTGATGTGATGACAGTGACTGGAAAGACACTTGGCGAAAACTTAGAAGAGTTAAAGAAAAACGGTTTTTACGAACACTGTGATGCAATTTTAAAAGAAAAATCAGCACTGATCGGAAAAGAAATCAAACGTACCGATATCATCGCAGACTTTGACCATGCGATCGGTACGGATGGAAGTATTGCGATTCTGCGCGGCAACCTTGCAACGGAGGGAGCAGTCATCAAACACACTGCCTGTCCGAAAGAAATGTTCCATGCAAGATTAAATGCAAAACCTTATGACAGTGAGGAAGAAGCGATCGATGCGATCTTAAAGGGTAAAGTAGTTCCGGGGGATGCTGTATTTATCCGCTACGAGGGACCGAGAGGCAGCGGTATGCCGGAGATGTTCTACA
>OGNO01001168.1_pt1 | contig 13212 bp, 9 predicted proteins | sample 1573491 | NCBI WGS metagenome assembly OGNO01 (sample SAMEA2581900, study PRJEB24529) | metagenome | biome: Human gut stool | place: China | collected 2011
TCCCGCCCGGAGGGCTTTTTCATTCATAGGACGTAATTTCCTATGAATGAAAAAAACGGATATTTCCAAGAACTGGAAATATCCGCCACCAATCATGTCTGACCTCATCCGACACACAAACAGCCATCTTTCTTTACTGTCCGATATCTTACCTCTGTAACGTGAGGACACGGCATCCGCTACTGACCATACCATCTGGTACGCTGTTCGCTTTGCTCTCGCAAACCCATTCCTTTCATATTCATCTGTCCGTTTCCACCAGCCACGGACTCTCTGTGAGATATCCTATGAAGTACTCTCTTTGCTCAACGATTTAACGTTTCTTTTTTTTTTAAGTTGTTTCGATTTTAGCATGGTAAAGCGGTAGTGTCAAGAACTTTTTATAAAATATCTCCGCTCCGTCTCCATCCCCGGAAACTGCTGTCCGATCTTTTTTTCATAGACCGCCATCAGTACATCCAAATCCGTACGGGTCAAAAGATGCGCTCCGTCGCAGTCTAATGCTTCCTTTACGCACTCTGGTCTGTGGCACACTTCATCCACACTTCCTCCGACTGCGTGAAGTCCCATGACGATCACAACTTTATTGCTCTGTGCATACACCGCCGGCTCCCATGCTTCCGGCGCTTTTGCCGCCTTATGTGCAGCGCCGTCCGCCTCGATCAGGACAACATCTGCCTCTTTGCATACTGCTGTAAGCTGTTTAACGCTTAAAGTTTTAAACTTCTCCGGTTCCATCTTCTGCTGTTCTTCAACAGCATCGTTTCCGGCACATTTTCCAACCGCATAAATCTCTGTTTTTTTATTATCACTTAAAATTGTGCCACACACACAGATCCCGTTTTTTTTCAAAATCCCGGCTACTTCCTCTCGCAGCTTCTCACAACTTTTCTCCCTGCCATCAATGAACACCCGGTCTTTTGGCACATACATATGCGTTGTAGTTGTGATCATGACTTTTTTCCCCTCGTTTACAAACGCTGCAGCATCCTGATAAATGCTGCTGGTCTTTCCGCCGGCTCCGACGTAGGATATGATATAAGACATTTTTTCCCCTTATATTTTTTTATTCAAGCTGATTTACACCACTTTTTGCCAAAATCTTTCTCCGCAGCAACGTATACGGGATCATCATCGCAATTCCCGTCACAACCCACGAAATCGGGTAAATGATCATCAGCACCCAGAATTCGTGCACTCTCTTACAGACCGCAGCGATCAGGCTGTAAAGCGGGTGCTCACTGTCCCCGATACTCCTTAAGATCGACGAACCAAAATCATAGAGCATGATCTTCGAAAGCCTCTTCCATAAAATACATCCGCGCCCCGAAATCCTGAAAATATCTCACATTCTCATTATATCCATTGCCGGAAAATGCCGGTTTCAACTTCACGCCGCCATACATCAGGGTATCCCCGTATGCCGTAATATTCTCCTTTTCCCCGTCCATTTTCACAAACTTTGCAACCAGATTGTGCGCAATGGAGTCCTGTCTGATATGGATCGGTGATACGGTGTTAACCAGATCCCCGAACTCTTTGACATTATATTTTAAAGAACGGTTATAAAAATGATACTTCTTTTCCTCACAGAGTCCCTGTGGTTTATAGTACCCGAACTGCGTGTTTGGCACGACAAGCTTTTGCATGACGAAGCCGACCGCCTTCGACTGATCCGGCGAGACGCACGTCCATTCCGTCACATTGCTGTCATCATTCCAGAGGACACTGTTTTTTCCAAACGCATTTCCTCTGCCGTTCCCTGTAAAACTCCTGCCACGGTAAAAAATTCCCTGTTGCAGCACACTGCGCCATTTTTTGTAAAGAATGATCTGCGCTTTGATGGCTTCTGACTCTTCTTTTTTCAGATCACAGAAATTGCACTCATATCCGAGCAGTCCAAACGCCGCTACCGCAAAACGTGTTTCAAGCGGTGTCGTGCGCAGTGTCTGATGATTTGGGCAGCCGGAGACATGTGCGCTTATCACGGACATCGGGTAGCCGTAGCTGTACCCGGTCTGGATCTCGGCACGGCAGAGCGCATCTGTATCATCGCTCGCCCAGATCTGTGGGAAATAACAGAGCATACCAAGGTCAAAACGGTTTCCACCCGCAGCACAGCCCTCAAACAGGATGTCCGGGAATCTCTTTGTCAGCTCCCTCATGCAGCGGTAAAGTCCCATCACATACCGGTGTGCCACCTCCCCCTGCCTTTCAGGACGGATACTCTGTGAAAAATAATCCGAAAATGTGCGGTTCATATCCCATTTTACATAGGAAATGTCCGCGGAGGAAAATACTCTGCCCATCTCCTCAATGATATGATCCTGCACGTCCTTTCTGGTCAGATCAAGGATCCTCTGATTGCGCCCTTCCGAGTGCGCCTTTCCCGGAATCTCGATCACCCAGTCCGGATGGCTGCGGTAGAGATCACTGTCCACATTGACCATCTCAGGCTCCACCCAGATTCCAAAATCCATGCCAATCGCCTTGATCTTATCTGCAATCCCCTTTAAACCGCCCGGCAGTTTCTTTGGATTTGGCTGCCAGTCTCCTAACGATCTCGTGTCATTATCACGTTTTGCAAACCAGCCGTCATCCATGACGAAAAGCTCAATGCCCGCCTCTTTTCCCGCTTTTGCAAGTGAGAGCAGTTTTCTTTCATTAATGTCAAAATAGGCTGCCTCCCAGCTGTTTAAGAGCACCGGGCGCTCCTTTTTCTTCCAGGTTCCCCTCACAATGTGCTCCCGCACAAAACGGTGCATATTCTGGCTCATGGCATTATATCCGTCTGATGCGTAGGTCATTACCGCCTCCGGCGCCTCAAAACTCTCCCCTGACTCAAGTGTAAAACAGAACGACTGCGGATTGATCCCGGATACGATTCTTACTTTTCCAAAACTGCCGACCTCCGCCGCCTCATAGTGATTGCCGCTGTAGATCAGATTAAATCCAAAACATTCCCCCGCATCCTCCGTGGTATGTTCTTTTCCAAGCATCACAAACGGATTGTCACGGCTCGACGACGTTCCCGTGTAAGAGGCGTTTACATATTTTCCCGGCACCAGCCGTACGTCCGTGCGCCCCATTTCACGTGCCCAAGCCCCGTGAAATGTTGTAAACACATAGTCGGACGGTTCTAAATCAAGCTGCAGGCTCATCAGGCGGTTTAACTTTACCACATCCCCGCTCTCATTGATGAGTTTTGCGCTCCTTGTGATCACATCACAGTCCTCATAGACATAATAATGGAGTTCTAATATGACTCCGCTGTTTTTATCGCGCAGTGTCACACCAAGCCACTCCACCTCACCGGACTCATCATACGATCCCGGAAGTGTCTCAAATTCTTCCTTTCCGGTTCCCTGTTCAAATTTTTCAAACAGGAAATCAGACGTTTCGCTTCCATCGGAAAGTGTCAGTTCCACAAAAGGCTCCCTGATATCGCCTTTCCCGAAAGAGGACATCTCAAGACATGCGTCCTCTAAGGAAAACTGCAGATGTTCACTGTCATAAATATTGGTATTACCCGGCGCAAATGCATGCTGTTCCATCAATCCGTCTATGGCTGGATGAATTTTTCTTCCATAATATAAGTGCTCCAAATGTCCGGTTTCCATGACACGGAACAGATAAGAAGTATGTCTGGTATGCAGGGAAAATAACTGGTTTTCGACTGTGATCATGCTTTTTTCATCTCCTTGATCTCTTTTGCGATTTCTTCCACTTTCTGCTCACTTAAAATATATTTTTTGCGGAAATAAAATACCGCAACAAGCAGTCCTGCGATCGGGAATACTGTCATGGTCAGGCGCAGTCCTGCGACCGAACTTCCCGCTGCCGCAACTGCTGCTCCGTCCGTATTCTGGCTTAAATTGCAGACGGTCAGGCAGATCGATGCCACAAGCGCAGCCACACCGGAAGCAAGTTTTACAACGAAAGTCTGCATGGAAAAGATCACGCTCTCATCCCTTCTGTGATTCTTCCACTCTCCGTAATCGACCGTATTCGCAAGGAATACCGTTGTGAGAACGGATAACATTCCATTTGCTGAAAAGATAAAAAATGCAGGAACAAACAGCAGATACAGGTTTGACATATTGACAAACATTAAAATCAGAAGAACCGCATATCCTAAAATCGCCATCACAAAACTGGTATAAAACACCTGGATCGTTCCCAGAAATTTGCGCAGGATCGGGAAAAACAGCATCATGGCAAGAATCTGCATTGCTCCACCAAACGTATTAAATAAGGTATAGGCATTGTACCAGCTATCACCGCCAAAGTCATACTTGAAAAAGTAAATAACGAGATTGGATGTAATGTAAATCGAGCAGTTGATCAAAACGATTGTCACAACGACCGTCATCGCCTGATCGTTCTGTAACAGGGAACGGAACATCTGTCCAACCGAAGGTGCCTCCACATCCACGGTAGATTTTTCTTTGATATTTAAACAGGTGATTAAAATAAATACAAAAAACAGAATTGCAACCACCAGCGCAAACCATTTGAAACCGACTCGCTCATTTCCCTGCCCTAACATATAGACACATTTCATTGTGATGATCGTCACGATCGCAGAACCGACTCCGGCGCAGGAGCGCGCGAGTGTGGAAAGTCCTTCTCTCTCTTTTCCGCCCTCCGTAAAAGCCGGGATCATCGACCAGTATGGGATATCCATCATGGTATAGGTAACACCCCACAAAATGTAAGTCACTGCCGCATATGCCACCAGTCCGTTTCCGTCGAGTTTTGGCGGTGCCGCAAACATCAGATACAAAATCACTGCATTTGTCAGTGTCCCGATAAACAGCCACGGGCGGAATTTGCCCCATTTTGTACGCGTCTTTGCAACGACCACACCCATGATCGGATCGTTAAATGCATCAAACACACGCGCCGCCATCAGAATGATTCCCATTGCGATCGCGCTGACTCCTAAAATATCCTGATAATAATATAAAACATAACTTGCCGAAAACATATAAACCATATCTTTTCCGACCGCCCCAAGTCCGTATGAGACTTTCTCTTTTCCTGTTAATTTCATAAATCCTCCTTGTTTTTCGGAGAAAAATGCGAGCCCTCTGGCGAGCAGAGGATTTTCCCCCTAATTTCTATTTCATGCCAAATGCAAGTTCTACAACTTTATATGCCCCATCGTAGATTCCTGCTTCTTTATTTTTTACAATGTTGTCACACATATCACAGAACATTGTTTTTTCCTCTAAAAACAGCTTCATCATCTGAAGTGTGTGTGGAATATCCCTGCACTCTAATGTGCCATCCCCGATCTCTGCTGAATGGATAGCACCCCACTGTTCATGACCGCCAACACGTTTGATAAAAAGTTTTGGTACCGGATAAAATGAAAGTTCGCTTGGCTTTGTGACAAGCACATCACAGCTTCGCATCAGAAGATTCGTGCAGTACACTGCCTCAAAAATATTTTCATGCCAGAAACCGTGGATTCCAATAACATCACCCGTAAGTGCATCCTCTGCAAACTTTTTCGTATCTTCCCAGTCATTAAAATGTTCTTTCGCATAATGTTTCATCTCCGGGATCTCTTTTAAAAGTTCTTCCCATACATTGCGGTAATCACCGACATTTACATAAAGTGCTGCTTTCTTTTCCTTGATCTGTGGCAGTAAATAACGGATGATTTCTGCAAAAATCTCTTTCTGTGCACCTGCACCGCCGATGGTTAAAAGGAAACGCATCGGCTTTCCTTCTTCTTTTCTCTTTTTTCTTGCAGCACAGTCTGTTTCAATATTGCTTACAAGCTCATGGTCGATGTAATGTCCCGTGTAAAAAAGTGCATCTTCCGGCATCGGACTTAACACATCATTTTCCTGCATGCCGTTTAAAATACGGTATCCCTGATATGCATAATGTGTCTGCACTGTGTGGATACTGCCTTCTGCCAGATGAAGTGCCATCTGCCAGTTGTCAGGAATTGCATTGACCACATATTTCATTCCGGCGTGAAGTGCTGCCTGTGCCGGCCATACATGCGTTGCGACAACCGGGATATCTTTTGGGATATTTGCATACACCGGAGCCATCAGTTCCGCATTTTTCTGGTCAGCTGCATTATAAGTCAGTTTACGAAATCCCTCATAGTTCATCGGTTCCCATACCAGACGGTTAAAAAGTCTGCTCTTCTGGGACAAACGGGAACCCATGGAATAAAGATCATTTTGCGCACTGATCACCTTTGTGCAGGTTGTCTGACCATAAGAATTTAAATCCATCCAGTATGGCTCATACCCAAGCGCATGCGCTGCGGAAGCGATCGCCATGGAAATGCGGTAATGACCAAATCCCATACGGATGTTTCCGACAATGATTCCTTTTTCCGTATTAAAATCCGCTGTACCTTCTTCGCCTACACGGATATCTGAAACACCGAGCTCCGGTCCGATATACGGATTTGCCTGAATCGAGGTCGGATAAATTTTTGTGCTGTCATCTCCGAATTTACGAATAAATTTCTGTTTTGACCGGACTGCTTTTTTATAAGCTCCCGGTGCAATGTTGTTTCCAAAAATCTGTTTTGATCGTTCTGTCATGGTACGATCTATCCTTTCTTTTCATAGTGTGTCGTTATTTTTTATATCCGGCAGTCATCTGCCTTTTTTGATTTCAAATTTAATAGTCTGTTCATCCATCTGAGCCGCTTTGACCCTCAAAATACCAACGCCCTCTTCTCCTGTCGTCTTGATATAAGCACCGCCCATGCCTCCCTGCAAGGAAATGATCTTCGGACCGATAATTGCGATTGGTCCCTCCGCGGATAACACAACCGGCTCTTGATAAAAGTTAACGATATTATTATTCTGATCCAGTGCACGGATACGGATTTCTGCGGCATCATAAGTATGTTCTTCAAACAGGCTCTGATGATCCGCTTTTGCATATAAATGCATGGATGTGACCGGTTCTTTTCTCACCGTTTTTACCACTTTTCCATCCTTTAGCGCCTCAAACCGGTAGCTCGTCGAAGTACCTCCCCAGTCGCCGATATAACGGTTATATAAAGCCACCGCATCGGTCGGTTTCATATGATAAATGAGTATCAGTTTCAGTGCCGCAAGGTATACTCTTTTCGGCAGATCAGAAAGCCCATACCGTGCTGCCGCATTCAGGATATACTTTACTTCCCTTTCCTGTGCAGGTTTAAACTGCTCCCCTTCTGCGATGGCATCCCCGATAAAATCATCCAATGCGATCGGACCATGCAAAAGATTTTTATATGGTGAACCGGATGTGTCATACTCTTTTATAAAACGGTCATTTTTATACATCCTCACGCTGTCTGCATTTGTAAAAATCCAGATTGTTCCCCGGTTGCATCCAGGATGTTCCCCGATATCCATGGAAGAACTAAGTTCCAGCACAGGCTCCTTATCCTGCTGACATGCATAGACAGCCGCTGCCAGCTTCGGATTGCGGAACATATCCATCACACCGTGATAACAGATACGGTCGCCACTGCCAAAATCTTTATGGGTATTATAATCAAACATACACCATCCAAAACTTCCTGCGATATCCGCCTCCCCGGCAACCGCATCCAGCACACTTGCATGGCGCATTGCATGCCACACACGGTGTTCTTCCCAGTCATAGCTTTTCGTCGGATACATATGTCCGTTATATTCGCTGATAAGATACGGTTTGTCATTGTCAGACGTAACAGCACTTTTCTTCTCGCATCCGTGGTTTGTTCCGTTGTGGCTGAAATCATTGTATGTGTAAACATCCTCCAACAGACTGCTCTTTTTATGTGCCCGTACACCCCCGGTTTGTCTTGTCTGATCCAGTTCATGTGCCATGCGGTTTGTCTCCCTGTAAAACGCATCATCATCACCTGATTCATTGATCCGCACACCCCACAGTATCACAGACGGATGATTACGGTACTGCAGCACCATATCTTTTACATTTTCTACCGCCCGTTTTTTCCAATTTTCATCCCCAATATGCTGCCAGCCCGGTATTTCAGTAAATACAAGAAGTCCGATCTCATCACACCTCTCCATAAAATACTGACTCTGCGGATAATGGGAGGTTCTTACTGCATTGACTCCCAGTTCATTTTTTAATATATCTGCATCCAGTTTCTGCATGGATTCCGGCATTGCATAACCGACATACGGATAGCTCTGATGGCGGTTCAGACCACGCAGCTTTACTTTCCTGCCGTTTAAATAAAAACCATCCTTTAAAAATACCGCTGTTCTGAATCCAAACAGCGTAACGTTCTCATCCAGAATATTTCCATTTTGCAAAAGTTCTGTTTTCACTTCATAGAGTACCGGTGTTTCCAGATCCCAGAGTTTTATGTCCGATATCGGAAAGGAAAGCTGCGTCTTTACTGCTGCCGGGGTCTCGCCAAGCAGTCTGTAGTTTTCCGTGCCGCGCTCTCTGATGCTCTGCCGGATAAACAGATCTTTCAGACGGTTGGTTTTTCCGCTGCTAAAAACATTTATTTCAGAGATCAGCTTAGTATCTGCTATCTGCCCTCCGTTTTTTTGTATTTTACTTTTTTCGATATCGCTGTGCAGAAAAATATCTGCTAAATAATTTTCATTTTTAAGATCCACATAAACTTCACGGTAAATTCCACCGTAAGTCATATAATCGATCACATATCCGAATGGTGGGATATTCAGGTTTTCTCTGCTATCTACGCGGACTGCAAGCACATTTTCTTCCCCGATCCGTAACTTATCACTGAGTTCGATAGAAAATGCCGTGTAGCCGCAGTGGTGTTCTCCAATCTTTTCTCCATTTAAAAACACCTCACTCTCATGTGCGATTCCTTCAAACGTTACGATCACAGTCTGATCTTTCCATTCCTCCGGTGCGAAGAAGTGTTTTCTGTAACAACACTGCATCTGATAACTGCTCTCATCAAAATAATGAAATGGTGTCTCCCTGCAGGTATGCGGCAGTCTCACACTCTCCCAGCCATCATCCGGATATGCATTCTCTCTCATCTGCTTTTCATAGGATTCATGAAATTTCCATCCATCATTCCAGTAAATGCGTTTTTCCATCGTCCCTTTCACTTCCTTTGATCACATTTTTCCATCTGCAACAATGCCCTGCACTAAAATAGTAACTACTTCATCAAGACCATCCTGATAGGAAATTCCATTCGAAATCAAGATATCTCTCTGGAAAAACTGCTCTAATGCTGCTTCTAACATCATTTTTACAATCGGAATCTGCACCGGTCTGATCACACCCTCTTTCATTCCCTGTTCTAATAGAGAAATAGTGGTCTCCCATCCGGTCTCTAACCGTTCTTCCACATGTTTGTAAATATTCGGGTACTTTTCCCGCAGCAGATAAAGCTGTCTGAAATCAACTTCCCTGTAACTCTCAGGCAGAACGCCTAAGATCGCACGTATTTTCTCAAGAGTGGAAAGGCTCTCATTCTCTATCACACTTCTCTCGCTCTCCTTGATCGAATCGAACAAATAATCTACCATCGCAAGAAAAAGTGATTCCTTATCACGAAATACGGTATAGATTGTTTTCTTACTCATGCCAAGGATTCCTGCCAGATCATCCATGGTAAATTTTAACCCCTTTTGATTAAACGCCTTTAGCGTTCCCTCTAAAATACTCTCCCTTAATTCCATCACAGTCTCCGTTTCTTTTTTGTACAAGGAAACTATTTTTATTGTTTCCGTTTCCTATATTGTATCATCCCGGTTCCGTGTCCGCAAGAAACTAAATTACTAAAAATAGTTTCCGTTTTTTATCTATTTCTTCCAAAAAACAGGAATTTCCGTTACAGTTCGCAGGTAAACTGTGAACCGTAACGGATTTCCGATAAAATGCAGGCACGTTAAGATTTTGTTTTTGCAAATATAGCAGGATGTGAGTATAATAGGCAGTGGATTGTAATGAAGGAGAACTCATACCATGGAAAACGACCATATCAAACATATATTAGAACAATTAGAATCAGGAAAACTTACTGCTTCTGATGCTTATGACCAGCTAAAGCTGGCACCTTTTGAGGATCTTGGTTATGCCAAGGTAGATCATCACCGCGAAGTCAGACAGGGAGCACCGGAAGTGATCTACGGTGCCTCCAAAACAAAGGAACAGATGGAAGGCATCATAGACATCCTGCTCTCCCACTGCAAAGAAAATATTCTGATCACAAGGCTTTCGGCTGAATCTGCTGAATATCTCTCCAAGCGGTTTGATCTCTTTTACGATAAACTCTCAAAGATCGGTATCGTAAACCGCACGGAGCATTTTTCTGCTGATGGCACGATCGTTGTTGCCACCGGAGGTACAAGTGATATCCCGGTCGCAGAGGAAGCCGCACTGACCGCCGAAGTACTCGGCAATCATGTCATCCGCCTTTATGATGTCGGTGTTGCCGGTCTGCACCGTCTGCTCTCAAATATGGAACTTTTATCAAAAGCAAATGCAGTCATTGCAGTTGCCGGGATGGAAGGCGCACTTGCGAGTGTCATCGGTGGTCTGACAGACTGTCCTGTCATCGGTGTTCCGACAAGCGTTGGCTACGGTGCAAGTTTTGGCGGACTCTCTGCACTTTTATCAATGCTTAATTCCTGCGCGAGTGGTGTTTCCGTCGTAAACATCGACAACGGTTTTGGTGCAGGTTACCTTGCCAGTATGATCAATCATCAGGCATCTTAAATGCTGGTTTGTTTATGAAATAAATCGCCCGCTCAAATGGTGTTCATAACCTGGAGGCTGGCAAACCGCATCAATCTACGAATTTTATAAAAAGGACAGGTATTATCTATGAAATCACTTTATATCGAATGTAATATGGGTGCTGCCGGTGATATGTTAATGGGCGCACTTTACGAACTCTGCGATCAGAAAGAAAAATTTTTATCCGACATGAACCACGCTTTTACAACTTATGGTGTGACGCTTTCTGCGGAACCTGCGGTAAAATGTGGTATCCGTGGTACTCATATGAAAGTAACTGTAGATGGAAATGAAGAACATTCACATGATGTACTCCCTGAGCATATACTTGGACAAGCGGATATCCATAAAGAGGGGACTCAACAGCATTTTCATGAACACGCTCATAATGAAGATACGCAACAGCATTTACATAAACACACTCATAATGAAGATATGCAACAGCATTCACATGAACATCCTCATCATCACGCACACACCAGTTACACTCAGATTTTAGATCAGATCCACACTCTCCCATTCCCATCACCGGTAAAAGACTCTGTTGCAGCGATCTACCGTCTGATTGGGGAAGCGGAATCAAAGGTACACCACTCCACGTTAGATCAGATCCATTTTCATGAAGTCGGATCAATAGATGCACTTGTGGATGTGACCGGGTGTGCATACCTTCTGTCAATGCTTGCCCCGGAAACTATTTTCTGTTCCCCGGTTCATGTCGGAAGTGGATTCGTACACTGTGCCCACGGCACACTCCCGGTTCCGGCACCTGCCACCGCTGAACTTTTAAAAGGGATTCCTTTTTACAGTGGAGATATTTCAGGAGAACTCTGCACACCAACAGGCGCTGCCATTTTAAAGCATTTTGTGACATCGTTTGAATCCATGCCGCCTATGAATGTAACAGAGATTGGTTACGGCATGGGAACAAAAGATTTTCCTGCCGCCAACTGTGTACGTGTATTTTTCGGTGAATCCTCCGCGCCTTCCCAATCGGCGCCATCTTATGATGATTCTGTACTGTCCATCTCCTGCAATCTCGATGATATGACAGGTGAGGCTGTCGGATTTGCAACAGAGCTTCTCTTACAGGCAGGTGCCTTAGATGTATACACGATACCGATACAGATGAAAAAAAATCGTCCCGGTATTCTTCTGACCTGTATCTGTGAGCCAAAGAACCGGGAACGTATGACCTCTTTATTCTTTTTGCACACCACAACGCGCGGCGTGCGCTATCAGGTGTTTGACCGTGCCAAACTTACTTCTGAAATTGAAAACCGTCATACCCTTTATGGTGACGTGCAGGTTAAAAAAAGCTGTGGATATGGTGTTACAAAAGAAAAAGCTGAATTTGAAGACTTAAAAAAAATTGCTGCAGACAACAACTATGAGATATCGCTTGATCAGATCCGACGAATGATAAAATAAATTCGACTCTTCATTTTTCAGGAAGATAAGCTACCCAACAAATGCTGGTTTGTGGGTGATATGAGTTTCCCTGTGTAGGGTGGTTCTGGGGGTTACGATTGGCAAATTGCATCAAGCCGGGACTGTTTTGTTTCGTTGTCCGAAAATAAGAAAGTCTAAGTATGCCTGATTCAGGTTGAGGCGGAGTGACGTGTGCGTCCTAAATGTGCCGTCCGGGCACATTAGGACTTGTGCTGCCGTCCATGGCAGCACAACACTGTATTGTGAACAGGCATACAAAGACTTTCTAATTTTCTCCCAAAGTCACAAAACGAGTCCTGGCTTGATGCGATTTGCCAGCCACTAAGTTGTGAACCACCCTTCGCCGGAGAACTCATTTTACAACCTTGGGCGGTGCGTAAATTTTTAGTGTTTTTATGTCTGAATCTGTTAAAAAAATATTTCCAAATAACTATGTTTAATAGATTATTATTGGTTTGATAATACTGGAAAATTCGCACCTACGCCCCCAGTTTTGAGATGAACCGCCCGCCCAAATGGTGTTCATAACCTGAAGTCTGGCATCTTGCGCAAGATGCCACTCACAAGCCTGCGATACACCATTTGGACGGGCGACTCATATCATCAACAAACAAGAACTAATGTTCGGTAAAATTAATATAACATATGACAGATTTATTTGCAACAGAAAAATCGAAAATATGTTCGATGAAATATGCGAAAACAAAAGTGTAAGATTGAAAATCTACGAAAACATAACGAAACAGCATGCATTTTATTGAAAATACAGTCGAATATGGTAAAATTGAGTAAATGGGAGGAATTTTTACAGAGGGGGAATTTTGTATGAAATCAATAAAAACCAAGATCATTGTAACTGTAATACTTTGTTCGCTGGTATCAACTTTTATCTGTGGGGCGATCAGTATTGTTAATTCAGTCAGTACTTCTTATGAAGACTCACAGCGGGAGATGCAGCTTAAGTGTGTGAGCCAGAGCAGTGAACTTGATACCATGATGCAGAATGTTTCACAGTCAGTGGAAATGGTATACAGC
>OGNO01001173.1_pt1 | contig 13117 bp, 10 predicted proteins | sample 1573491 | NCBI WGS metagenome assembly OGNO01 (sample SAMEA2581900, study PRJEB24529) | metagenome | biome: Human gut stool | place: China | collected 2011
CGGCCTCTTGAACCCCATTCAAGCGCGCTACCAAAACTGCGCTACACCCGGATATTTGTTGTGGCTCATCGCTCACAGCTCCATTAGTATACCCGCTATAGGCCGTTTTGTCAAGCGCTTTTTTTATTTTTCTTGGATTTTTTCTGGATTTTTCGCTCATCGTCCAGAAGCTCTCGATGGTGCGTCCATTTCATTTTCGGTGACTGCCATTGCCACGGCAAAGACGCTGTGGGCGCCCGCATCCAGCAGTGCCTGCGCGCAGGCTGCGGCGGTAGCGCCGGTGGTGATGACGTCATCCACCAGCAGCACCCGCTTCCCTTCCACGAGCTCCGGCTCCTGCGCCCGGAAGGCACCGGCCGCATTTGCCAGACGCTCGTCCAGCGAGAGTCCTGCCTGATGGCGTCCGGCCCGGACGCGGCAGAGCGCCTTTGGCAGCAGCGGGAGGCCCAGTGCATGGGCCAGAGGCTGCGCCATCCGTTCCGGCACATTGTAGCCGCGCCGACGGCTGGTGGCAGGCACCGGAACAATGCAGTCGTAACCGATGGCCGCACCGGAGACCAGCCCCGGCACCGGCTCTGCAAAGTGCATCTCCACCTCTGCTCCGAACAGCCGGGCCGTCATCTCCACGCCAAGCTCCACCGCCGTCCAGCTTTCGCCTTCGTATTTGGCGCGGAGGATGGCGCTGCGGACGACGCCCTCGTACCGGTAGGGCGCAGCCGCCCCGTCCAGAGCACCCAGATAGTGGCGGCTCGCGTCCAGCCGCATGACCGGGCCGCGGCGCAGCTCTTCCAGCCGCGGTGTACACACCTCACAGAACGGCAGCGTTCCCAGCACCCTGCGGCAGCAGGGACACCGCCTCGGGAAAAGCAGCTGGCGCATCTGCCGGGCAAGCCGCGCGGGGCAGCTGTAGTAGCCCGTCATCAGTCTTTCTTGACGGCGACGATGATACGCACCTTTTTGCCAGCCGCGCAGCCAAAGTTGTCGTACCAGCCGGTAAGGTAGTAATCATCGGAGTTGACGGAAGTGAGCTTGGTGTAGTAATACTGGCCCTTGTACCACAGGTAGACCTGCGTATCATCGGCCATTTCAAACCTTTCGCCCTTGGAGGAAAGGACGCTGGCCGCACCCACCTTGTCGATCTTCATGGGCATCAGCTGCACCATGTTGCGGACAGCGCCGGTCGTCTCCTGGCAGACCGCGATGCCGCCGGCCAGCACAGGATATTTGATGGAGGTGCTCAGACTGACCTGCTGGCCGCTGACGTAGCCGATATAGGTCGCACCGCTGCCGATGAAGTCGAATATCTGGCTGAAGGGAGTGCCGGTGATCTTGGCGATCTGCTGGAAGCCGAGGCCCAGAAGTGCGCCGGTGTTGCTGGTCAGGCGTTCCCACGCGGTGCTGAGGATGTCGCCGGAGATAACGCCCCACAGGATCTCTGTGGTGGTGGGTACCATGATGCTCTTCACCTGACTGACGACTGCATCGGTATCAATGGTGCCGTCGCCCGGCTGAGCCTTGATGGCGCTGAGAAGGGTGCTGTAGTTGGCGGCGACATTCTTCACATCGTCCAGCACACCGTAGTACCACAGGTCACCGGTCACATCGTTCAGGATGAGCTTGTCGATCTGCCCCTGCGGGTTGGTGGTGTAGTAACGGACATCGGAAGCCTTTTAAGTTTACCCCCGATAGGCGGCTGGGACGAACCGTCCCAGCCACACCCCCTGTACTCGTATCAAGGATCTGCACGTCATCTGCCAGAGCCCTATCGCCCAGCGCGGTGGCGTTCTCGTTCACAGTGCCGCTGACGGAGCGCTCATCGATCGTTTCCACGCTCTCGCCTTCGGGGCTGACCCGCACTTCCACCAGCCAGCCGGTGGGAAAGTTCAGGCTTTTGTCTACGTTCACCTCGCGGGCAAGGCCGTCGGTACACAGGACCTTGACGGTCTGAAGCACATCGGCGCTGTTGTCCTCGTCGATGAGGTTGCGGGCGGACGACTGCACCACGCCGTAAAAGACCTCGTCGGCCTCCTCACCGGTGATGATGCCTGCGGCCACATTGTTCATGCCCAGCAGCAGAGTGACCACCTGGCCGACACCGCCGCCGTTGAGGGAGGACACCTGGGAAGCAATGGCCGTGCTGCCCAGCGTGTAGGACGTGCCTGCCACCGTGATGGAAGCGGGAGCGCTGGCCGTGGGAGACACCTCGGTGATGCGGCCTGCGGCACGGCGGGTATAGACCCACAGGGTCTTGAGGCTCTCGCTGTAGTAGTAGACGTCGTATTTGTTCAGCTCTGCGGAGCCGGAGACCTTATCGTTGCGGTAGACGCTGGCAGGGACGAAGGGCAGTACTGTGCTCTCCGAAGCCACGAAGGGGCCTTCCAGGCTGCTGAGCAGGATGGTGGAGCCGTCCACCTGACCATTGCTCACGGTAAAGCCCAGGGTCGTGCCGTAGGCCGAACCGCTGGCGTTGTTGGCGGTGAGGGCATTGTAGAGCAGGACGGCGCAGTCCTCGTAGTTCATCGCTTCGCCCTGACGGCGGTCGAGGCCGCCGCGCAGGCCCAGCTCGCCGGCCTTGTTGAGCTGGGCGTTGGGGAACGCGCCGCTCAGGTCGGTCATCTTATAGCCCATCAGCTTGAGCACTGCGGTGCAGGCTTCTTCCAGCGTGACGGCATTGTTCGGACGGAAGCTGCCGTCGGTGTAGCCGTTCATCCAGCCCTGCTGCACGGCGATGCGGACATAGGGCGCCCATGCCGAGGAGCCGGGCAGGTCGGTGTAGAGGGTCCCCACTGCCCCCTGGGAAGAGACGCTCTCCCGGTAGGTAGAGTAAGAGGTCAGCATTCTGGCAAATGCGCCGCGGGTCACGGCTGCATCCAGTGCGCCGGACTGCTCGGAATCCATAGCACCCAGCGTGATGGCAAACTGGACGGCGGTGTTGTTGCCCGCAGCCGATGCCGGCATCACCAGCATCGACACTGCGATGCTGACCGCCAGCAGAAATGCGAGAAGACGTTTTTTCATTGTGATCTCCTTATAAAAAATGTTAAACCTCTCAGTCTCGCTTCGCTCGACAAGGCCGGGTTGCGGCACCCAGCATCCGCTGCGCATTGCGCGCGTCTTGCTGGCCGCTGCCCCAACAACGACTCCCTGTTTCCGCCACTGGCGGCGGTCGTCGTTGTTGCCCCTACCGAGGGGAGCCTCTGGCGAAGAGAGAAAGCTTTCCGTACTGCCAAGGCCTCCCCTCGTCAGGGGAGGTGGCTGCGCCAAAGGCACAGACGGAGAGGTTAATCATATCTCAACGCGTCGATGGGGTTGAGCCGCGCGGCGCGTTTTGCGGGCAGATAACCGAACAGCACTCCGATGAACACCGAGATGCCGAAAGCTGCCACGATGGAGTTGAAGGAAGGGCTGACCGTGACGTCCATGCCGTCGGTGAACATGGGCAGCACCTGATTGGCGATGGCCGACACGATATAGCCAAGGACGATGCCCAGCGTGCCGCCGAGGGCCGAAGTGGTAGCTGCCTCGGTGACGAACTGGGCCAGAATGGTCCTTTCCTTCGCGCCCATTGCCTTGCGGATGCCGATCTCGCGGGTGCGCTCGGTGACGGACACCAGCATGATGTTCATGATGCCGATGCCGCCCACCAGCAGCGAGATGCTGGCGATGCCGGTGAGGATGACGATGACCATATTGATCATCTTATTCATCTCTTCCAGCCACTCGCTGGCGCTGTAGACATAGTAAGCACTGTCGCTCTTGAAGATGTCATACAGTCCCTGCTCCACCGCAGCCTTGGCCTCGTTGGCCTGGCCCTCGTCCACCATGATGGCGGAGTAGGAGTCCGGCGAGCTTTCGTTGGAAAGGCGCATGGCTGTGGTGTAGGGCAGGTAGACGCTGTCGTCGTCGCTGCCCTCCTGCTGGTCGTGGTTGGAGATCTTGGCCTTCAGCACGCCCACGATGCGGAACTTGTACGCGCCGAGTTTGATGGTCTGGCCCACCGCATTGCCGCCGTAGGCCGTGCGGTTGATGTAATCGCCGATGACGCAGATCTGCTTGTTGTCTGTGATGTCCATATACTGGATGTTCCGGCCCTTGGCGAGGGTGTAGCCCTTCGACTTGATGTAGTTCTCATCCACGCCGTACACCGTACCGTAACGGTATTGCGTCGTGCCCACCTTGGGGGTGTTGTCGCTGAAATCCAGCTGCGGCGAGATGGAGGAAAGCAGTTCAGGGTTCTTTTTGACGATGTCGTACAGATCATCCACCGTCGCGGTGCGGGAACCATAGCCCCATATCTGGATGGAGAGGGTGTTGGTTCCCATTGCGGAAAAGCTGTCCCGCATGCTTCTGGTCATGCCGTTGCCCAAACCGACGATGACGATGACCGCCATGACGCCGATGATGATGCCCAGCATGGTCAGGAAGGTGCGCAGCTTATTGCTCCAGACGTTCTGCAGTGCCTGGCGGAAAGTCTCTAATACCATTATTTTGCTTCCTCCTGTGCCGCTTCGCCGGACAGAGTGGGCTGCACGATGGCCTCGGGCGCGTGGGCGTCGCCGTCGTACACCACCTGACCGTCCTCCAGACGGATGATACGCTCCGCCTGCACGGCGATGGAATTGTCGTGGGTGATGAGCACCACGGTATGGCCCTCTCTGTGGAGCTGCTGAAGCATCCCGATGACCTCGCGGCCGGTGTGGGAGTCCAGAGCACCGGTGGGCTCGTCGGCGAGGATGACCGCCGGGTTGCGCACCAGAGCACGGGCAATGGACACACGCTGCTGCTGGCCGCCGGAGAGCTGGTTGGGCTTGTTCCGGAGCTTGCTGCCCAGACCCACCTGTTCCAGCGCTGCAATGGCGCGGCTGCGGCGCTCGCTGCCGCCTACGCCCGCGTAGATGAGGGGGACTTCCACATTTTCCAGCAGGGTCAGCTTGGGCAGCAGGTTGTACTGCTGGAAGATGAAGCCCAGCATCTCGTTGCGGACGGATGCCAGCTCGTTGCGGCTCATCCGGCCAACGTCTTTTCCGTTCAGGCGGTAGGTGCCGTGGGTGGGCACATCCAGACAGCCGATGATGTTCATACAGGTGGACTTGCCCGAACCGGACTGGCCCACGATGGCCACGAACTCCCCCTTCTCGATCTTCATCGTGATGTGGTCGGCGGCCTTTACCAGCGTATCGCCCATCTGATAATACTTGCACACCTGCTCAAATTCGATCAGAGCGCTCATGGGGCACCTCCTTACCAGATACTGTCGCTGTAATAGTCATCCGACACAGAGCTGGTGTCGTAGGCCACCGTGTCGTCCTCCTGCAGGCCGCTCTTGATCTCGGTGTAGCTGTCGTCGCTGACGCCGGTCTCGACCTTGACGTAGACATAGCCCTCCGGTGCGTCCATGTCTTCCACCGCATTGGCTGCGCTGGGAGACTTCTTGCTCACCAGCACATAGCCGCCGCGGATAACGGCAGCATTCGGCACGACGAGAGCGTTGCCGGCCTCGGCCACGACGATCTCAGCGTTGGCGTTCATGCCGGGGCGCAGGCCGTCGGTGTCATCGATGCGGATGGTGATGGGGTAAGTCGTGGTGCCGCCGCTGGAGCTGCCCTTCATGGACACACGGGTGACTGTGCCGACATAGGTCTTGTCCGTCACAGCGTCAGCGGTGAGCTGGACTTTCTGGCCCACGGACAGTGCGCCGATCTGCAGCTCATCCACATTGATGACCATTTCCAGATAGCTCAGGTCGTAGATGACGCAGAGGGTGCTGCCGGAGGTCAGGGCGTCGCCCTGCTTGGCGTCCTTCTCAATGATGGTGCCGCTGATGGGCGAGGTGATGGTATAGTTGGACATATTGTCCTGCTGGTTCTGCATCGAGATCTCGGCGCTGCGCAGGGACTCGGAAGCAGACTGGATGGATTCGGTCAGCTCGTCGCCGGTCAGCTCGATGAGGATGTCGCCCTTGGAGACCGCGTCGCCCTCCTGCACATTGATGGCGGAAACGGTGCCGCTGGCCAGAGCGGTCAGGGTGCGCTCTGCCTGATAGGCAAAGGTGGCAGAGGCGATGGAGCTGACGCCATTGACGCTGGCGGTAGCGGCCTGGGCGGTGGTCAGACCGCCGGCATTGTTGACCCGGATGGTGACGGTGCGCACCAGCAGGTTGCCGGTGCTCAGCTCGTCGGTGCCGGTGACGGCGGTGACGGTGCCTTTCAGCGTCTCAAAGGTGCCGTCCAGCACCACGTCAGCGCTCTGGCCCACCGAGAAGTTGGCGGCATCGGCTGCCGGGAACAGCAGGTTCAGCAGCATCTTGGAGCTGTCGCGGATGACCGCCACCTCCTGGCCGCTGGTCACTTGGTCGCCCTTTGCGACCTTGAGACTGCTGACCGTACCGTCCACCTCTGCGCGGACATACTGGAGGTCTACGGTCTTGTCGTAGCTGCGCTGGGCCTGCTGCAGGGCGATGCTGGCCTTTTCCAGATTGGTGGAGGCGTCCGAGCTGTCGATGGTGTAGAGCACATCGCCCTCTTCCACCTTATCGCCCTCTTCAAAGCCGCCGGTGAGGATCTTGCCGTCCACCAGAGACTTGACGGTATATGTATTGGCCGGGTTCAGCGTGCCGGTGCCGCTCAGGGAGTTGGAGACATCCTGACGGACGGGCGTCGTCTCGGCGTAGGTCACATCGCCGCTGGCAGCTTTATTCCCGCCGCCTATGAGAAAGACAGCGCCCGCTGCCGCCACGACGACCACCGGCACGAGCCATTTCCAGTTCTTTTTGGCGAATGCAGACACACCGGACTTGGCTTCTGCGGTTTCAGCAGCCTCAGCGGACGCATCCTTTTTCTTTTTCCAGATCATGCTTTTCCTCCTATGGTATGCAAAAGGGCAGCGTGACCCCTTTGCACGAAAAATCCGTTATTGGTAGTGTATCGCATTTTTCTGAAATACACAAGCGTCCAAATTTCATTTCACCTTTTATTTACAAAATTATTTCCGGTTTTTATGCAAAAAAGACACCCGCAGTGTCCTTTGCAGAACATTGCGGGTGTCTCGGATGATCTTGTCTTGTCAGGATGCGGCTTCGGCCTCGCTCAGCGGAGCCAGCTTCACATACACCCCGGCAGGGACGCAGGCCGCCCATGCACCTTCCTCGCTCAGCTGGCCGAACTGCTCACAGACATGGTCCGGGCATTGGCTGTCCTGAAACGAGATGGTGCCGTCTTTTACCTGTAAATGAACGACATAGCTGCCCACATCGTACAGGTAATCGTAGTCCTTGTCCAGCGGCAGCACCTCGGTGATGCCGCCGCCGACCACCGGCGCAAACTTGAACTTGCGGTACCCGGCCTCGGTAGGCTCCACACCCAGCACACGGCGGTAGAGGAACGCGCCCACCGCGCCGCTGGCGTAGTGGTTGTACGAGATCATCATGTCGGTGCCGTCGTCGCCGATTGGGCACTCGCCGTTCTCGTTCAGACCGTCCCAACGCTCCCAAACCGTGGTTGCGCCCACGCGGACCTCATACAGCCAGCTGGGACACTGTGTGTTCAGCAGCATCTTGTAGGCAGTGTCGGCGTGGCCGTTGTCGGCCAACGCAAACAGGATGTACGGCGTGCCCGGGAAGCCTGTGCCGATCTTGTAGTCGTTCTTCTCAACCAGCTTGACCAGATTCTCGGCAGCCTTCGCCTTGACGTTTTCAGGGAACATATTCAAGTACAGAGGCAGCACATAGGCGGTCTGGAATTCTTCCTTCGTCTTGCCGTTGCCGTCGGTCAGCACACTGCAATAGGCATCGGCCACCTTACGGCTCAGCTCCTTGTACTTGGCGGCGTCCTCGGTCTTGCCAAGGATGCGTGCAATTTTCGCCAGTGTGCCGCTGGTGTTGCACAGGGACGCCGTGGCGGTGTACTTGCTGCGGGCCTGCCACTGACTCATCTTCGGCACATCGGGGGCGACCCAGTCGCCAAAATGCAGCACCGACGGCGTGTGCCAGATGTAACGGTGCTTGCCGATGCCGAACCCGGCCCAGAAGCAGCACGCCTTGACGTATTTCTGCATGGTGGGGTACATCATACGCAGCACATCCAGGCTGCCCGTGGCCTCGTATAGAGCCCATGGCACCAGCACGCAGGCGTCACCCCACCAGTCCACGGCCATCTCGGGCATTGTGGCGGGGAAACCGTAGCCCTGCACAGGCACGGTGTTGGGGATGCCGCCGGTGGGCAGCTTCTCCAAAAAGCGGCTCAGTTCAAAGTTGTACAGCGCGGTGGGCGAGAACACGGCAATGTCTCCGGTCCAGCCCATGCGCTCGTCGCGCTGGGGACAGTCCGTCGGTATATCAACGAAATTCGACTTGGCGCCCCATGTAATGTTGGACTGCAGCTTGTTCAGCATCTCATTGGAGCAGCGGAAGGAACCGCTGTGCTCCACATCGGAGTAGAGCGCCACGGCCTCGATTTCCAGATCCTTCGCGTCGATACCCTTGACCCCCGCATAGCGGAAGCCCATATAGCTGAACCGCGGGCTGTAGGTCTGCTCGCCGTCGCGGCAGGTGTAGGTCGCCGTGGCCTTGGCCGTGCGCAGGAAGGTCGTGTTTAAGCTGCCGTCGGGGTTCAGGATCTCGGCGTGGCGCACGGTCACGACCTGCCCGGCCTTGCCGTTGAATTTGATGCGGACAACACCCGCAAGGTTCTGGCCGAAGTCGTAAATCGTCTCGCCGTCGGGGGCGGTCATCACGGCCACGGGCTTGCGCACCTCGTGGGCCTTGACCGGGGCACCGTAGTCCGCCGTGATGGCGGGGGTGACTTTCAGCGTCTCGGGCGCGGCGTTGTGCCAATCGCTGATTTCCTGCGTGGCATCGTAGGTCTCGCCGTCATACAGATCCGCCATCCGCACGGGGCCGCTCTCGCTGACCTGCCATGTAGCGTCGGTGCCGATGGTCTCCGTCGTGCCGTCCATGTACTCAATGCGCAGCTCGGCCAGCAGAGCCTGACGGTCAGCGGTCACGCGGTTTTTGCGGGTAAACACAAAGCTGCCCACCGCCCAGCCGCCTGCAACCGTGAAGGTCAGCGTGTCGTCGCCTGTCAAAAGTGCCGTTACATCGTATGTCTGATACTGCAAATAGGACTTGTAGCTCGTGAAGCCGGGGGCGAAGTATTGCTCGCCCAGCTTTTGGCCGTTCAGCTCGGCCTCGTAGATGCCCATGGCTGTGGCGTAGAGGCGCGCGCGGGCAATGGGTTTGTTCGTTGTGATTTCCTTGCGGAAAACCATCGGCACGGGGCTGACCTTTGCCTCGGTGAAGTGGTAACTCGGGTCGCTGATCCACCGGCCCTTCCAGGGCGTCTCCATGCGGCCTGTCTCAAAGGTAGTGGTGGCGGTGGCGGTCTCGCCTGCGTCGTCGGTGGCGTTCAGGCGCACGCTGTAGGTGGTGAACGGCAGCAGCGCAGGGCCGACGTAGGCAGCGCTCTGGCCGCTGGTCACATGGGCGGACCAGTCACCGACGGTCAACTCGGCGTCGGCCAACTGTGCACCCCGGCGGTCACTGCTCAGGGAAAACCCGATGCGGGGTGTGGAGCAGTCGGTCACGCAGCCGGCGGCCAGATGCTCCACCGTCAGGCGTGTGATTTCAAACATGTGTTCTCCTCCTTCGTCGGACGGGAAGCCCGTCCGGAGATTATTCTTTTTTCTGTAAGCCTACCATACCACAAGAATCGTGCGGCGGCGCATAATTTGCATGAAATGCGCTCTTTTTCGCACAAACGGTTTTTGGTTTCGTCGGATTTCACAAGGCTTTGCGCTTGTTTTTTGTACACATTGCCAAATACGGCATCCAAGCATAGTCTTTTTCCGCACAAACAACGCCCCCTGCACGGCATTTGCCGATACAGGGGGCGTAAAACTTCATTTTTTATTCTTGCTGCGGCTGTCCCAGCGGAATCAGCACGCGCAGCTCAAACCAACCCTCGCGGGTCGTAACTGTCGCGGTACCGCCGTATTTTGCGGCGGCGTTTTGTATGCTTTTTACACCGAAGCCATGGTACAAGACATCCTTTTTCGTCGTGACGGGCAGGCCCTTCTCAAATTTCAGCTCACCGTCAAAGCAGTTTTCAATGCGGATGGCCGCAAAGCCTTTTTGCCTCGCCACGCTCAGGTGGATGAGCCTGCGCTCCGGGTCTGTGATTTTGTCGGTGCTCTCGATTGCGTTGTCCAGCGCATTGCCGAACAGGTTGCTGATGTCCATCACGTCCATAAAGTCCAGCGCTGTGCCGTCAGCCACGCAGGTCAATTGAATGTTTTTGGTGCGGCAGGTCAGACTTTTGCCTGTCAGCACCGTGTCCAGCACCTTATTGCCGGTGTCGTTCTGCGCCTCGTAGGCTTTGATTTCCTGCTCCATATTGTCCAGCACGGCATTGCGTTTCTCGCCGCTCTCGGCGCGAAGCACCGCGATTTGGTGCTTCAAGTCATGATATTTTTGGTTGATGAGGTCAATGCTCTCCTGCCGGATTTTGTAGTTTTCATACTGGATGTGCAGCATGTTCCGCAAGGCATCCGCCTCGCGCTGTGTCAACAAATCTCGCAGCTGCGATTGATATGCAAACAGCAGCGCCACGCCGCCGAAGTAGACAACCGTGCGCATTGTGTAAATTTCCATCGTGCCGCGGGCCGAAAACGGCGTGTTCAGCTGCGTATAGCTGATGCTGGACAAAATGTAGATGGCCGCCGCCATGACCGCCGCGATGCAGGTCGTGCGGGGCCGAATGTCAAACTGAATGCTGCCCGTGCTGCCGCCATCCTCCAGAAGCCACATCAGGCCGAAGATGATGCCGAACCTCGCCGCAATAAAGAGCACCAACGCAGGCAGGCTTTGCAATGCTGCGATGTAACGCGCAAAATATACATACATCTGCCATGTCAGTGCCCCGGCAAAACCCGCCAGAATAAACGCCCGCGTGCAGAAATACCCCACCTGCCAGCGGTCTGCACGGGTGGCCGCCGCCATAAAAAGCAGCATAAGTGCGACAGAAACCGCGTACAGCACATTGAACCGCCAGCCGTTAAAGCCGTCAGTGGCCACAAGGTAGAGTGCCAATGCCGCCAATGCACCGCCGTACAGCGCCGCACGCTTGACCCCGCCGTAGCGCGGAGGCAGAAACCGCAGGTACAAAAGGCAGGCCAGCCAGTCTGCCAGCGCCGTGACAAGGCGCGGAATATCCATCTCATAATAAGGAATTTTCAGCGGCATATCGTCACCCTGCCCCGTTGATATAGTCGTTCAGTGCATCCAGAAATGCCTTGCGCCGCGCTCGGGCCAGCGGCACACGGTCTCCGTGGACGATGGCATCCTCACCGTCCATTCGGTCAACGTGTTCCAGATTCACAAGGCAGCCCTTGTTTACGCGGAAATAACTGTCCTGCGCCAATTTTTCCTCGGTCTCCGTCATGGAGCCCGGGGCGGTCACCTCCCCTTCCGCCGTGTGAAAGACCAAGTCATGCCCGCAGTTCTCGATCCAATAAATGGCCGAGGTGTCCAGCTTATGTGCCGTGCCGTGGGCGTTGATCTGCAAAAAGTGCCGTGCGCGGCGCGCCACGCGCTCCACGGCGCGGCCAAGTCTCTGCGAAAACGCATAGTAGCTGACCGGCTTCAGCACATAGTCCAGCGCATCGACGGCATAGCCCTTGATGGCATACTGCGGCGAATTTGTGATGAAGATAATGATAACCTCGGTGTCGACCTTGCGGATTTCCTCGGCAGCCATCATGCCATCCATAAACTTCATCTCGATGTCCATCAGGATGATGTCATAGACAGCCTTATAGCCAAGTGCGATCTCGTCGCCGTCGGAAAATTCTGTCACGGTAAATTTTTCGCCCGACACCGCGCTGTATTTGTCAATATATTCGCGCAGCTGGCTGCGGTAGAGATCGTCGTCTTCGACAAGGGCCAAACGAATCATACCCGGCACGCCCCCTTTTGTTTTTATACTAAATGTAACATGTTCGCCGGAAAATTGCAAGGAAAGCCGCGGATTTCCATTTTTATCGGTTTTCCGCTGCCTTCGGCTGACACTTCCTACCGCCGGGCGCACCAATAAAAAAACCGCATTGGGTTTGAATGCCAATGCGGGTTTTTGGTTTACGGGGCGGCAGACGGTCTTACGCTCTCATCAGCGTTCCCTGCAGGCTCTCCAATGCAGCCATGCGGGCGCTGACAGCAAAGACGCTGGCAACGTGGGTCAGCTCGTCGGACCGGATATCTTCCGGGATCGTGCGCGCCAGCACCGTGCAGTGGTCGATGGCGTCAAAGCGGACACCTGCTTTGCGGCACAGCTCCACCGTGCGGTGGGCACAGCCGGGCATCGTGGCCAGGGCCGCCACGGCGTCCGGTGCTTGGGCGGGGTGGGCTGCGCCGGTATCGCGCAGCTCCTTGTCCAGCACAGTGCCAAAATGCTTCACCGCACGGCGGTTCGCGCAGCCCGGCAGCGGATCCTCCGTTGTCAGGTCCAGCTCCACCGGCTGGCGGATAAAGTCCGTGTACTTCCGTGTCAGGCGGCTGTACTCCCGCTGCAATTCCTTTCTTGTCAGGTCCGTATACTGCATACTTTTCCACTCCTCTTTTACTTGCATCGACTATTATACACGTGGGAGTGGTGTATGTAAAAAGTATTTTCTGTATATCTGGTATATAAAATATACATGACAGACTGTCTTAGCAAATTTCTTGGATATGCAGCAAATGACAGCAGCCCTCTCCCCTGCTCTCACAGCTGCGCCAGCGCATCGCGCTCCTGCAGACGGAGGGCGGCGCGGCGGTAGCTGAACACAAAATAGACGATCTCTGCGGCGGCGGTCAGCGCCCAGGAGCAGGGATATAGCAGGTAGAGCGCCGGGATCGTGTGGAAGTGGGCAAAGATCGTGTAGACCCACGCAACGCGGAATACGCAGGACCCCAGAATTACGATGACCGTCGGCCCTACCGTCTTGCCGAGGCCTCGGGAGGCGGCAATCGTGCAGTCCATGAACGCCGAGGTGCAGTAGGCCCAGCCCATGACCATAATGCGCTTCATGCCCGCGTCGATGACAGCGCTCTCGGTGGTGAACAGCGCCAGGAAGGTGCGGCCGAAGA
>OGNO01001178.1_pt1 | contig 13095 bp, 10 predicted proteins | sample 1573491 | NCBI WGS metagenome assembly OGNO01 (sample SAMEA2581900, study PRJEB24529) | metagenome | biome: Human gut stool | place: China | collected 2011
AGCGGATATTCACTTTGGAGATATTCCTCACCGTGCAGTCTTCCGACTTCTCCACACCCGGACAGCGGAACGTCATGTGAAGCGTGCCGAGCTGGTTCAGCTTCACCTTGTCGCCGTTGGCAAGGTTCGCCTGAATCTCTTCCACAAGAGCCTCTATCACGTGCTTCACATCGCCTTTTGTCATGGCGCAGTTCTTCTGAATACTGGCGGCGAGGACATCGATATCCACCGTTCCGCACGTTTTGGGTTTCTGACGGAGATAATACAACATGGGAGAGCTTTTATCGCTCACGATTCTACGACGCTGAAAGCGTTCTACAAGTACATCCATAAAAATAAAGTTTAGGTTTAGATTAAAAAAAACAGTAAATAAAATTCTTAAAAGAAAAAGCCCGGGCCACACAACAAACAAAAGATTTAAGGCGCCTTATCCAATAATTACTTCCCTTCTCGAGCACATTACAAAGATACGAAATCAGAGAGGCAAAGTCAAGTATTTTGCCATTTATTTTCCGGTAAAAGCGAAGTTTTTTTCTAACAGGAAGAGCGTGCGTTTCTCGCCATCCACTCCAGTGTGGGTTCGTACTCGCCAATCTTCGTCAGCGTGGGGTTATGCCCGAAATATACATCTCCCGTCTCGCCGTTGCGGTGCTTGGCAAGAATCACCATGCCCAACCCTTCGGAAGGGAATTTGCTCTTGCGCTCGGACGTCAGCCCGTACAGTGCGGGACGATAGAGCAACATCACTACATCGGCATCCTGCTCGATGGCGCCGCTCTCTCTGAGGTCGCTCAGTGCAGGCCGCTTGTCGGCACGCATCTCGCACTCACGGTTCAACTGGCAGAGCAGGATAACGGGAATATCCAGCTCCTTGGCTATCAGTTTTGCCTTACGGCTCGCTTCCGCCACTTCCTGTTCACGGTTGCGGTTCTTCTGTTCCGACTTCATATCGCAGAGTTGCAGATAGTCGATAATCAGCAGGTCGCAGTGCCCCTTGCTCTTTTGCAGCAGAGCCGACGAGCGGATATGATCCATGCTCGCCTTCGGGTTGTCGTCCACATACACAGGCAGGCACGACAGTTGCCGGGCGGCTTCCAGAGCCTGTTGCTGCTCGTCGGCGCTGAGTTGCCCGCTTTTGAGGTGTCCGGCATCCAGCGAGGCAGCCTGTGCGCAGAGCCAGCGGTCGCCCAGCCTTTCGCCCTGCATTTCGAGGCTGTTCACCAACACCTGCTTCCCGGCACGTCCCGCCGCCAGTGCCAGATGCAGGGCAAAGGCGGTCTTGCCCACCGAAGGACGGGCGGCCATGATGTGCAGATCGCCCGCTGCCAGCCGGCAGTGAGCCTGTCGAGGTCGCGCAGGCCGGTGGGGATGCCGGTGATGCCGTTGCGGTTGTTCACCACCCTGCCGTCCATTTGCCTAAGGGTATCCAGCATCAGGCGATCCATGTCGCGCAGGCAGCCGGCAAAGTCGGTTTTACCTTCCAGGTGTTCGATAAGCTGATGCAGTCCGGCCAGGGCATCGCCCAAATCCACCGACTCATCGGCGGCTACGGCAAGCAGACGATGCAGGCCGCTAATCATCTCGCGCCGGATATACATACCGCGCAAGATAAGCGCATGATACTCCAGGTGGGCGGACGATGCCACCCTGCCCAACAGACGCGCCAGTTCGAAGGCGCCGCCCACGAACTCCAGCTTGCCACGGGCGGCAAGCTCGGCACGCACCGTAATGATGTCTATCGCCTTGCCCGCGCGGTGCATGGCAAGCAGGGCGGCAAAGATTTCGCCATACTTCGCTTCGTAAAACATTTCGGGGCACAGCTTCCCGCTTACAAGCACCATAGCGGTACTTTCGGCGAGACAAGCGCCTAAGATTACCGACTCCAGGTCGGCATCATGAGGATTGAGGATTTCTGCCATAAGGATAAAAGGGCGATTAATTGACAAATTCGTTTTCAAAGATTCTATATTCCAGATATTTGGCAGCCTGGTAGCAGAAATGCGTATTGTTCAGGCTGAAATAATAATCTTCCACTTTCCGGTAGGCAAGTTCGCGCTCGCGGGTGGAGAGTTTTTTCCAAAGGGCGCGGACATAGCTGCCGTTCTCCACCGGCAGGTGGGTGGTGCGGCCGTAATAGGCAAGAAACTCCTTCAGCGACTCTTCGAAAGCGGCGGAGGATTTCGACTTGGCGGCAACGGGGACGGCAGCGGCGGAAAAGCTGCCGGCAGCGTTCATAACCTTCCCAATGGATGCCGGCTGTCCCGTCCAGGCATCATAGCCGGGCACATGGATGTGGCTGGGGCAACAGCCCGGCACGCGCTCGATAAGTCCTGCAGCGAAGCACCGGTCGAAAAAGCGCCGGGTACGCGCCCTTGTCCAGCCGAATATGTCCGCCCAGCCCATAAAAGTGATGACGGACTCTCCACGGGCACACTGTACCCCGGCTCCGTTGCAGAATACTACGGCAGGCTTGAAGTTGACGTTTGTCAGCACCCGCAGGAAGGCTTCTTCCTCGCAGCATGCCGCACCTTTTTTCTCGCAAATCTCTTGTAGCAATGCACGCGAAACCATGACATAGCCCATTCTAAGCAAATTGTTTTTCATACTAAAGTTACAGATAAATATTGATAAATGTCGAAACCGGAAAACGACCGCTCCGGCGGTCACGGCACATGCCTTTACGTCAACCGGTTATGCACGTGCGGCAGCCATGCTTCCGGCCACGCAGCGTACACAATATAATTCAATAGAAGATAAGATATACTATCGTATATCTACGGCGTAGCGGTACGGAACAGCGACGCAGAGCGGCAGAACCGATGATGCGTTCCACCCCTACGGATGATGTATACGAGTGTAACAGACGATGTGTCCGCCCCTGACAGACGATGTGTTTTCATTGATTTCATTATTCTTTCTAATTGTTTAAAATTTATACCACACCGCCCGGAAGCGTTTCACTGCCCCAATGCACGATGAATACACAAAAATATCAAATAACGAAGAGGCATGAAAAGTAAATATTTACACGTAAAATCATGTAAATATTTACTTTACAAACAATTAGAAAGGAAAGTACGTATTTTATTTCACTGAATTAATGGTTGTGAAACAGAGACTCCGGTGGTGAGAAAGTTCCATTTGCATATAACCGTACATTCATTCACATGCAACATCGCCTCAGTTCCCTGCCGCAACGGACGGTATAAGTCACCGCCGCCAAACTCAAGGATGCCTATCCCAGTATCGGTGTCAAGCGGGAAACCCTACCGAAACTCTTCGAGTAACACAATACCGAGTTTGCCAAAAAAAATGGGATACAGCAGGGCAAAGGTAACATTCCAGCGGTATCATTCCGATGTGAAGAACCTGACTACCGACAATCTCCAAACATTCTTTGAGGGCAATCTGTGGATTATCACCCGAAGAAAGAAGACTAATACCGAATCCAATATCCGCCTGTTGAATGTTCCCCAAAAGATAAAGCCGCCCAACTATACGCAAAAATTACCGCTCAGGTGCCATTTGACAACCTTAAAACGAAACACCGATGAAAAGAAAAAGGAATATAATCACGATAGACGGGTACGGTAAAGTTGCCATGCCGACCGACATAAACACAACCGCCATGACCGAGGTCGTGCTGCAAGATTCTTGTAAACTTAATTCTCAAATGTGCAATGGATATCAATAAAAAGTGCTAACTTTGCATTTGCTAAACAATGCGTTAATGACCTGAAATAAAATATTAACACCAAGATATAAAAACACCTTCACTGTCTGATAGGCTTTGGTCAGCCTCGCAAAGATAGCGAAGGTGTTTTGCTTTAATATACGAAATAAGCAATGGGTGCATTTTGTGAAGATAGCAGAGTGAAATTTCCCACTCTTATGCATCTTATGGGGATGGGATATAAATACATATCCCAAAGGGGATTGTTCACCAAATATGTGACAATACCCAAAACGGAATCCGATACTCTCACGAACATCTTACTCCAACCGTTTTCGGAAGCCTATTTGCGCTTGAACCCTCTATCTACACAGGATGATGCAGACGCCATGCTTCACCGCATTCAGAAGTCGCTTAACAATGATGATCTCGGCAGACAGTTTTACAAAGAAATATTACTTGACACAACGAACAAAATAATCGATTTATCTTCGCCCACGAACTTCATTCGTAACAACACGTTTCAAGTAGCCACCGAAATGACTTGCGGTGATTTGTCTTACGACAACTTTCGCCCGGACATAACCATCTTTATCAATGGTTTGCCTCTGGCTTTTATCGAAGTAAAAAAGGAGAACAATCACGAAGGAGTTGATGCCGAGCGCAAGCGTATGAAGACGAGGTTTACCAATCCTTGTTTCCGCCGTTTTTTGAATATCACGCAAATAATGGTATTCAGCAACGATATGGAATATGACGAGCAATTGAAACAAGGAGCTTATTATGCAACCATCGGTAAAACGAATACCCTCTATAATTGCTTTCGCGAGGAAGGACAAAACAGTTTCCCTATTCAGAAAAGATACCATCCCGTTACTCCTGAAGACGAGGAAATATTGCTGCGTGACAATAATGTGCCTCAATACAAAAACAATAGCGACTACAAAACGAATTGCAAAGCCGAAACGCCAACAAAGCGCCTCTGTGAAAGCCTGTTCAGTTTTGAACGTTTCTATTTTTTCTTGCGCTATGGTATCGCTTATGTAGACCACCCAAACGGTTTACAAAAGCATGTTATGCGCTATCCGCAAGTGTTCGCCACAAAAGCGATTGAACGCCACCTTGATAAAGGGGAGCAAAAGGGTATTATTTGGCATACGCAAGGTAGCGGAAAGACTGCGTTGGCGTATTTCAATGTCAAATATCTGACCGATTATTATTCTCAGCAAGGCATTGTTCCGCAGTTTTTCTTTATTGTAGACCGTATCGACCTTTTGGAACAGGCTCAAAAAGAGTTTACTCGCAGGGGACTGAAAGTCAACCCTGTTCAAAGTAAAGAAGACTTTGCCAAGCTGATAAAGGATGGTGTGACTACCCAAAACAAAGAGGGTAAATTAGAGATAACGGTTGTCAATATCCACAAATTCTCTAAGGACAGTCGGGCACTTGCCAAAAATGCGTATAATGTCAAGGTGAAGCGCATTTACTTTATTGATGAAGCACACCGAAACTATAATCCTGAGGGCAGTTTCTTGAAAAATTTGATTGCGAGCGATGAGAATGCTATAAAAATAGCATTGACGGGTACTCCAATAATCGGTGAAGGATACAATACCAAAGATATTTTCGGGGATTATATTCATACATACTATTATAACGCGTCTATATCAGACGGTTACACGCTTCGACTTATACGCGAAGACATCGGTTCGAACTTTAAGATAACGATGAAAGAAGCCCTTAACAGCATAAGGGTAAAAAAGCAAACTGTTAAAGAAATTGATGTTTATGCCCATGAGAACTATGTACATCCTTTACTCGACTATATAATCAATGATTTGCAGGATTTCCGAAGCAAGTATTCTGACCCATCATTGGGAGCACTTGCCGTATGCAACAGTAAAGAACAGGCGATAATGATGTATCGGCTGTTTTTGGAAAACTATGCAGATGATTCTGAACTTGACAATTATACAGGTGAAGACGGACAAATAATTTACCGTAGTATTTCGGCAAATGAAATGGAGGTCAAGAAAACTTCACCGCAAAAAGGACGTTATCGCGCTGCGCTTATCTTGCATGACAGTTTTGACAAATCTACCCGTTCCAAATGGATTGATTTATTCAAAGACGGGAAAATTGACTTGCTCATTGTTTTCCAAATGCTACAAACCGGCTTTGATGCTCCACGATTGAAGAAATTGTACCTGCACCGTATGGTCAAGGAACATAACCTGCTGCAAACGCTTACACGTGTCAATCGTCCGTACAAGGCTATGAAATTCGGGCATGTAGTAGACTTTGCCAATATCGAGGAAGAATACAGTAAGACGAACAAGGATTATCAAGAAGAGCTTGAAAAAGAAGTTGGTCAAGAAAATACATCTTCAATGGATAAGCTATTTGTTACCATTGAGGAAGCAATGAAAAATGTTGCAAATGCAAAAGTAACTTTGACAGACTATGACTTGACTAATCCTCAAATCTTTTCTCGGCAACTCAATTTGGTGGATGACATTGCCACTGTCCGAGTCATCAACAAAAGTTTAGAAACACTGCGCAGTATGCAGAATATGCTGATCTCGCAGGAAAGCCCGGAAGCGAAAGACATTGTTGATATACCCGAAATATCAAATCTTATCAAAGCGGCACGCAATCGTCTTGACCTCCTCTCGTATGAGCAAAACTCAAATGACCGCGAAAGCGTGAAACAATTGCTGAATGCTGCTTTGGAGAATATACATTTTTCGTTCTATAAGAAAGGTGAAGAAGAACTTGAACTTCAAGAGCAATACAAACAATCGGTAGCTCACACTCGTAACCAATTAAATGCTTGCGTTGATCCTGATGACCCGGAATATCGTTCTATACTCGCTGACTTTCTTGCTCTTTTCAAGAAAAAAGAAATGGAATCGGAGGGAGAATTTAATATGCACGACCGAGTTCAGAACATTAACGGCATACTGAAACGCATTCGCCAAATGAATGAGCGTGATGCGTTGCGGGCTATTGCCTATAACGGTGACACAAAGTTCGTGCGTGTCGAAAAACGTTTGACCGAGCAATCGGACAGAGAGGAACGGGAGCATACCGAACCTCGCACCTATGCTTGGACAAAAAAGAAAGAGCAGGTAACGGCTGTCTTGCTTCTTATAAAAGAAGATGTAGACGATGCATTCTTCCACAACGAAGCGATTGTTGAAACTCCGGCTTACTTCACGAAAAATATATTAACTTACGTCACCCGCCGTTTTAAGGATGCGCAGATTTCCACGGAACGCCCGGCTCGTAAATATGTCAGTGACGTTATTTTCAAAGAATATCAAACCATATACTGATTATGAGTATTGACATCATAAAGCAACAGACAAAAGACCTTATTGACCGTCTGAAAAGTACGACAAACAATATTGGTCTTGGCAACAGCGGAAATGAATATACGGTTATCGTAGAAACATTCCTATATAAGTTTCTCAATGATAAGTTTATCTATGAAGCAAAACGGACACTGCCCGAACTTGCCGATGCAGAGGACGTCTACGAAGCATTGGAGCGATTGCCCGATGAGGAGTACGAGGAAATGTGTGATATGATGCTCGACACTATTGTATTGAAGAAAGAGCATCTGATACCGTATCTTGCCAAACGTCAGAATGAGGATAATTTTGCAACTCTGTTTGATGCGACATTGGAGGCTATTGCCGATACCAATGAGGAGATTTTCTATATTCTCAATGAGGATGAAACCCGTATTTCCATTATGAAACCTCTCTCGGAGGTAGTAACCGGAGGGTCTGCCAAGAAAAACGGCTTTTGCAAGTCGTTAATCGGAGATGTGGCAAGTTTTTCTTTTGAAGCGGCTTTTGCTGCCGGATATGATTTCTTCTCCACCATCTTTGAATACCTTATTAAGGACTACAATTCCAATGGTGGCGGCAACTATGCCGAATACTATACGCCCCATGCAATCGCATCCATTATGGCGCAACTACTCGTCGATGAGAGCGAGGATGTTAAAAGTGTAACTTGCTATGACCCGTCAGCCGGGACAGGCACGCTTGTCATTGCCCTTGCCCACCAAATTGGAGAGCAGAACTGCACGGTGTTCACGCAGGATATCAGCGACAAATCCTCTACTATGTTGATGCTGAATCTTATACTGAACAGTATGAGCCATTCTTTGACGCACGTTATACAAGGCAATACGCTGAAACACCCTTATCATAAAGAAGGACACGAATTGCGTAAATTTGACTATATCGTTAGTAATCCGCCTTTCAAGCTCGATTTCTCCGAGTACCATTCCGACCTCAAAGCCGACCATTATCGCGGACGTTTCTTTGCAGGCATTCCCAATATACCCAACAAAGACAAGAAGGGTATGGAAATATACCTCTGTTTTTTTCAACATTTGCTATACAGCTTGAAAGACACGGGTAAGGGAGCTATCGTTGTACCTACCGGATTCATTACAGCCAAGAGTGGCATTGCGTTCAAAATTCGCAAACACCTTGTGGACAATAAGATTCTGAAAGGTGTGGTAAGTATGCCGAGTAATGTCTTCGCTAACACGGGTACGAATGTCAGTGTGGTTTTTATCGATAAGAACAAGACCGAAAAGCCTGTATTTATTGATGCGAGCAAACTTGGTGAAACTATCAAAATAGGGAAGAACCAAAAGACGAATCTCCGTTCCGATGAGATAGCGCAGATTGTAGATACTTTCCGAAACGAGAAGGTGGTAGAGCAATTCTCTGTTACTCCATCCTACGAAGAAGTGGCAGAAAAAGGGTATAGCTTTTCTGCCGGACAGTATTTCGACATTAAGATTGAATATGTTGATATTACAGAAGAGGAGTTCAAGAGGCGTATGGCAGACTACGAAAAAACACTCACCGAGCAGTTTGCCGAAAGCCATCGGCTTGAAAATGAGATAATAGCTCAATTAAAGACATTGAAATTCAATCAATAAACCATGCTTGATAGTTTGACCCAATGGGCTACTCTATTAAGCCCAATAATTAGTGTAATAGCTATAATCGTTGCATTACGTGTTGCCCGCAGTTCGTCGAAAGATGCACAGGAACAAATTAAAGCTATTCGACATTTGCTTGACATGTTTATAGCGGCAAATAGAGGATGCAAAATTTGCCGTAGAAACTGTTCATCCCCATTTATTGGCGGACCGTTAATAGAGCAAATACATGAGCACGAAAAATGTTTGAGGCGAAAGAGTATCTGAACCACCTTTTAGCTAAGCGCAAAGAGATAGAGGTCAATCTATCTTTGATTCAAGATTATATTAAAAAAGCAACACGGTAAATGGAATTGAAAAAATACAAATTAGGAGAGATACTTGATGTAACAAGAGGTGCGAGTCTCAGTGGCGAGTTCTATGCCGCTGAGGGTGAATATGTGCGCTTGACTTGCGGGAATTTCGATTACCAAAATAATTGCTTTAAAGAGAATAAGGCTAAAGACAATCTTTATTACATTGGCGACTTCAAACCGGATTTTTTAATGAAAGAGGGAGACATTATAACACCTTTGACAGAACAGGCTATTGGGTTGCTTGGCTCTACCGCTATCATTCCCGAAAGCGGTAAATATATTCAAAGCCAAGATGTGGCAAAAATTGTTTGCAAAGAACATTTGTTAGACAAGGATTTCGCTTTTTATCTTATATCCTCAAATCTTGTTAAACAGCAGCTAAGTGCTGCTGCTCAACAAACTAAAATCCGGCATACATCACCTGATAAAATCAAAGATTGCATTGTATGGATTCCCGAATTGGAGGAACAAAAACGCATAGGTAAGTTACTTCGCACTATTGACCTCAAAATAGAACTTAATCGTCAGCTAAATCATAATTTACCGATACTTGACCGTTCATCAAGAGCGGTAGAAGTTCGTTGCGCTGCTTAATTAAATTTTCATTTTCCTTTTGAATCTCTAACTGCCTGTCATTGAGTGCTGATACAATTTCTTCCCATAAATCTAATACATTATCACTTGGCTTTAACATTGGGAACTTCAGTATATCTTCACGAGAAACTTCTTTGAAAGTTGTTCCTGTTCCAAGTTGCTCTATCTGCGTAATGTGATATTGTAGATAATAATACAAGTAAGTTGCTATATTTTTTGACTTAGAAACAAAGCTCTTAAATCCTTGATTGGTACACAATTCTGTTTTAGCGATTGCCAACAAACCAATTGGAGCACGACTCGACATTAATATTGTGTTTGAAGGTAACAAATGAGTACTACAAGAATCATATCCAACTTGAGAGATATTTCGCTCTCCTTGATAGACAAATTTCTGCTTTTGGTCAGATAAATCCTTTGGAGTAATCCAGACTATATCTCCTCCATAATTCAATTCATTTACAGTTGAAGGAGTTGCCCCATTGTAAACATCTGCGACCTCTTCTACCATTTTGGCTTTCCACAATAATGGAATTTCACGTTTTAACCTTTTATCCCAAACCATCTTACCACCACTTGACTTATACGGTTTTCCGTTTTCATCCGGAAAATCAAACTGTACAAACCAATAATCATAAAGTTGTTTTGCCATCGCCTCTAAATTATGATTTATAGATTTGTGAACATTGCTATATTATACAAACAAATCCATTAGCAAATGAAAGAACAATTTATCAAATCAGTGGAAGAAGCCGTAGGCGGTTTCTTATCGCAAGGGCAAATCGCGAAGTTGAGCGAAGTGCTTTCAGAGTGTATGCAGGGGTATGAACTTACCCGTAAGGAGACATCGGATGAAAAATGTAAAAGGGAAAATGGAGAGCTTCTTCAAGCATTTTTGGCTGCTAAGAAAATCGAAGGGTGTTCTGAAAAAACGGTGCATTACTATCAGTCTTCGGTAGAGAAACTTTTTGTAAACGTTGTTAAAAACGTTACAGATATGACAACGAATGATATTCGTAATTATTTGGCTGAGAACCAACGATTGAGAAATTTGAGCAAAGTGACAATCGACAATTTACGACGCATATTTTCAAGTTTCTTTGCATGGTTGGAAGATGAAGATTATATTCCCAAAAGTCCCGTGCGAAGAATACATAAGGTGAGGACTGACAGTCTTGTAAAAGAGGTTTTGACAGATGAAAATATTGAAATACTACGAGATAGCTGTATCGAGTTGCGTGATGTGGCGATGATAGATTTACTTTCATCCACTGGTATGCGTGTAGGTGAATTGGTAAAGATGAATAGAGATGATATAGATTTCCAAGAGCGGCAGTGCGTAGTATTTGGCAAAGGAAACAAAGAGCGTGAGGTTTACTTTAATGCCCGAGCCAAAATCCATCTCAAAAAATACCTCAACAGCAGGAATGATGATAATCCGGCACTTTTTGTCTCGCTTAAATCTCCTCATAGACGGCTGACAATTAGTGGAGTAGAGGTACGCTTGCGAAAAATAGGGCGGATAGCGAACATTGCAAAAGTTCACCCGCATAAATTCAGGCGGTCATTGGCTACAATGGCTATTGACAAAGGAATGCCAATAGAGCAGGTGCAACGGTTGCTCGGTCATGTCAAGATTGACACCACTTTGCGTTACGCTATGGTCAATCAGACCAATGTAAAAATGGCACATCGCAAATACTTAACTTAACTGAATATAAAATTGGCTAACTTTCAGTACCTTTGCAGTCTAAACGCATGAACAATGGACAGTAACATAATAGTACCGCAAAAGACTGAAAAACAGGATATACTTCCCGAAGATTACAATAATTGGAGGAAAGAAATTATCTCATTGATAGAGCAATCCAAACTGAAAGCTATCCTTAGCGTCAATGCCGAATTACTTGCTCTTTATTGGAGAATCGGTAGCGACATTCTAACCAAGCAAAAGGAGCAAGGTTGGGGTGCGAAAGTCATTGCGCAATTATCTAAAGACCTCTCGGAACGTTTTCCTGATGATAGAGGATACTCTGAGCGTAACTTGCGCAATATGAAAAAGTTTGCAAGTGAATATCCCACTTTTCCAATTTGGCAAGTGCCGCTTGCCAAATTAGAATTGTTGCCAATTCGGAAAGCCGCACTTGCCGAATTGCCATGCGATGAGAACGGATTTGTGCAAGTGTCTCTTGCGCAAATATCGTGGTATCACCATATATCGCTCATTGCCAAAGTACCCGCAAATGCCGAACGTGCGTTTTATATCATGGAAACTGCTGCTAACGGTTGGAGTCGTGATGTAATGCTTTCGCAGGTGGCTAACGGTTATATCAAAGCCAAGGGTAATGCAATTACAAATTTCAAGCAGACATTACCAGCCTATCAATCGGATTTGGCTCAATATGCGTTCAAAGATCCATATAATTTCAGTTTCTTAGGTACGGTGGCTTTACAACGTGAACTCGATATAGAAAAGAATCTTGCACAGCGGATTACCGATTTCCTGTTGGAAATGGGCAAAGGCTTTGCATTTATCGGAAGGCAATACCATTTGACTGTGGACGGTGATGACTATTACATCGACATTCTGATGTATCACCTTCAACTGCATTGCTATGTAGTGGTGGAGCTGAAAGCCGTAGAGTTTGTTCCCGAATTTGTCAGCAAGCTGAATTTCTACATTTCGGCTGTGGATGAATATGTAAAAGCTCCCGAAGATAAACCGACTATCGGTTTGTTGTTATGCCGCTCAAAAAGCGACACCAAAGCACGTTTCGCCCTACGTGGTATCACGCAACCGTTGGGCATTGCACAATATGAGACTGAAAAACTCTTTGAAGATGTAGCATCCGCACTGCCACAAATCGAAGACATTGAGAATCAGCTGGAGGACAAAGAATGAGATTGGCTGATGTTATCGATGTATTCATTGCCGGAGATTGGGGTAATGAAAGTCCGAGCGGAGAGACCCCTAATGCGGTGTATTGTGTCAGAGGCGCAGACATTGTCTCTATATCTATTGGTGAGTTCGGCGATATTCCCTTGCGGTATGTTAGCGACAAGTCTTTTGAAGAAAAGACGTTGCGTGCCGGAGATATGATTGTCGAAAAATCAGGCGGTAGTCCGACACAATCAACAGGGCGTGTATCCTATGTTTCAGAGGCTTTAATAACAGAAAAAGGGGCGGTGGTATGTACCAATTTCTGTGTGGCTTTTAGAGTAAAGACCGGATGGAATCCTTACTTTGTATATCAATATTGGAATCACATCTACAACAACAATATATTCTTTAATTTCGAGGGTAAAACTTCGGGACTAAAGAACTTGCAGTTGGATAACGCATTAAAAGCCATTGAAATACCCGACTATACACTTGAACAGCAAAATCGAATTGCCGAAACACTACTCAAAATCGAGCAAAAAGTGCTTCTTAATCGTGCGATAAATCATAATTTACCGACACTTGATCATTCATCAGAAGTGGCAGAAGTTCATCA
>OGNO01001189.1_pt1 | contig 12968 bp, 7 predicted proteins | sample 1573491 | NCBI WGS metagenome assembly OGNO01 (sample SAMEA2581900, study PRJEB24529) | metagenome | biome: Human gut stool | place: China | collected 2011
AGTGATCGGACCAGTAGGTGTCGATCATCTTGATCTCGGTGATGGTGGGGTCGCGGTGCTCAGAGCGGAAGTACTCCTGGCAGAACTTGATATCGCCCAGGTCCATGGCCAGGCCCTTTTCGTCGATGAACTTCTTCAGGCCCTCTTCGTCCAGCTCGTTGAAGCCCTCCAGCGTGGCCACAGCGGTGGGCACGGGATACTCCATCTTCAGGGTAGCTTTGGTCTCCAGCGAAGCCTCGCGGGCCTCCACCGGGTTGATGACGTACTTCTTGATCTCTGCCACCTGCTCCTCGGTCAGGGAACCCTCCAGCAGGTAGACACGGGCAGAGCGAACCAGCGGGCGCTCGCCCTGGCTGATGAGCTGGATGCACTCGGCGGCAGAATCGGCGCGCTGGTCGAACTGGCCGGGCAGGTACTCCACAGCAAAGGAAATGCCTTCGAATTCAGGCAGCTCCGCATAGGTGTTATCCACCGGCGGCTCACTGAACACGGTGGCAGCGCACTGGTTGAACAGTGCCTCGTCGATGCCCTCCACGTCATAGCGGTTCAGCAGGCGCAGGCCGCTCAGGGACTGGATGCCCAGCAGGCTCACCAGCTCATTTTTCAGGCCCTGGGCTTCCACATCAAAGCCGGGCTTCTTTTCCACATAAATACGATAAACCATAGGGGATAATCCTCCCATCATATTTTTAAGTTATCCTTCGTCCAACCTCTCAGTCTCACTTCGTTCGACAGCTCCCCTAGTAGGGGAGCCCTTGGCATTGCGTATAGCTTTGCCTGACTGCCAAGGCCTCTCCTACTAGGAGAGGTGGCAATGCGTCAGCATTGACGGAGAGGTTGTACAGAGATTCCGTTTATCTTTCAGCAATCGCCTTTAATGCTCTCATACCAATATCCGTGCGCTTATGCAGCTTTTCAAAGCTGATCTTCTCAGCGGCGGCGTATGCCTGCGTGATGGCGGCGGTCAGGCGGGGCGCAGTTGCAGTCACGCCCAGCACGCGGCCGCCGTTGGTGACCAGCGTGCCGTCCTCACGCAGTGCCGTGCCGGAGTGGTAGACTGTGATGTTGCTCTCCCCTTCCAGCTGGCCGTTGGTCAGGCCGGAAATGGGCTTGCCCTTTTCATAGGACACCGGGTAGCCGCCGGAGGCCAGAATGACACAGCAGGCCGCGCCCTCGGAGAATTTGACCTCGGTATCGGCCAGCGTGCCCTCGGTGCAGGCAGCCATGATCTTCAGCAGGTCACTCTCCAGCAGGGGCAGCACCACCTGGGTCTCGGGATCACCGAAGCGGCAGTTGTACTCAATGACCTTGGGGCCGTCCGGGGTGAGCATCAGGCCGAAGTACAGGCAGCCCTTGAAGGGGCAGCCCTCGGCGTTCATGGCCTTGATGGTGGGCAGGAAAATTTTCTCCATGCACTCAGCGGCCACTTCCGGGGTGTAGTAGGGGTTGGGAGCAATGGTGCCCATGCCGCCGGTGTTCAGGCCGGTGTCGTGGTCGTTGGCACGCTTGTGGTCCATGCTGGACACCATGGGCTTGACCACCTTGCCGTCGGTAAAGCTCAGCACACTGACCTCGGGGCCGGTGAGGAACTCTTCCACCACCACATGGTTGCCGGAAGCGCCGAACTTTTTGTCCAGCATGATCTCCTTCACGCCGTCGGCGGCCTGTTCCTCGTTCTCGCAGATCAATACGCCCTTGCCCAGTGCCAGTCCGTCGGCCTTGATGACCACGGGGTACTTGCCCTTTGCCTTGATGTAATCCATGACCTTGGCGGGGTCATCAAAGGTGGCATAATCTGCGGTGGGGATGCCGTATTTCTTCATCAGGTCCTTAGAGAACACCTTGGAGGCCTCGATGCGGGCAGCGGCCTTGTCCGGGCCAAAGGCAGGGATGCCCACTGCAGCCAGTGCGTCCACCATGCCCAGCGCCAGCGGGTCATCCTGCGCCACGACCACATAATCAAACTTTTCCTCAGCGGCAAAGGCCACCATGGTCTCTACGTCCGTAGCCTTGATGTTCTTGCATTTGGCATCATAGCTGATGCCGCCGTTGCCCGGAGCGCACCAGATCTCGCCGCAGTCCGGGCTCTTCTTCAGTGCCTTGATGATGGCGTGCTCGCGGCCGCCGCCGCCGACCACTAAGATTTTTTTAGCCATTTTAACATCTCCTAAAATATTCGTTTCTGCTTCTCTGTCAGCGTCCTCACCCTCTCAGGCGCTTCGCGCCAGCTCTCCCAAAGGGAGAGCCAGGACTGGCACTAACACCAGCAGCTACTAACTGGATGCTGCCAAAGGCTCCCCCTTTGGGGGAGCTGGCAAAGCCGACAGGCTTTGGCTGAGAGGGCAAGGATGCCAAAATTACACACAACTTATATTTTACCAGCAATTCCACCTAGATGCAAGAGTTTTTGTTATTTTTTCAAGAGGAAGCAGGGCAAGGGGGCGGTATCGGCCCAATTGGCAAAGCCGCAGACAAGGGCGGTGCACTGTTTCAGGGGCCGGGAGCGCATCCACTGAAGGATCTCGGTCTTTTCGTCGGAGCCGATGACCTTGCCGCTGTACAGGATGGCGCTGAGCACCCCGCCGGGCCGCAGGGCCTCGAGGGCAGCCTCCAGCGCCGGGATGCTGCTTTGGGCATGGGAGAACACCCCATGGTCGGCACCGGGCAGCCAGCCGAAGTTGAACATCACGGCATCGACAGTGCCGGGCTGTACATATTGTAAGAGGTTGGCGTGGCTGTCGCAGTGAAGCTCTGCCGCAAAGCCCTTCCGTGCAAGGTTCTGCCGGGTGGAGGCAATGGCTTCGGGCTGGATGTCAAAGCCCAGCACCAGGCCCTCTTTGCCCACAAGGCGGCAGAGAAAAGCCGTGTCGCCCCCGTTGCCGCAGGTGGCATCGATGCAGAGCCTGGGGTCAGCCAGCCGCGCGGCGAGGAAGTCCTGCACAAGCTTCACGGCCGTCAGGTCGGGGGTGCGGCGGCGGCACAGGCCGCTGTCCTCTGCCGCAAAACCGAACTTTGCCCAGAAGGCCAGCTCCCCCGCATCGGCAGGCAGAGGAGCCGTGAACACCGTGGCCATCTCTTTGTCATAGCCGCCCAGGCTGCGCAATACCTCTTTTAACAGGTAGGAGCCGTAGCCCTTGCGCCGCCATTCCGGCACAATGGTCAGGGCAGCGATGTCCGCGCCCTGCTCCGTGGGCCGGGCCTGGCAGGTGCCAATGATGGTTTTCTCTTTATACAGGGCATAACCGCCCGGGGTCTTTTCCAGTTTCATAATTTGCTCCTTTCGCGAGCTTGCCCTGCTGGGCTAACCTCTCCGTCATCATCGCTTCGCTCCTGTTTGCCCTGCGGCAGGCATTGGTTTTGGAGCGCCAGCGATCATTGCGAAAAACAAATCCTCTGCCAAGGGCTCCCCTATTAGGGGAGCTGTCGCAGCAGCGCCCGCGACTGAGAGGTTTCACAAAGCGAAGATGACGGAGAGGTTTCGCAACGTTGCCGGCTTCTGCGCTGCACCCTTAAAATACCAAGCCCCCGCGCCGCTGTCAAGGCTTCCCGCTGCGACCTTATTTCACATATTCTTCACCCGGTCAGCGATTCCTTTTCACAATTACCGGATACAATAGGAACAGTTCCAAGGAGGTGCGGCAGAAGCGCCCCCTCCGAACCATTCCCTTTGAGAAAGGAAGTAACCAGTATGGATAACGAGAACAAGTGGGAATACGATTATTCCTCTGAACATAGCCAGACCGGCGAGACCGGCTACCCCAACGTCGGCTCCTCCGGCATGAACACCGCCAACACGGCAGGCACCTACGGCGAGGCCGCACAGGCCGCCCCCCAGGCCGAGCCGAACGGCGGCAGCGATGGCGGCGCAGTGCCGCCCCCGGAAGGCCCCCGGTATCAGGCCGCGCAGGGAAACCCCAAGCAGCCGCCCAAAAAGCGCCGCCGGAAAAACGGCAATATCGCCCGCAGTGCAGTTGCACTGGTGCTGGCAGCGGCCATGGGCTTTGTCGGCGGCTTTGTGGGAGCCCGGGTGGGCAACACAGGCGGCAAGGTAGTCATCCAGCAGGTGGCACCTTCCTCCACGTCCAGCAGTGATTCCGGCTCTGCCTCCGCAGTGAACACCGCTTCCGGCATGACCACCGCTCAGGTCTCTGAGATGGTCAGCCCCAGCGTTGTGGTCATCACCACCGAGCAGGTGGTCTACTCCCAGTGGTCCTGGTACGGCCAGAGCCAGGTGGAGAGCGGCGCAGGCAGCGGTGTCGTGATCAGCTCCGACGGCTATATCCTGACCTGTGCGCACGTTGTGTCCGGCGCGTCCAACATCACCGTGACCATCGGCGATACCGATTACCCCGCCACCGTGGTGGGCGAGGATGACACCAGCGACGTGGCTGTCCTCAAGATCGATGCCACCGACCTGACCCCCGCCACCGTTGGCAACAGCGACAGCCTTGCCGTGGGCGAGAGCGTGCTGGCCGTGGGCAACCCGCTGGGTGAGCTGGGCGGCACCGTGACCAGCGGCATCGTCAGCGCCCTGAACCGCAGCGTGACCATCCAGGGCACCAGCTCCACCAACACCATGTCCCTGATCCAGATGGATGCCTCTGTCAGCCCCGGCAACTCCGGCGGCGGCCTGTTCAACATGAACGGTGAGCTCATCGGTCTGGTCAACGCAAAGTCCTCCTCCAGCGATGCGGAGGGTCTGGGCTTTGCCATTCCCATCAACGATGCCATCAAGGTGGCACAGGATCTGCTGGAGAACGGCTATGTCTCCGGCCGCCCCTACATGGGCATCACTTATCTGGCTGTGACCGATGCCCAGACCGCCGCACAGCTCAACGTCAATGCCTACGGCGTTTATGTTGTGGATGTTGTGCAGGGCGGCCCCGCCGACAAGGCCGGTCTGAAGACCGGTGATCGCATCGTGAGCATCGACGGCACTGAGATCGCCCAGAAGGACGACCTTGGCACCCTGATCCAGCAGCATGCCGCCGGTGATACCCTTTCCATCACCGTGGCCCGGGAAGGCCAGATGCAGACTGTCAGCCTGACTCTGGGCGAGAAGAACGCCCAGACCCAGCAGGCACAGAAAAACTCCTGATCCTCCCAAATCTTTTTCCCGATCCATAAATCAAAAATCCCCTGACCGGCGTGAACTGGTCAGGGGATTTTCAATTGCAGATTGTCAAGCAACGGCAGACCGTATTTTTATACCTGCCCGAACACGGTGGCGCTCAGGGGCAGGAGGACGGTCTGGCCGATGCAGATGCGGCTGCTGCCCCGCCACAGGCTGGAGGAGATTCCGTCGCTCAGCAGCTTCCAGCTGCCGCCGGGCAGGGTGACGACCTGCGCCGTCTCGGTGGGGTTATAGTAGACGCACAGGGCACTCCATGCCGCGCCGTCGCCCCACTGGGCGGGGAGCCGCCAGCCCACAAGAGGCTGTTCCAGCGGGAAGAACTCGATGGCAGCAGGGCTGGCCTTGTCCAGCGCGCCCAGCCGGGGGAACGCCGCCCGCAGACCAATGAGCCCGCGGTAGTAATCCACAAGGCTGTGGAACTGTTCGGCCCGGTGCCAGTCCAGCCGGTTGAGGGCCGGGCTGGAGTGGTAGCTGTTGCCCTGTCCCTTCTTGGTGCGGGCAAACTCCTCGCCCGCCTGCCAGAAAGGCAGCCCCATGCTGGTCAGGTAGATGCCCGCCGCCAGCCGGTTCTGGGCCAAGGCGGTCTTGTCCACAGCGGCAAACTCCGGGCGGGCGTAGCGCACCATCAGGAGCTTATCCCACAGGGTGAAGTTGTCGTGGGCCGAAACGTAGCTGATGATCTGCCCCGGGGCGTGGGACGGCAGCTTTTCACTGCGGCACCACGCCGCCACCGAAGCACCGATATCCCAGAAACTTCCCGGCTTACCCTCCACATAGCCCGGCTCCCGGGCATCGAAGCAGCCGCCCTTGATGGCATCCCGGGTGTTGTCGCAAAAGATGCCGATGCGCTCGTTCAGCATGTTCAGGTTGTTCTTGTTGGCCTCGTACCGGTGCAGGGTGCTGCATCCGCCCTGCCACGGCTCACCGTACATCAGGATATCCCGCCCGCCGGGCAGCTTGTCCAGTTCAGCCCGGAGGAGGTTCATAGTCTCCACGTCATACAGGCCCATCAGGTCAAACCGGAAGCCGTCGATGTGATATTCCCGCGCCCAATAGAGCACCGAATCAATGAGATAGCGCCGGGCCATGGGCCGCTCGGAGGCAAACTCGTTGCCGCAGCCGCTGCCGTTGGAGAGGGAGCCGTCATCGTTCTGACGGAAGTAGTAGAGGGGCACCACCCGGTTCAGCACATTATCGGAACGATACATGTGGTTATACACCACGTCCATTACAACGCCGATGCCCGCCCCATGGAGGGCCGCGATCATCTGCTTGCACTCCCGCACCCGCACCTCACCCCGGGTGGGGTCGGTGGAGTAGCTGCCCTCGGGCACATTGAAGTTGGTGGGGTCGTAGCCCCAGTTATACTGCCGGGTCAGGGGGCGGCTCTCGTCCACGCTGCCAAAATCGAAGATGGGCATGAGCTGGACATAGCTCACCCCCAGCCGCTTGAGGTAATTCAGGCAGGTGGGGTGGATGCCGTCGCTGCTCAGGGTCGTGCCCTGCTGGGTAAAGGCCAAGAATTTGCCCCGCCAGGCTGTGTGCACGCCGCTGGCCGGGTCCTGCGAGAAATCCCGGACGCTGACCTCCCACACGCTGCGGCGGGCCGGCGGGATCACCGGCCGCACATCCCGTTCCCAGCCCTGCGGGTCTACCCGGGCCGGGTCAAAGATCATGCTGCGCACCCCGTTCACCCCGGCCGAGCGGGCGTAAGGGTCAGCTGCATTGCAGGTGCCAAACGGGGTGGTAAGGGTGAAATCGTAGTATTTTCCGTGCTGGTCGCCGGGCAGATAGACGCTCCACACACCCTTGTCCTGCTGCTGCAGGGGCAGGGTGCCCACACAGGCCCCGCCGGTGCCCCGGCGGTACAGGTTCACTGCTGCCTGTTTTGCCGTGGGAGCCCACAGGCGCAGGTGCGTCCCGGCGGGGGTATACTCCACCCCCAGCGGGCCGTAGTATTCCGTCTGGCGGGCAAAGGCTTCGCTCTCAAACAGCGTCTTCCATTCAGCAGGTGTTCTTGGCTCCATGGCAATCCATCCTTTCGTTTGACAATAGTGTAACGAACTTTGTCCTTTATTTCAACCCTTTCCTTGCAAAACGTACCAGACTCCACTATACTGAAAGAAAAAACACTGCACGGAGGGAAGTTTTATGGCATACACCGATGATTGGGAAAGTCTGATGAACGGCGTGTTCGGCCCGGGGGGCAGATTCAAGGCCGCCCCCGGCACTTCTGCCCCCAAAACAGGCGGCAGCGCCGCCCTGCCTGACCTGAACGCGGCGCTTCTGGAACAGCAGAAACGGCTGGACGAGCTGTTGAAGCAGCAGAACGCCCAGCTCAAAACCCAGAGCGATGCCACCGCCGCCGCGCTGGAAAGCAGCCGCCAGATGCTGCGGGACATGGAGGACGAAGGCCTGCTGGCCAGGGGCACCACCGACGTGAAGCCGGAGCATCTGGGCAGCTTTGAAGGCCTTGCCGCCGAGGTCAAGCAGACGGTGCTGGGGCAGGATGCTTTTGTGGACAGCGTGGTGCGGGCCATGCGCCGCCCCTTTGTGCTGGGCACCGAAGCCCCCGCCGCCCGCAACGTCATCCTGCTCACAGGCGGGGCAGGCACAGGCCGGCATTTTGCGCTGGAAGAAACTGCCCGCTGCATGGCGGCCCGGGGTCTTTTGCAGAGCGACAGGATCGCCACGCTGGATCTGGCCCTTTACCCCAATTCCGGAGCCGAGAAGCTCTTCCTGCAGGACCTCTACGCCGCACTGCACGCGCCCGGGGAGATCCTTGCCTTTGAGCACTATGAGAGCTGCTATCCCGGCTTTCTGAAGACCCTGTCCGATCTGGCCGTCAAGGGCAGCGCCCCCCTGTCCAGCCGGTATCTCGTGAACAAGGAGGGCATCCTTGTGGATGCAGGCACGGCGCTGGCCCCGGGAGCCGTCAGCCGCATCGACCCCTGCGGCAAATACCTCATCTTCTACTCCCACAAGGGCCGGGAGGCACTGGCCGACAAATTCGGCGCGGCGCTGGTGTCGGCGCTGGGGGATGTCTGCGAAACGGCCTCCTACACCCGGGAGGATCTGGCCGCCCTTGCCGCGCAACAGCTCAACGCGCTGGCCCAGAAGATCCGCGCCCGGCTGGGGCTAACCCTTTCCGCCGGGGCCGACGTGCGGGACTATGTCGCAGCCCAGTGCACCGCACAGAAGGGTGCCGCCGGGCTGGCCGAATGCTGTGACCGTATCTTCCGTGCCCTGAGCGAATACTGCCTGCGCACGGACAAGACCCTGTCCGGCACGGCGGCCCTGACCGCCCGTCCGGAAGGGGTGCTGTTCCGCCTGAACGACGGCGCAGACCAGCCCCTGTTCGACCTGCTGCCGGCGGCCTATACCGGCGCACTGGATGCCATCCGGGCCGAGATCAACGAACTGGTGGGCCTTGCTCCCGTGAAAGAGTATGTGTTCGGTCTGGCCGACAACCTGCAGGTACAGCAGCGCCGGGCCGCTGCCGGGCTGAAAACGGCCAGCCTGTCCATGCACATGATCTTCACGGGCAACCCCGGCACCGGCAAGACCACCATTGCCCGGCTGGTGGCGAAATACCTGAAAGCCATCGGTGCCCTCAAGGGCGGGCAGCTGGTGGAGGTGACCCGTGCCGACCTGGTGGGCCGCTACACCGGCCACACCGCCCCCCTGACCAACAGCGTCATCGAGAGCGCTCTGGGCGGTGTGCTCTTCATTGACGAGGCATACAGCCTCTACCGGGGTGAACAGGACAGCTTCGGGCTGGAAGCCATCGACACGCTGGTGAAGGGGATGGAGGATCACCGGGACGAGCTTGTGGTCATTCTGGCCGGGTATACCCGGGAGATGGAGATCTTCCTCACCGCCAACAGCGGCCTTGCCAGCCGTTTCCCCAACAAGATCGAGTTCCCGGACTACACCGCCGAGGAGCTGCTGCAGATCACCCACGTTCAGGCAAAGAACAAGGGGTACCGTCTGGCCGAAAGCTGCACCGAACCCCTGCTGGGCTATTATGCCCGCTGGCAGGCTGCCGATGCCCGCACCGCCGGCAATGGCCGCCTTGCCCGGAACACGCTGGAAAAAGCCATCTTCCACCAGAGCCGCCGCCTCGTGGCCGAGCCTGCCGCCGCGCTGGATCTGATCCTGCCCAGTGATCTGGAATTGAAGGAACCGTAAACATGCAAAAAGGGGCTGCTTTCGCAGTCCCTTTTCTTGTTATTGATGCTGTTCTGCCAGCCGGGCGGCCACCTGCCGCATTCCCTGCCGCACTTCGGGCGGGGCAACCACTTCTATCTTGCCGCCAAAGCCGCAGACCCAGCCATAGAACTGGTCGCTGACGCAGATGGGAACATCGAAGTGGAAAGACCCATCCTCTTCCGGCAGAAACATGGGCGTAGTGCCGAAGCGCTCCCGCATGGCACCTTGCAGATCAGCGGTGCACCGCAGAGTAACGCGATGCTCCGGCCCGCCGTACATTCCAAAGTGCTTGCGCAGATAGGCAGGCAGGTCAAGATCCGCAAACTGCTCCTGACCCCGCCGGGGCACATCCAGCACCCGGACCCCGCTCATCTTGTCCACCCGGTAATGGCGGATGCCCTTTTCGTCGGCAAAGGCAATGAGGTAGTAGCACCCGTTCTCCCAGGCCAGCTGCCACGGGCTGACGATCCTTTTCTCTTTCTCGCGGCTGTCGGCTTTTCTGTAGAGGAATTCCACCATTTTACCGTTGTTGATGGCCTCGTGCAGGGCATCGATGCTGTACAGCAGGCTCTTGCTGTCGGTCTTGGGGCGGCCCTCCACATAGACCTGACGCTGCAGCTGGCTGCCCTCGTAGTTGGAGCAGAGCTTTTCCAGCTTGTGGATCAGCCGCCTGCTCGTGGTGCCGGATACCACCCGGCTTGCCTGCACGGCATCCACCAGCAGCTTGAGCTCCGCCAGATCAAAGGTGCGGCTGGCAAGGAAATACCCGCCGCCCCGGCCCCGGCGCAGCTTGATGTCATAGCCCAGCGCACCCAGTGCCTCAATATCGCTGTACACGCTCTTGCGCTCACAGCGGATGCCCTGCGCCTCCAGCAGCTCCACCAGCTGCGGCACGTTCAGCAGGTGGTTTTCATCGGTCTGCTGCTCAAAAATGCGCAATAGCGCCAGCAGCTTGGATTTCTGGCCTTCCTGTTTGGGCATTCGGTACACCTCATTTTTTCGTGTTGTGCCAAACCTCTCAGTCTCGCTTCCAGCTCCCCAGCAGGGGAGCTGAAAAAAACAGCAGTGCTGTGTGCTGAAAAGGTTACGGCGCTTTCTTATCAAACGCCGCGCGGCGCTGGGTGGACAGGCGGAACATCTCCTCCAGCTTTTCCCGGTCATCGGCCACAAGGGCGTTGCGCATCTCGTTCAGCGCCCCGCTGAACTGGTCGATCTCGGAGATGAGGTTTTCTTTGTTCCAGAGGAACAGCTCCGCCCACATCTTATCGTTGATGCGTGCAATGCGGGTCAGGTCCCGGAAAGAATCGCCGGTGTACTCGCACAGCGAGGTATTGTCGTTGGCGCACATCAGGCTGACGGCGATGGCATGGCAGAGCTGGCTGACATAGCCGATCATCCTGTCATGCTCCTGCACGGTCAGGGTGCAGATATGCTTGAAGCCCAGCACCTCAGCCAGCTCCTTGGCCCACTGAACGGCCTCCGGGGTGTTCTTTTCCGTTGGGGTCACAATGAAGTTGGCCGGGGCAAAATTCACCTCGGCGGCGTGCTCCACGCTGGAGGTCTCACGGCCCGCCATGGGGTGGCTGGCAATGAACTCCACGCCCGGCCTGCACATGGCCTGAATGGGCTCCACCAGACCAGTCTTTACGCCCGACACATCGGTAAAGATGCAGCCCTCCTTCAGCAGGTGGCCGTAGGTCCGGAACCACTCGAGCAGGGCCGTGGGGTACAAACCGAAGATGATATGATCGGCCTGACACACCAGATCCTCAAAATCGTGGGTCTTGCCGCTGGCGATATAGCCGTGGTCGAGGGCATACTGCAGATGGCCCTCGCTGCGGTTGATGCCGTCCACATGGAACCCGGCCCTGCTCAGCTCCAAGGCGTACTTGCCGCCCAGCAGGCCCAGGCCCACAATGAGATAACGCTTTGATTTATCCAACATGTTCCACCTCCGCGCCCAAAGGCTTGATGGCTTCCAGAAAATCCGGCCAGCTCTTGGCAATGGCCTCGGCCCCGCTGATGGGCAGGGCCAGCCCGGCGGCCAGCGCCAACACCGCAAGGCTCATCACCACACGGTGGTCGTTGTGGCCGGAAAGCGGCTGCTCCGGGGCATGGAGCGCTCCGGCACAGCCATGGATGGTAATGGTGCCGCCCTCGCTCTCCAGCTGCCCGCCGCAGGCCCGCAGCTCGGTCTCCATGGCCTCGATGCGGTCACTCTCCTTGATGCGGAGACGTTCGGCGTTGCGGATGACTGTGGTGCCCTCACACAGCAGGCCCAGCACCATCAGTACAGGGCCAAGGTCGGGGCAGTCGGCAAGGTCGATGTCCGTTCCGTGGAGCGGGGCCTTTTCAAACACCACGCCCTGCCCGGTGCGGGTGAATCTTGCACCGCACCGCCGGAGGATCTCCAGAATGGCCGCATCGCCCTGCAAGGTCTCTTCAGACAGGCCGGTGATGGCCACCCCGCCGGTCACAGCGCCCAGCACGGCAGGAAAAGCCGCCTGACTGTAATCGCCCTCCACGGTGTAATCACAGGGAAGATAGTGCTGCCCGCCGGGGATTTCCAGCATATTCTCATCCAACCAGCGGCTCTCCACGCCAAAGGCGTGCTGCACCGCGCGGGTCATATCGATGTAGCTCCGGCTCTCCACAGGCGGGATGAGGTGCAGGGTGCTGGTGCCGCCCAGCAGGGGCAGGGCAAACAGCAGCCCGCTGATGAACTGGCTGGACACGTTGCCCGCCAGCTCGTATTCGCCCGGTGTCAGGGCACCTTCCACGGTCAGGCGGTCCGCGTCCTGCTCAAAACGCAGGCCCTGCTGCTGATACAGCGTTTTGTAGACCGACTGGGGCCGCTCCATCAGCCGCCCACGGCCTGTAAAAGTCACTTCCTGCCCGGTCAGGCTGGCCAGTGGGATGAGGAAGCGCAGGGTGCTGCCGCTCTCACAGCAGTCCACGGGGGCATCAACCGGCAGAAAGCGGCCCAGCCCCTCCACCACCGCGTCGTTTTCACCGGTGGTGACACGGGCGCACAGTCGGCCCGCCGCGCCCAGCGTGGCGGAGATATCCTTGCTGAAAGCAAGATGATGGAGATGGGAGGTTCCCTTTGCCAGCGCCGCGCAGAGCACCGCCCGGTGAGCCATGCTTTTGCTGGGCGGCGCGGCGATGTTGCCGCCCACCGTCCGGCTTGATTTTATCGTAATGTTCATCGTGTTACTTTACCTGGCTCGCCCTCTCCGTCAGCGCTTTGCGCTGCCACCTCTCCCAAAGGGCGAGGCCTTGGCAGTCCACCGCAAGGTCTGTGGTTTCGCCAGAGGCTCTCCCTTTGGGAGAGCTGGCAAAGCCGTCAGGCTTTGACTGAGAGGGTGAGGCCGTTCATCGTGTTACATATCCCGGCCAATGGCCCATGCGACCTGACGGCACTTTGCCATGGCCTGTGCAAAGGCATCCGGGGTCAGGCACTGTGCGCCATCGCTCCAGGCGTGGCGGGGATCATAGTGGACTTCCACCTCCAGACCGTCGGCACCGGCGGCCACAGCGGCGATCATCATCGGCTCAACCAGATTGGCCTTGCCGGTGGCGTGGCTGGGGTCCACGATGATGGGCAGATGGGTCTTTTCGT
>OGNO01001193.1_pt1 | contig 12932 bp, 10 predicted proteins | sample 1573491 | NCBI WGS metagenome assembly OGNO01 (sample SAMEA2581900, study PRJEB24529) | metagenome | biome: Human gut stool | place: China | collected 2011
AGTCGAATCCTGTGAATCGGAATTTATAGCGGCGCCAGTCGGTCCGGTAGCGGGTGTAGAGTATGTAGAAGAGGGCGGATACACCTTCCGAAATAGAAGAGGCGATCGCAGCGCCGGCGATGCCCATTTCGGGGAATCCGAATTTTCCGAAGATCAGCAGGTAGTTCAATACGACATTGGTGAGTACCATGACGATCGAGTTGATCGTCAGGATGCGCGTGCGGGTCGTGCCGACATAGAATGCCCGGAACATCGAAGAAGAAACCGTAAACCCGGTAGTCGAGGTACCGGACGGCGGCTTCCCGTACATCGGGAGCTTCGATCAGGGTACCCATGATGCGGGCTACGAAGACTTTCGAGAGGATGAACAGCACGAGGGCCATCAGCAGCAGAAACGCCGTGCTCTGCATGAACAGAGGCCCGATTTGCGAATACTCCTTGGCTCCGTTGCGGCGGGCGATGAGAATCTGGGCGCCGATGCTGAACCCGAAGCCCAGCATGAAGATCATCAGGTAGAAGATACCCGCAAGGGCCGAAGCTCCCAGCTCCGCTTCTCCGACGCGTCCCAGATAGGCCGTATCTGTCAGTCCGATCAACTGCTCCATCAGCAGGCAGACCAGCACCGGGAAGGTGATTTTCAGGATTTTTTTGTTCGTATAGCGCATTGGAAACGTCGGTTTCAGTGCACAAAAATACTCTTTTTTCCGCAATCGTATTTATAACGGACTGTTTTTGGAAATTTGCAGGACAATACCCCCTCGAGTGTTGTCCGGAACAAAATATTTTATAGTTTTGTGGTGTCGGTTTCGTCCGACAGACATATTTTGATGAAAGTGTTTCGCTTTTATCCTTGATAAGAAATCTGACAGTTTCAAACAAGACGAGGATAACGACAACACTCATCATCTGTTTCGGTATGTGTACATTATTCCAAACACCCCATACTGAACAGGTGTGGGGTATTGTGTTGGTTTATTCGTCTTGGGTTTTGTCAGAACCTCTTATCAGATAAACGAACGGCTCCACACTTGAACCGAATAACATTCTATATCTTTCTGATTATCAAATTATACATTCAATACTCGTTGTAATTTGATACCGCAAAGTTCCCGCGATTTATAAGTTTTTCTAAGAAAACAGTACATGCTATCAACCCATTTTTCTGTTCAAAAAGTGTGTTCTTTTGCATGAAAGCAATTTTGTTCGTCGAAAGTGCCCTAATATCGCAAAATTTAGCGTAATTTTGTAGCAAAATTCAGAGTGGTATGAAGTTGAACAGGATAAAAGATATTCTTGAGCAAAAAGGTATATCACAAACTTGGCTTGCAAAACAAGTTGGCAAGAGTTTCAGTACAATCAATAGTTACGCTTGCAACAGGTACCAGCCGGATTTGGAAACACTTTTAGCGATTTCAAAGATACTTCAAGTAGATTTGAAAGATTTGATAACTGACGAGAAAGAACGCCAATGATATAGATAACCGAATATTGAACTCCGAGTTTTGATGAGTTGAACTTCCGATAATAAAATATTATATGAACATGGGCATCAGTCATGAATTATCAGAGGAAGATGTAAAGTTCCGCTATATCAACGAAGCCATCACAAGCAAGGGATGGACAAAAGATAGTATTTTCATGGAACAACAAGTGAAATTTACCGATGGTAAAATCAGCTTGCATGGCAATATTGTGCATCGTGAAAAACCAAAGTTCGCTGACTATGTGCTTTATGTGAATAAAGCTACGCCAATCGCTATTATTGAAGCAAAGGATGCCAAGCATACTGTTTCCTATGGTTTACAACAAGCGATGGAATACGCAAAAATGCTCGATGTCAAATTTGCGTTCAGTTCTAATGGAGAGGGTTTTGCCGAGCATGATTTTCTAACCGGACAGGAACGATGTTTCGGTATGGATGAATTTCCGACCCGCGAAGAATTGATTGAACGGTATAAAAAAGAGATAAACGAAGGAAACGGGCTTAATGAACAGGAGGAAGCTGTCATTAACCAGCCATTGTGTAGCGGACAAAATATTTTCCCTCCAAGATATTATCAACTTAATGCTATAAATCGTACTATCAACGCCATTGCAAAAGGGCAAAACCGTATTTTACTTGTGATGGCTACCGGTACAGGTAAGACATACACTGCGTTTCAAATAGTCTGGAGACTGCTTAAGAGTGGATTAAAGAAAAAAGTTCTTTATCTGGCCGACCGCAATATATTGGTAGATCAATCCATTGAACAAGATTTCAAGCCTTTGGAAAAAGTAATCCATAAAATAGATTATTCCAAGGACAAGGACAAATTGAAGGAATTGCTTTCTCATCAAGTGTATTTTGCACTTTACCAGCAACTTATCGGACAAAATGATGCAAAAAACTATCGAGAGCTTTTCCCTAATCCGGATTATTTTGATCTCGTAATCATTGACGAGTGTCATAGAGGAAGTGCAAAAGATGACAGCAACTGGCGCACCATACTGGATTATTTTTCCTCTGCATCACACATCGGAATGACTGCAACGCCAAAAGAAACACGTTATCAATCAAGCATTGGATATTTTGGTGAGCCTGTTTATACATATAGTTTGAAAAACGGGATAGAAGATGGCTTCCTTGCTCCGTTTAAAGTCATAAATATTTCAACAAACATCGGGGATGAGTGGAGACCAATCAAAGGCCAAAAGGATATTTACGGCAATGAAATCGAAGACAGGATATACAACAACAGTGACTACGACTATAACATCGTGATTGAAGATCGCCATCGGGAAGTAGCACAAGAAATAACCAACTATCTCAAAAGCACAGATCGTATGGCAAAAACCATTGTATTTTGTGCTGACGAGGCGCATGCGGAGAGAATGCGAATCGCACTGGTCAATGCCAATGCAGATATGTGCAAAAAGAATCCCGACTATGTAGTCCGCATTACTGGCAGCGATGAATATGGCAAAGGGAAACTGGATTATTTTATTTCTGTTGCATCAAAATATCCGGTAATAGCTACGACCAGTAAATTACTATCAACTGGTGTTGACTGTAAAATGGTCAAACTCATAGTCCTCGACCAACAGATCGGCTCAATGACAGAGTTCAAGCAGATTATAGGACGAGGCACCCGCATTCGTGAAAAAGAAGGGAAAACACATTTTGTAGTAATGGACTTTCGCAATGTGACACGCCTTTTTGCTGATCCGGATTGGGATGGCCCGATAGAGATTGATCCAGATTATCCTCCGAAGCCATGTTCTGTTTGCGGCAAAAATCCTTGTGTCTGTCCAAAACCTACTACACCTTCGGTATGTCCCGTCTGTGGCAAAAATCCTTGTGAGTGCCCGACACCGGTGCCACGACCAAAACCAATTGTGGATAAAAATGGTTGTGAAGTAAAAGTAATCAATAAAGTGGTTTCCGTTTATGATACGAACGGGAAACTACTTCGTACAGAAAGCATCACAGATTATACTAAGAAGAATATTATTGACACATATGCGACAATAGAAACCTTTACCTCTAAGTGGAATGCCCTAAAAAGGAAAAGCGAGATAGCGGAAATGCTTAAAGAAGCCGGTATTGACCTTGCGGTTCTGAAGCATGACCGGAATATGGATGATGTGGATGACTTTGACTTTATCTGTCATATTGCATACGGAAAGAAGACCTTGACAAGACGAGAACGAGCAGAGCAAGTAAAGAAACGAGATGTCTTTAGTAAATATGGAGAGCAAGCCAGACTCGTGCTTGAAGCTCTGCTTGACAAATATATGGACGAGGGTATTTCTGAACTGGAGAATCTTTCGGTTTTGAAAAACGATCCATTCAGAAGATTTGGCTCCCCTGCAAACATTGCCAGACTGTTTGGCGGCAAGCAAGGTTACCTTAATGCAGTAAACAATCTGACTCAACTGATATATAATGTAGCATAAAAAGAAAAGTAAAATATGAGTTTGTCGAATTTCGTAAAACGGATACGCAATATAATGCGCAATGATGCCGGTATCAATGGTGATGCACAGCGCATAGAGCAGATGGCATGGATGCTCTTTCTTAAAGTTTATGACGAGAAAGAGAATGACTGGGAAATGGAGGATGATTATAAATCCATTATTCCTGAAGAATGCCGTTGGCGTAATTGGGCTCACGATGATGGAAGCGGGCATGCCCTGACGGGAGATGACCTGCTATTATTTGTCAACAATGTGGTATTTGATAAACTCAAGAAGATAGAGATTACTCCCGACACACCTATCCGGCAAGCAATCGTAAGAACTGTTTTTGAAGATGCCAACCAATATATGAAAGATGGGGTACAACTCCGACAGGTTCTGAATGTAATTGACGATCTCAATCTTGCCGACTATGAAGAAAGTCATGCTTTCGGTGAAATTTACGAAAACATACTCAAGGAAATGCAGTCCGCCGGATCTTCCGGCGAGTTTTATACGCCGAGAGCTTTAACTGAATTTATGGCGGAAATAATTAAGCCGCAGATTGGGGAGAAGATGGCGGATTTTGCTTGTGGAACCGGTGGCTTTATTACCAGTTGGCTTGGAGAACTTGACAAGCGAGTGGTTACTGCTGAAGACAGAGAGAAGTTTAATCAATCTGTATTTGGTATCGAAAAGAAACAATTCCCTTATATGCTGTGTGTAACAAATCTCTTGCTCCATGGCATAGATAAGCCATTGGTATTTCATGACAACTCACTGACTAAAGATGTTCTCAACTATACGGAAGAGGATAAATTTGATGTCGTACTCATGAATCCTCCATATGGTGGGAACGAAAAAGCCGATGTCAAGTCTCATTTTCCTTCCGACATGCGAAGCAGTGAAACTGCCGACCTGTTCATGGTGCTTATCATGTATCGCTTGAAGAAAAACGGCAGAGCAGCCGTTATTGTTCCTGATGGCTTTCTGTTTGGCGCGGACAATACCAAGATAGCCATAAAGACAAAATTGTTGCGTGATTTTAATCTGCATACAATCATTCGATTGCCAGGAAGCATTTTTTCGCCTTACACCAGCATAGCAACGAATATTCTGTTTTTCAATAATGAAAAGGCAGAAGATTCACCTGTCGGTTACTCTACCAAAGAGACATGGTTCTATCGTTTGGATATGCCGGAGGGATACAAGCATTTCTCCAAAACAAAACCGATGCGTTTGGAACATTGTAATCCTATCAAAGAATGGTGGGATAACCGTAAGGAAATCATTATTGAGGAAGGGAACGAGAAAGCTCGCTGCTATTCAGTCGAAGACCTGATTGGTTCTGACTGCAATTTCGACTTATGCAAGTTCCCGAAAGAAGATGAAGAAATTTTGCCTCCGGCCGAGCTGCTGGCTGACTATTACAAAAAACGGGCGGCTCTTGACCATGAGATAGACAAGACCTTGGCCGAGATACAGAAAATTCTCGGTATAGAAATAGAAAGGTGACCTATTAGAAAAGAAAAAGAAGATGAATACAGAAACAACGATAGTGCAATATAACGATCCGGCGTACAGTGAACTTGTCAACCATATTACGGATTTATGGACGGAGGCTAAGGCCGATGCCATAACAGCCGTAAATGCACACCTTCTTGATGCGAACTGGAAGACAGGACAATATATTGTTGAATTTGAGCAAAAAGGGATGGCTCGGGCCGAATACGGCAAGCAACTTCTCGTAAATCTATCAAAGGACTTGACAATAAGATGCGGTCGTGGGTTCAGCCGGTCCAATTTAACCTATATGCGTAAACTCTATCTCGCTTTCCCAAAAAGTGAGACACTGTCTCACAAATTGACATGGAGTCATTATTTCGAGTTGTTGAAATGTGATGACCCTTTGGAGATGAAGTTCTACTTCACGGAATCCATACGCCAAGGCTGGAAAGTGCGGGAGCTGAAACGGCAAATAAAAAGTGCATTGTTTCAGCGGCTTGCATTGAGTACGGATAAGAAAGGAGTATTGGCTTTGGCAAACGAGGGGCATCAGGTGCTTACTCCACAGGATATTATTAGGGATCCTTTTGTCTTGGAATTTGCCGGACTTCCGCAGAAGAAACAGTACAAGGAAGGTGAATTGGAAGCAGCTCTGAAGGCCAATATGGAAAAGTTCTTACTGGAACTCGGACGGGGGTTTGCCTTCGTGGGGCGCCAGTTTGTGATGCACATTGGAAGCAGACGACTCAAGGTGGACTTGGTGTTCTATCATTGCATATTGAAATGTTATGTTCTGATAGACTTAAAACGGGGTGAGATCAAGCATGGAGACATAGGTCAGATGAATCTTTACCTGAACTATTTCAAGACAGAGATATGTCAGAATGATGATAATCCTCCTATCGGGATTGTGTTGGGCGCAAAGAAAGATGAGCTACTGTTGGAGTATGCACTCGAAGGTATTACGAATCAACTTTTTGCTGCCAGATACCAATTATACCTCCCAAAGCGAGAAGAATTGCAGGCTCAACTTGACAAGATTCTTGACGAATATCCCGAATGATAAATATGTGAGACAGCGTTTCACATTTCAATACAGCAAATAAATGAACGGAAAACAACTTAAAAACAGCATACTTCAATGGGCGATACAGGGAAAACTTGTACCGCAAGATCCGAATGACGAACCTGCATCAGTACTTCTTGAACGGATTAGGGAGGAAAAGGCTCGGTTGGTCAAAGAGAAGAAAATCAAAAAAGACAAGAACGAATCCATTATCTATCGCGGTGAGGACAATTCCTATTATGAGAAGTTTCTCGCCACAGGGGAGGTGAAGTGCATTGACGAGGAGATTCCGTTTGAAATTCCACAAGGGTGGGAATGGTGCAGATTGGGAGAAATTTCAACTTATGCTCAAACAAAAAGAAAAATCAATGCCTCAAAAGCCGATTCTAAGCTATGGGGATTGGATTTGGAAGATATTGAAAAAGGAGGTCGATTATTGAATATTAGGACTGTAGGTGAACGAAAACCTATCGGTGATAAGACTATCTTTAACCGTGGTGACATCCTATACAGCAAACTCCGACCATATTTATTAAAAATACTTGTTGCACCAGAAGGAGGAATTTGTACTCCAGAAATAATACCTTTCACTTGCTATGGGGATATATGCAGAGATTACATTGTTAGCTTTTTGAAATCACCATATGTAGATGACTACATCAATTCTGTTACATTCGGTGTAAAAATGCCTCGTGTAAGCACAGAAACTATGACGTCTTTGTTAGTTCCACTTCCTCCTATTTCGGAGCAGTTCCGCATTGCTAAAAAGACAAAGGTATTAATGCCATATATAGACGGATATGGAAAAACACAGGAAAAACTCAATAAGCTAAACGAAGAACTTTCCGATTCTATTCGTAAAAGTATTCTCCAAGAAGCGATACAAGGCAAACTTGTATCACAACAGCCAGAAGAAGGCACCGCTGAAGAGTTGCTTACCGAGATTCGCAAAGAGAAAGAACTCCTTGTGAAAGAAGGTAAACTGAAAAAGTCTGCTTTAAACGATTCTGCCATCTTCAAAGGTGACGATAACAAGTATTATGAGCAGATAGGAAGTAAAGTGGTTGATATAACTGGCGATATTCCTTTTGAAATCCCTCCAACTTGGATGTGGTGTCGATTCGGCACAATCGTTAAAATGCGTATAGGAAAGACACCACCGCGTGGAGAGCAGGTATATTGGAGTAATGGTAAACATAATTGGGTTTCAATATCAGATATGGTTGAAGGAGGGACAATAAAAGCAGTAAAAGAAAAAGTGTCAGATATAGCTGTTAATGAAATCTTTAAGTGTTATCCAACTCCTAAAGGTAGTTTGCTTATGAGTTTCAAACTTACTGTAGGACGCACATCTATCTTAGGGGTAGATGCCTATCATAACGAAGCTATAATCACGATTGTGCCATATGCAGATGTTAATAATATATTTCGAGATTATCTGTTTTATATTCTCCCTACAATTTCTAATAGTGGAGATTCTAAAGATGCTATAAAAGGAAAAACACTTAATAACAAAAGTCTAAATAATTTATTGATTCCTTTGCCGCCTTTACTTGAGCAGAAAAGAATTGTGACAAAAATAGAATTAGTAAATAGCAAGATTAAGGGCTAATCAGCCCTTAATCTTGCTGTATATTTCATTGATTCTGTTCACAATTCTCATTTGCTCTTGGTACGGTGGAATGCCGATAATAAGCGAATAGAATATCTCCTTGTTTAGATGTGGAATGGCTGCGCCTCGTTTAGACTTTCGCAATAACTCCTTGTAGAACAGAATATAGTTTAAGACATACGGCAAATGCATAATAGAACTAACCCAGAGTTGCTTGAATGTACTGCCCATATAGCCATCGCAAGGCACTGTGAAAACTTCGCCGGAGTTCTCCCCATCCACAAGGATGATATTATCTCCTTTGTGGACAAATTTGCCTCTTTGCTGATATTCTCCGGCACTCTTGCCTCGTAAAAATTTTGCATCAAGACACAACTGCTGTCCCTCTTTCTTTTCGCCATCAATGAGAGCACAAATTGAGGATAATCTTGCAGGCGACCAACTATAGGGAAAGTCATAATCACACTCTATCTGAACGGCTCGCCCATTTATCTGCTCATAATACTTGTTATCGTCACCTTTGAAAATAATGGAATCATTGAGAGCTGATTTCTTTAACTTGCCTTCTTTGGCAAGTTTTTGCTTCTCCTGTTGTATCTGTTCAAGTAGCTCTTGTGCTGTGCCTTCTGCCTCTATCTGTGGAACAAGTTTGCCCTGTATTGCTTCTTGAAGAACAGATTTTTTAAGTATATTTTTTAATTCTACATTTAGATTATCAAGTTTTGTTTGAGTCTTGCCATATCTATCCGCTATCGGTAAAACTTCAGCAATTTTACCGGCAATTCGACATTGCTCTTCAATTGGAGGTAACGGAAAAAGCTTGTTTTCCAAATACCCAACAACAATACGCTGTTGATTTGCTGTACCTTTAAAAGTAGCTTCATCAATAAAGTATGGACTTTCAAGGAAATACAAGGTATAGAAACGATTTATAGTTTCCCCATATGGACGTAAAACTTTTAATTCTGTTGTTCCTGCTCCTATACCATTTGGTAAATTAGAGAAAACGGCTGATTTCCTGTTTTGAAAGCATGGCGTTATTTTAGCAAATGCTATATCTCCGTCAGCGAACTGAGTAAAGCCGGATTTTATTTCTTTCCACTTCCTTTCATAGTAATGGTAATCTGAACCATATACAGCACTAATTGCTTCCATTGGAATAAATGCTGCAAGCATATTATCATTGGCTTCTACCCTTGGATTAAGTTGAAATATAGACGATATGCGTGTCCATTCCCAACTACTTGGAATCTCAAACGGAATCTCCTCGTCAATGCACTTCACCTCCCCTGTGGCGAGAAACTTCTCATAATAGGAACTCAAAACACTAACCACTCTCTACATTATTAGTGATAACAATTTGTTTAACTAATAATGTAGAGAATATGAACAACGAAGATTTTGAATTGTATTTGCGTCAAGGGAATATGGCGGAAAATACTATTAATGCTTATCTTTATGCCATCAAGGAGTATTATTCCAGGCATAGGGAATTGAACAAGCGAAATTTGCTTATCTATAAAACTTATCTCATCGAAACCTTCAAACCAAAGACTGTGAATCTGCGCATACAGGCTATGAATAAATACCTTGAGTGCATAAAAAAGCCGCGCTTGCGATTAAAATCTGTCAAGGTGCAACAGCGTTCATATTTAGAGAATGTAATCAGCAATGCTGACTACATCTTCCTAAAAAACAAACTGAAAAGGGAAAATAATTTGACATGGTATTTTGTAGTGCGTTTCCTCGCTGCGACTGGCGCAAGAGTCAGTGAATTGATACAAATAAAAGTAGAGCATGTTCAGATTGGGTATTACGATATTTACACCAAAGGTGGCAAAATACGCCGAATTTATATCCCGAAGACATTACGCAAGGAGGCAGCCGAATGGCTGATCAAAAGCAATCGCACAAGTGGTTACCTTTTTCTCAATCGTTTCGGAGAGCGTATCACTACAAGAGGTATCGCCCAGCAGTTGAAGAACTATGCTGTGAAATACGGACTGAATGAAAAAGTCGTTTATCCCCACTCTTTCCGCCATCGGTTTGCCAAGAATTTTTTGGAGAAATTCAATGACATAGCTCTGCTTGCTGACCTCATGGGACATGAAAGCATAGAAACTACCCGTATCTATCTGCGTCGTAGCAGCGCCGAACAACAGGAGATTGTAGATAGAGTGATAACTTGGTAAATAAAACACTGTCCCATAGACAAAAAACTATGGGGCAGTGTTTAGTTATTGTCCAATAGCATTTCTCACCGAATCATAATCCCAATATAAGGTATTTCCAATCCATTTTTCCATAGGAACATGAATGCCTTTCCATCTGATTACTTCTGGGCATTTGTCCCTATTGACGAATGTTGATTTATATAGGACTATTATCTTTAAACCATCTCGAATTGCTTTCTCACATTCGAAATCAATATAACTTCGAGTATCTATTGTATGACCTCTGCTACAGGTTCCCCTATAGCTGTTATAACTACCACAGTATTGACATCCTCCAGCTTTTAACTCTTTGGTATGGTCACCAACGATAAGGATAAATGTTTTAGATGCATCCAATCTCTCAGCCAATGACCTTTTAATCGAGCAATTTAGACTTGTGTCCTTTGCTTGCTTTAACTCATGAGCATCTGAAAACGAAAGTCCGTATTTGGAACTCTCATTCCATCGGTGTAATGCTTCAACAGCATCTTTGTCATGATCCCAATCTCCGGCGATGTAAGTTCTTGTCCTGTAATACATGATTAAAATATTTTTTTAATATCATACAAATTAATTTTATCAATAGTTTCTCGTGTCAATACAATTGTTATCGGTTGATATATTGGAGCATTCGATGTTTTAAGCGTACAAAGAATGCAACGAAGCAAATTAAATTCATTCTTATCTGTAATGCGTGTTATTCCTCCCCCAAGTAACGGTATAGCAATAGGTTTATTAGCATATACTCTGCTTATTTCATTCCACATCGCCCTAAGACAAATTTCGTAATCGTTATGAGATAGTTTAGCCTGATTATTCTCAAAATGAGAAAATGCCAATAACAAATAATCTTGATATACAATGATTCGTCCAAGTGGATAACAAATTTTACCTGCTTTTGTTTTTCTTTTCATTCCAGGTATGTCTTCTGCTTCGTTAATTTGTCGCTTCAAATCATCAATATCTTGTAATCTTTCTATGAATTTTCCATTCAACGAGTTCCGAGCAATAACGACATCATCTACAGTGGTATCAAAAAATTCATTAAAAGGGATTAATTTCCAATCTGTTGACTCAAATATATCCCCTTCTTCAATTTTAACATTGATTCCTTTTATTTTTAAAGTGATTGAATGGTCTGCTCTGAATGCCTTTACTACAGATATTATAAGCCAAAATAATAAAAATACACCCACAATAACCAAGCCTTTCTCCCACCACTTCTGTATATTGCAAATATCTGTAATGCTAAAATTAGCGATAGCACAAATAGTTTCTATAGCAGCAATGAAACTAACTGCGTACAAAAAACTGTCTTTCCAAAGTGACTTACTATATAATTTTGATAATTTCATCGTTATATTTTTATATCCAATACAAAAGTAGATATTTTTCTGCTAATCTATCTATTGAATTGATAGCTTTATCGTTTCAATCCTTTGGATTTCTTATCATTCCACGGAAGTTCCGAAGACACCCCTCCACCACTGGTGCCGACATGAACCTCTGCCTGTCCACCGGCGGCAAGAGTGAAAGCAGCGCCCAACAGCTCGGCCTGCTTCACGCTTACCTGTTCCTGCGGCTCGAATACGGCGTTGACAAATTCCTCGTCCGTGATCTGGCTGTTAAAATGTCTTTGGGCCACATCATAGTCTATCTGGAATTTGGTGTCCTCAAAAAGCTCCTCGCCGACCCGTGTCCAGATGTGGAGCGACGGGTTCCGGTAGTTGGACACGTTGATTCGGACAAGCTCGGCACCGGATGAGAGGCTATAACGCTGAGGGTTTGCCTTACGGTCAAGCAGGCCTATCTGTTTTCGCTGCCTGTCTATGACGGCATCTTTCTCTTCTGACTGCCGCTCGGCGGTTTCCGCCCTGCGGATGGCTGCGTCTATCTCTTTCTGGTAGCCGTTCCGCAGCTTTTCGATTCCTGATTTATGTTGCTCCTGCAACCGTGCCTTTTCTGCCTGAAGAGCCTTAATCTGTTTATTGAGTTCGGCAATCTTCTCATCCTTGTCCGATAGTTCCTTTTTCGCTTTGGCAAGGTCTCCCTTGCCGAACCACGAGAGGATGGTGTTCCTGCCCTCCTGCGCCTTCTCCACATCTGCCTGCAACTTGGCTATGTCCTCCTCATAACGGATGACCTGCTGCCTGTAATAATCCGAATTTGCCTGATGTTTGGCGGTGGAGCCGACAATGCCCCGCTGCAGCCCGAACGGTTTCATGGCCGCAGCATAGCTGTTCTGGTATTCGTGCAGCCGCGTACGTCGCATCACATCATCCGCCGACAGCCGGGGACCGGATTTCGTTTCATACTTCTTCTCACCCTCACGTTTCCTGCGGACTCGCTCCCCGGTCACAATGGGAACGATGGTGGCGTGCAGGTGGGGAGTCTTCTCGTCCATGTGCAGCACGCACGATACAAGGTTCTCATTCCCGAATGTATCCCTTAGCCATTTGAGGTTGGCATCAATCCAACAGTCCAGTCTGCCGCCATTGGCAATCTTCATCATCTGTTCATGTGTCCCGGTCAGGATGATACGGATGGCTTTTGTCTGGTTTTTGCCGACCTTTCGGCGCAGTCCGGCGGTATTGATGCG
>OGNO01001195.1_pt1 | contig 12928 bp, 6 predicted proteins | sample 1573491 | NCBI WGS metagenome assembly OGNO01 (sample SAMEA2581900, study PRJEB24529) | metagenome | biome: Human gut stool | place: China | collected 2011
TACATATCGGCGGTTTCAGCCTCTTTTGTGTACACAACGTTTATATTGTGAATTTTTTCGGCACTGCCGACATTTCCTTTAACTTTATACGCATCAAAAACAAGTATTAAATTGCATTGCTTAAAGCCTTGATAATTGCAAAGAATATCAATCAGTCGGTCACGCGCCATATTAAGGTTATCTTTGGCGAGTTCTTTCAGTTCGTCCCACGCAAAAATTATATTGTAACCGTCTACAAGCAAATATTCGTCACCTAATTTAACAGGCTTTGATTTTTGATGTTTTTTCTGTTCGGTGGCGGATTTCTTTACAGTGTATGACGCTACTTTACGGCGTACAGGACCGTATGTACGTTCAAAAATCTGCATAAGCTCCTTGTCGAGAGCAAAAATATCGTCCTGAGTTTTGCACTTTGCAAAAGCGTTTTCGCTGTTTGTGCCGATTTCATCGTCTTTCGGAGCATCGAGAACACTCGGCAGATGCATATGCTCGCCGACCTCATTCCACGGCACATTGTAGCCTGCTCCGTGAGAACAGAACACAGAACCGCATGGATTGTCAACATCGGCATCGCAATCGTAGCCGATTTGTGCAATAACTTCATCGCTGTTGTGACACGGCTCATAGCCTTTAAGACTGCATGAAAGTCTGCCTCTGCCGTGAGTGTACTGCATAACTTCTTTTGTGTAGTTGCCCATTTCGGACACGGGTGCAGTACCTGTGAGAACGGAATCCTCGCCTTTGGTTTCAGGAGAATTGAAAGTACCGCTCATCCGCTGAATATCTGACATTGCCCGTCCCACATTTTCGTTAGGCACTTCAAGCGTAAAATCATAAACAGGCTCAAGCAGAATGCTCTTTGCCGAGCGCAGTCCCTGTCTTACGGCACGGTAGGTTGCCTGTCTGAAATCTCCGCCCTCGGTATGCTTTGCATGAGCTTTTCCCGAAACAAGCGTGATTTCAATATCTGTAATCGGCGAGCCTGTCAGCACACCGAGATGTGTTTTTTCACAGAGGTGAGTAAGAATCAGCCTTTGCCAGTTGCGGTCGAGCAAGTCCTCTTTGCAACGGGAATTTATTGTAATTCCGCTGCCACGCTTTGCAGGTTTCAAAAGGAGATGAACCTCTGCATAGTGTCTTAACGGCTCAAAATGACCGACACCCTCAACCGTATTTTCGATAGTTTCTTTATAGATTATACTGCCTGTGCTGAACGATACATTCATACTGAAACGCTCTTTTATTATGCACCTCAGCACCTCAAGCTGAATTTCACCCATAAGGCGAATGTGGATTTCACCGAGTCTGCTGTTCCACACAACATTTAGCTGAGGATCTTCGTTTTCAAGCGTTTTCAGCTTTGTGAGAGCCGTGTGGGCGTCTGTCCCGTCCTCTAATTCAACCTTGTAAGTAAGGACAGGTTCGAGTACGGGAACTCCGGAATTTTTCTCAACACCCAAGCCGTCACCCGATGAAGTGAATGTTATTCCCGTTACCGCACAAACGGTTCCTGCAACAGCCTCCTCAACGGCTGTGAATTTCTCGCCTGAATAAATTCTTATTCTGTTTACCTTTTCGGCATTGGTATTTTTTTCGCTTTGGAGAATTTCACGCACTTTAAGACTTCCGCCCGTAATTTTCATAAATGTAAGGCGGTTGCCCTGATTGTCCTCTGCAATTTTATAGACCTTTGCACCGAACTCAGCACCGTAAGAGGGCATGACCGTGTATTCGTCAAGCAGATTCAAAAATGCCTTTACACCGTCAAGTTTGAGTGCCGAACCGAACATACACGGAAAGATTTTGCGTTCCTTAATCGCACCTGTTATGTCGGTCTTTTCAACGGCATCTGTTTCATAATATTTTTCAAGAATTTTTTCATCACATACGGCAACACTTTCACGAAAGCCGTCGGAGTTCGGATAGGTAAAATCAACGCAGTTTTCATCAAGCCCTGTACGCAGCTGTGCCATAACGGAAAGCTTGTCCGCACCGTCAAGATCCATTTTGTTGACGAAGATAAAACACGGCACATCGTACTTTTTGAGCAGTTTCCAAAGTGTGCAGGTGTGACTCTGAACACCGTCAGTTCCGCTGATTACAAGAATTGCGTAGTCAAGCACCTGAAGTGTACGCTCTGCTTCTGCCGAAAAATCAACATGACCGGGTGTGTCAAGCAGAGTAAATTCCGTGTTGTTGTACTTCATAACCGCCTGTTTTGAAAAAATTGTAATTCCACGGTCACGCTCAAGCGAAAAAGTGTCAAGAAACGAATCCCTGTGGTCAACCCGACCAAGCTTTGTTATGTTGCCTGAGGAGTACATCAGAGCCTCTGAAAGCGTAGTCTTTCCCGAATCGACATGAGCCAGAATACCGACTGCAATTTTTTTCATCTTATCACCATACCCGAAAATTTATATATTTCTTTTAGAGAATTGTTTCCATACCGATTTTTTGAACCTTAAAACCGATACGCTCGTAAAATTTCATTGCACCGTCATTGCCTGCCCACACATTTAGCGTAACATTATAACAACCGCTTTTTCGGGCAAAATCAATAACATGGTTATACAGCTTTGTGCCGATATGCATCCCTCTTGTATCCTCGTCAACACACAAATCATCAATATACAGGGTTTTTATATTTGTGACTGACTTGCTTTCAAGATTTTGTTTGAAAATACAAAAAGCATATCCTTTTACTTTTCCGTTATGTTCTGCAACAAAAATCGGCTTTTGCTCATCAACAATTATTCGCTCAAGCTCCTCGTCTGTGTATTTTTTCTCACCGACTGTAAAAAGGTCGGGGCGGATATCGCTGTGTATCTTGTGAACCTCAAAAAGGAGCTTGTCAATCTGCGGTATGTCTTTAAATTTTGCCCGTCTTATTGTTACTTCACACATAATTTCATCTTCCAATCATATAAAAAATACCTTGTGCAATTTCGTTTTGCCGAAACCTTCAATATTTATTTTACCACATTAAAAAATTAATGTAAACAAAGCAAAAAGGCTTGCGACCAAAATTGACCGCAAACCTTTTCGGGAGTAAATATGAACGAAAGTAATTATCAGTTATATGTTGTTATATAAGATTTTTGTAAAGCTCTGAAATTTCTTCAACACTTGCAGAATAAATCTATTTGTTTTATTATACACCTATATATCTGAAATTTCAAGAACCATTTTAACATTTCTATGTCTTTTGCTGTCATTTGCATTAAAAACTTGTACTTTGCAAAAAGAATGGTATAATATAATCAGAATAAAATTTACATAACCAAGGAGTTGACATATATGTATGAAGAAATTTATGCTCAGGCAAAACAGGCTTGTAATGAGCTTTGCGATGTTGCCAAGCTTAAAGAGGGCAGTATTGTTGTAATCGGCTGTTCTTCAAGCGAGGTTGCAGGCGGAACTATCGGACACAATTCAAGTCTTGAAACCGCTCAGGCTGTTTTCAAGGGTATATACGAAGTGCTTTGCGAAAGAAAAATTTACCTTGCCGCACAATGCTGTGAACACCTCAATCGTGCAATCATTGTTGAGCGAGAGGCTGTTCCGAACGCTGAAATCGTGAATGTTGTTCCACAACCAAAGGCAGGCGGTTCGTTTGCCACAACAGCATACAAAACATTCAAAGATCCCGTTGCACTTGAAGAAATCAAGGCTGACGCAGGTCTTGACATCGGCGGAACACTTATCGGTATGCACCTTAAAAGAGTTGCCGTACCCGTAAGACTCGGCATTGACCATATCGGGCAGGCAATTCTGCTTGCCGCAAGAACCCGTCCTAAATTCATCGGCGGTTGCCGTGCCGTTTATGACGACAGCTTTTAATTTTATTACAATTGACGGGCGGCAGTTTTCGGACTGTCGCCTGTTTTTTTATTACTGCTTATTAAAATTTCAACATATTACCTTGTTTTCCGCAAATTTGCGACATACAATATCAAAGAAAAGTTTGCATTTTTCACTAACTGTGGTATAATCTAATGAGATAATTTTTTTCTGGAGGTACTATGAGCGGTATAATTGTTTCTGTTATTGTTCCCTTTCTTGAGAGCAATAACAAATTAATAGATACTCTGTCATCAATATCCGAGCAAAAGAATATTCATCAAGAGAACATTGAAGTGCTTATTGTTGACGCAACAGACAAAACTTCAGGCAAAATTGCAAGTGGCAGTATGTCAATGTGCAAGGTGATTTATGCAAAGTCGGTTAAAAGCTTTGCCGATGCCTGCAACATTGCTGCGTCAAAAGCAACAGGCAAATATATTACGGTGTGCAATTGCGGCGACACTTTCAGCTATAACTATTTTGAAAGTTGCATTAAGGTGTTCAACAAAAAGGAAAAAATTCCTTTTGTTGCCGGTCACAGATTTTGCGTAAACCCTGTTTTCAGAGAGAAAAAGGAATTTAGACTTAACAAAGGTCAGATTGAATCAAGCGTTGTCAACCTTTTTGATAATCCCAACCTCATCAATCTTGAGCTTACGGGTACTTTTTACAGAACTGAAATTTTCAAATCATACAAAATGAACAACAAGCTCAAGTACGAAAGCGCAGACGATTTTGCACTCAGAATTCAGCTTGATTATCCGGAGTATGTATATCTTGATGAGATTGAATTTGACTACTTTATGCCTGTAAGCGATGACTTTATGTACTATGTTCCCACAAACTACAAGGACTGGTACACAGATTCGCTTAACAACTTCTTAAAGCCTCTCATCAATGACAGCAAGGACAGGGACGAAAATATTCCGCTGTTTATTCAGTTCTATATTGTTTTCAATATTACAACAAAGTTCCTTGCAAATATGAACAACCGCAACAAGCGTAATATGAACGATGAAGAGCTTGCGGTTTTCTTTGAAACAGCAAGAGAATGTTTTAAGTTTGCAAATGACGGTTTTGTTCTTAACAAAGACAAGTATGTTTCTCTCGGCTACAGTGAGGAAGCCGCCGAGATGTTCTATATGATAAAGCACAATTGTGTTTTCAAGGATATGCCTTTTGAATATTCCGAGGGCAAAAAAGAGGTTTACCTCAACTGCAACAATGTCTATATTTCTAAGCTTACAGACCAGAGAGTCGGTATGCATGTTATGGACTACCGTGACGGCAAGCTTGTTATTGACGGCTCGTTCAGACAGGTTTTTGACCTTGAAGATTTTGAGCTTTATGTTCAGTTTGGCGACAAAAGACAGGTTCTTACAAACACAGACCGTTATTCTCTGACAAAATATTTCGGCATCAGTGCGTACAAGAAATTCACCTTCCACCTTGAGCTTGAGCTTGATCCCGAAAAGCCTCAGCAGACGGTTGCATTCTTTGCAAGATACAAGGATTCAATTATTCCGCTCAAGCTTTCATTCCTGCACCATTGGTCTAAGTTTACAATCAAGCCAAAGAACTCCTACTGGAGATTCAACAAGTATGTTGCCTATATTGACAACTCAAGCACAATTGTAATCTGCCACGCATCTGCTATGGATACATTCAAGAGAGAACTCAAGTTTCTCCCATATGTTTTCATGGAGAGTAAACGCAGCTTCATTACAAGAATTCAGTATTGGCTTACAAGACCTTTCTTCAAGAACAAGAAAATCTGGCTCATGTACGATAAGCTGTACAAGGGCGGTGACAGCTGTGAATATCTTTACAGATATTGTGCAGACAAAAAGGACGGCATTTCAAGATACTATATCATTGACAAAAACACTTCCGATTACAAGCGACTGAAGGCTGACGGACTCAAGCCTGTCAAGAACCGTTCATTCAAGCACAAAATGCTGTTTCTTAACACCGATATTGCGCTCATTACAAACTCAAATGTATTCCCGTTCAACGGCTACAGTATGGATCGGTCAAGATTCATCAGAGGTTTGTGCAACTTCCCTTCAATGTGCTTACAGCACGGACTTTCGGTTCAGAAGTGTGCAATGGCTCAGCAGAGAATTGTTGACAACACACAGATGTACTTCCTTGCGTCAAAGTATGAGTACAAAAACCTGAGCAACCATGTTTACAACTATCAGGATTTTGACATTCTCAAGATGACAGGCATCGGCAGATATGACGGACTTATCAATAACGATAAAAAGCAGATTCTGCTTTCACCCACCTGGCGTATGTACAATGCAATGCCTGTTACAACAAGCGAGGGTGAACAGAGAGCTTACAATCCCGAATTCAAGCACACAACCTATTATAAAATCTACAACGACCTTATCAATAATAAAAAGTTGATTGATACGGCAAAGCGTACAGGCTACAAGATTAAGTATGTTCTTCATCCGATTTTAAGCTCACAGGTTAACGACTTTATCCCCGATCCGTATGTTGAGGTTGTTTCATCGGTTGGCGATTTCAACTACGAAACAGCTTTTCAGGAGTCAAGCCTTATGGTAACAGACTATTCGGGCGTTCAGTTTGACTTTGCTTATATGAAGAAACCGCTTGTATATTTTCATCCGTCACAGCTTCCTGCACACTATGATGACGGCGGATTCTTCTATGATACAATGGGATTCGGCGAAATTTGTACCGAAAGCGACCAACTTGTTGACCTGCTCTGCGAGTATATGGAAAACGGCTGTAAAATGAAGCCAAAGTATGTTGAAAGAGTTGAAGATTTCTATCAGTTTGACGATCACAACAACTGTGAAAGAATTTACAACGAAATCATCAAGTATCAGCAACAGGTTAACAAAGACAAATTAAAATAATATTTAAGCGGTCAGCTTTTTGCTGACCGTTTTTGTTTTGCCAATACTCCTCAAACTCAATATACTTTTATTGTTTTTTGTACATATGTACAAATTTTGTATATATTGTTTAAAAATCACTTGTTTTTCTCTTGAAATACTACACCGCATAAATTGTTATAACAGGCAAATTATGGTATAATTGGTATTTGCAGCAATGTTGCAAATTTTACGAAAATTGTTAAGAAAACGAAGTTCCTGTCAGTAATTACCAGACACGAGTCCGGTACTTTTTGGGATTTCCGTTTACGGAGGATTTAAAAATGAGCAAAATCAAACGACAGTCCGGTATTGAGTTACTGCGAATTATTGCAATGATACAGATAATTTTTTTGCATGCGTATCAGTACGGATTACTTCATGACGCATCAAAGGCCGCAGGCGATATTGACGGTACATTGGTGACATTTGTATGGTCATTATGCAGAACCCCTGTTGATGTGTTTATTATGATAAGCGGCTACTTCATGATAACCTCGCAGTTCGATATAAAAAAGACCATACGGCGTGGCGGAAAAATCTACGGTGCAATGATTTTTTACTCGATTATACTTTCGATAATTTTCTTCATAAGCGATCCGTCGCTCATAAATATAAATTCAGTTATAAAGGCGTTCACTCCGCTAATGTCACGAACTTGGTATTTTCTGAGCAACTATTTGATTATTCTTCTGCTCAGCCCATTTCTCAACAAAATGCTTGCGTCACTTTCTAAAAAACATTACCTCTACTTTATGGGAATTGTTTTTGTGGCAGTAAGTCTATGGTCAACGCTTGCGGAAATTCACGGAATAAACAATGTTATCAGCGTCAACAAAATACTTGATCCTTATATGGGCAAGAGTCTTGGCGGATTCCTTTTGATGTACATAATCGGCGGTTATCTGAGGTTGTTTGTAAAGCAGAAACCGCTTGAGAAAAGAAAACCGAATTTCCGCTATCTCGGCATTTTCGTCGGCCTTTGCGTATTAGATTTTGTATTGGCATCTGTTTTTCCACAGTACAAGCCGGCATTCGGTATGTTCAACAACCCGATTGTTCTCGCCGAATCGGCGATGTTGGTTCTCTTTTTCAGAGATTTCAATTTCAGCTCAAAATTTGTCAATACAGTAGCCGGCACAACGCTCGGTATATATGCAATCCACGAAAATCCGTATGTTCGTGATTGTCTGTGGCATGTTGCAAACTTCAGCAATAAGCACCTCTATGACACCCTGATTTACATTCCGATTGTAATTATAACAATCCTCCTCATATTCGCAGGCTGTTGCGTAATTGAGCTTTTAAGACTTAAACTCTTCGAATTTGTCGGCAATAAAATAAACGCCCGCAAATCCATAACATCCGGCAACCGCTGTACAAAATAATATATCTTATAAAAAAAACACCGACAGATTAGGTCAAAAGCTAACCTGTCGGTGTTTTTTTATTCAAAATATTTTCCGCTGCCCTTCATTTCTGTTTTAATGAAGTGCGACATAATTTTGCCGAGATATTTTTTCATCATTTTGTTATAGCTTTCGGGGTTGACTTCACCGCCGTATGCCATAACATCAAATGTTATTTTCGCCTCGATAATCTTTGCATTCAGCCTTAGAAATCCGCAACGCTGATAGAATTTATAACGACTCATTCGCTGTTTTTGATTGGGGACATTTTCTTCTTCAAGCTGTTCAATTGCAAGAAAAATTCTTTTGCCCTTATACAAATTTTTAAATTCATCAAGCACGGCGACTCCGATTCCATGTCCCCTCTCCTTTTCGAAAATTGCATAGTAGTACACATAGACAACTTCGCCGTCCGTGATTGCATAGATAAGTCCAATCCACTTTTCTTCATCATAAATTGCGTAGAAATCTGCACCGTCATTCTTTGATTTTTTCATCAAAAGCCAAAACGGTACTCTCTCAACGGCAGGAAATGCGGAAAAGTATAATTCTTTTACAGATTTATAATCATCAAGTTGTTTTGTGACTTTTTTAAAGCAAATCATAAAAATCCCTTTCGTTACTATAATCACAGGGAATATTGTACCACATAAAGGATTAATTTGCCACAACAGTTTTCGTTTTTGAAAGTTTTCTTATTTTAACATAATAAACCGCAATCATAAGGAGCATACTTCCTGTCCATGCGGCAGGGCCTGCAACACAGATTGATGCGTAACCTATTACAGAACTGAAAATGACAGGCGTCATAATTCGCATAACAACTTCGATAAGCGACCCAATCATAGGCACAATGCCGTTTTTAAGTCCCTGAATTGTTCCACGGTATATAAACAGCATTGCAAGCGACCACTCAAACGGGCAGTTCCAGAACATAAACTGAACGGAATAATCAATAGTCTGCTGTGAGCTTCCGCTTGTAAAGATTCCTGTTATCGGCTGAGCAAAAATCATTGAAACCGCACCTATTACAATTGAATATGCAATACAGGTCAACAGGCAAAAATTGACGCCTTTTTTGATTCTGTCATATCTTCCTGCGCCCTCGTTCTGACCTGCAAATGTTGCGATAACTGTACTCATTGAGTTCATCGGATTCTGGATGAGGAGCTGAACACGGTTGCCGATTGTGTAGGCGGCAACGGCATATGAACCGAACTGATTTACGAAATACTGCAAAACCATCATTCCGATTGAAATTACTGAGTTTTGAAGTCCCATCGGGAAACCGACTTTTAGCTCGTCCCGTACAGTTGAAGTCAAATTTTTAAAGCTGTTTCTGTTCGGCAAAAGCATTTTCACCTTGAAAAAAATGTACACGCAACAGAGAACCGCCGACACAAGCTGAGAGATTACCGTTGCAATTGCCGCACCCGAAACATCCCACCTGAACACTATGATAAATAACAGGTCAAGTCCCACATTCATTACGGATGAAAAGAGCAACAGATAAAGCGGAGTTTTGCTGTCACCAACCGAACGCAGAAGTGATGCCGTAAGGTTGTAAAGCATTGTTGCGGGGATTCCGAGGTAAATTATTGTAAGATATCTGCTTGCGTACTCGAATGTATCCGAGGTTGTTCCGAGCATTGTAAGCAGCGGATTAACAAGAAGTACAAACGAAACAGTAAGCACAACAGCCGACACAACGCCGATTATTATGTGGGCGGCAACGCTCTTTTTCACCCGTTCCATATCGTTTGCACCGAAATGCTGTGAAGTGATTACCGAACAGCCGGCGGAAAGTCCTATGAAAAATCCGAGTGCAAAAAAGTTGAGCGAACTCGTTGAACCGACAGCCGCAAGCTTGATTTCACCGAGAGTCTGACCGACAATCAGCGTATCGACAACATTGTAAAGCTCCTGTAAAAGGTTGCCGATTATTACGGGAATTGCAAAAAATAAAATCTGACTTGAAATTTTTCCCTGAGTCAGATTTCTAACAGATTTTGAACCATTCATAACATTCACACTTCTTATCAAAAATTTTTATGTTTTTAATATCTTTTTCGTTTAAGTATAAGTCCATATCAACGCTATGCTCTGCCTGACGATGCGATATTTCTGCAAACAGATTGCAATCTGTGCAAAGGGGCGATAGCTCCTCGGGATTTCAGTCTAATGACTGAAACCCTAAGAAGTACCGCACTGCCAAGCGGTGCGGTACTTCTGCACTTGATTATAGCACAGCGATTTGTGAATGTAAATGTATAGGAATGACGAAATAAAGACGCTTTTGTTTTGAAAAAACTTTACACAATGCACAGTATTGATTTTGTCCTATTTTATTACAGCATAATTTTATAACCAAATAATAAGTATTTCACATTATCCGATTATTATTGACTGTTTTAAGAATACAACCGTTTTGATGAAAATTTGCAAATTGTCAATATTTTGTTATTCTAAGGTTTCAGCAAAAACAAAACAGAGCCGTAAAAACGACTCTGCCCTGTAACATTAGAGAAAATATTTATGAAAACAAACTGTCTTATTAATCAGTCTTTTTTAACATTGAAAGCGTCCATACCGGGATAAACTGCGCTGTCACCGAGGAGTTCTTCAATTCTGAGAAGCTGATTGTACTTCGCAACACGCTCTGAACGGCTCGGAGCACCTGTCTTAATCTGGCAAGTGTTAAGAGCAACTGCGAGGTCGGCAATTGTTGTATCTGCTGTTTCACCGCTACGATGTGAAGAAATTGCTGTGTAACCGGCTTTGTGAGCCATTTTGATAGCCTCAAGAGTTTCCGAAACCGAACCAATCTGGTTAAGCTTGATGAGAATTGAGTTACCGCAGCCAAGCTTGATACCCTTTGCAAGTCTTTCTGTGTTTGTAACAAAGAGGTCATCGCCGACAAGCTGAACCTTGTCACCGAGTTCCTTTGTAAGCTGCTGCCAACCCTCCCAGTCCTCTTCGTCAAGAGCGTCTTCGATTGAGATAATTGGGTACTTTTCAACAAGCTTTTTCCAATGCTCAATAAGTTCTGCCGATGTGAACTTTGTACCGGCCTTCGGAAGAACATATTCGCCCTTCTTCTCGCCCTTCCATTCCGATGATGCGGCGTCCATAGCGATCATAAAGTCCTTGCCCGGCTCATAGCCGGCATTCTTAACAGCCTCAAGAATATACTGAATAGCCTCCTCATCACTTGCAAGGTTCGGAGCAAAACCGCCTTCGTCACCGACCGCGGTGGTATTACCCATTTCGGAAAGCACCTTTTTTAATTCGTGAAATACTTCACTGCACCAACGCAAGCCTTGTTTAAATGACTTTGCGCCATACGGCATTATCATAAATTCCTGTATATCGACGTTGTTATTTGCGTGTGCACCGCCGTTTAATATGTTCATCATAGGTACCGGAAGTACATAAGAATTTATACCGCCTATATATTGAAAAAGCGGTATTTCAAGGCTTGCCGCAGCCGCTCTTGCAACGGCTAACGATACACCGAGTATTGCGTTCGCACCGAGATTTGATTTATTGTCTGTGCCGTCAAGCTCACACATTTTCATATCTATCGAGCGTTGGTCAAGTACATTCATACCGATTAACACATCTGCAATTTTTTCATTTACATTCGCCACAGCATTTTTTACACCTTTACCGCCGTAACGCTTTTTGTCATTATCCCTAAGTTCCACAGCCTCAAAAACACCTGTTGACGCACCTGACGGAACGATTGCTCTGCCCGACGCACATTCTGTATGCCCCTCAACTTCGACTGTCGGATTACCGCGTGAATCCATAACTTCACGTCCGAAAATATCGACTATTTCAATGTACTGTTTCATAGATATATCCTCCTTTGATTTAATTCATAATAGAGTATTACCAAATAATCACTTTCTTATTCAATGCAGAAGTATATAATATTACATTCTGTAGGAAATAACAGCCATTGACGGATTAATATGATAAGTGTATAATGGAGGTGTACATATCAAGTTATCACAAAAGGAGAGTTGATTATGAAGAAATTTATAGGAATGGCACTTGCAGCGGTGATTTCGGCATCGTCATTTACGGCACTTGCGGCAGGGGCTATACCCGACCATCAAGGCACAAGTATGGACGGTATTGAAATCGGTACGGCTCAGCTTAATTCGGCGGTAAAAAGTTATTATGATTTATTCGAGCAGGCAGGTGACCAATACGGTGTAGACCCAAACTTGCTTGCGGCAATATGTATGCAGGAATCGTCGGGAAGAAATTTGAGTTACCGTGATGACGGAAGTGAATATCCGGCATGGGGTATTATGCAGATTGAAAATACTTTGGAAAAATCATTCGCCAAGTTCGGTGAGGACACTACGGGAGAAAAATGGACGCTTCAAGACAGACTTGATCCGACTAAGGCAGTGCCGTTTGCGGCATATTTAATTTCACAGTCGCTTATCAGATATGATTGTGATTATATGAAAATGATTCAGTCGTATAACTTCGGACAAACCGTGCTTGACAGAATAATTGCGGCGAAGGGTGACGATTGGCTTTCGGAACGCGTCAATGCCGCGCAGTATGCGACAAATTGGCCGTACAATACTTACGGTGACGCGCAGTACATAGAACACGTTATGAGATATTATCATAATGATATTGATTACATAGGTGCAAAGGTAAGAATAGACGGTAAATTGCTTGCGTTTGACGACCAGTATCCGTTGCTTGAAACCATTGACGGTGAAACGTATACAATGA
>OGNO01001204.1_pt1 | contig 12835 bp, 10 predicted proteins | sample 1573491 | NCBI WGS metagenome assembly OGNO01 (sample SAMEA2581900, study PRJEB24529) | metagenome | biome: Human gut stool | place: China | collected 2011
CCAGAATAAGTGAAAAATGAAGAAAGGTAAAAAGGCTTGAAAAGCCCGAAAATACAGGAAATATGGGAAAAATCAAGATTTTATTTGTTTGCCACGGCAACATCTGCCGCAGCACCATGGCCCAAAGCATCTTCACCCATCTGGTCCACAGACAGCATCTCGATGCTGTTTTCGAGATAGATTCAGCCGCGACCAGCCGTGAGGAAATAGGCAATCCGCCGCACTACGGCACCAAAAACAAACTATACGAGGAGCATATTCCTCTTATTCCACACCGCGCGAGACAGATGACGCGCGATGATTATTTGTACTATGACCTTCTGATTGGAATGGACACTGCAAATATCAGGAATATGACAAGGATTGCAGGTGGCAGTGACAGTCAGCAGAAGATATTTAAGATGCTGTCATTTGCTGATTATGGGACAAATCATAAGCTTACAGCAGCGCGCGATGTTGCAGATCCATGGTATACAGGTGATTTTGATGCGACCTTTGATGATGTAATCAGTGGATGCCGGGGCTTGTTAGAATACATCAAAGAGGTGTATAATCTATAGCTATAGCAATTAAAAGAGAATAATAGCAGCGGTTACGGCGCTGAACACAGCTGCGATAATTAATTTCAGGAGGCACAAATGCAATTACAGAATGGAAGACCGACAGATACCACAGGCAGACTGGATAAAGAAATTCGTACATACGATTTTTTGGACAAACTGGGAATCGAATATCAGAGAATAGACCACGAAGCGGCATTTACGATGGAGGTTTGTGAGGAGATTGACAAGACACTCGGCGCAACAATCTGCAAGAATCTTTTTCTGTGCAACCGCCAGAAAACTGATTTTTATCTGCTCATGATACCGGGAGACAAGACCTTTAAGACAAAAGAGCTCTCGCATCAGATAGGCAGCGCGAGACTTTCGTTTGCAAGTCCGCAGGATATGGAAAAATATCTGGATATCACACCGGGCTCAGTCAGTGTGATGGGACTGATGAACGACCATGACAATGCGGTCAGACTCCTGGTGGATGAGGATGTGCTAAGAGGTGAGTGGGTTGGGTGTCATCCATGCATAAATACATCCAGCCTCAGGATAAAGACAAAGGACATGTTTGGTCCGGTGATAAAGGCCATGCATCATGATATGACCGTGGTAAAATTAACAGGTGAAGCATAGTAAAGCCCGGCAGAACGTAAGGAGAATCAATGGTAAAAGCAGTAATATTTGATATGGACGGAACACTCATAGATACCGAGAAATATTATCGTATTTTCTGGCCAATGGCACTTGAGCACTTCGGCTATGAGATGACGGATGAGCAGGCACTTTCAATGCGAAGCCTCGGGCAGCCGTATGCACCGCAGCATCTTAAGGATATGTTTCATGATCTGGATATGGATTATAATAAAATCAGGGCTTACCGTCGCAAAATTATGGAGGAGCATCTGGAAAAGGTGGGGATTGAGCTTAAGCCCGGTGCAATCGAGATACTTACATATTTGAAGGAAAAAGGCATTCACAGAGCGATTTCCACAGCGAATGATATAGAAAGAGCTGAGAAATATCTTAAAAAGATAGGGCTCTACGGATATTTTGACAAGATCATCTGTGCACCTATGGTGGAGCATGGAAAGCCGGCACCTGATGTGTATGAGTTTGCATGCAGCGAGCTTAAGCTGGCACCTGAGGAGTGCATGGCGGTAGAGGATTCGCCAAATGGCATCAAAAGTGCATATTCTGCAGGCTGTAAGGTTGTTATGGTACCGGATTTGACACAGCCTGATGAAGAGCTTAAAAAGATGCTTTTTGCCTGTGTTGACAGGATAGATGAGATTAAAAGTATAGTATAATCACAGCATATATAAGTCGTGGAGGCATGATGGGCACAGAAAATGATTTACCGGGAATTTCATTAAAAGACGAGCAGAGACAGCTTCAAAATATCATAGGGATTGCACAGGATAATCTGGACCGTGCAAAGGAATCGGTAAAAAAGCTGACAGATGATTTAGAGGATTTAAGAGATGTCTACGAGGCGCAGGACAAGGAGGGACTTGCCTTGTGGAATAATGCGACAGCGCAGCTTCATGAGAACGAGAGAAATATCGTAAGATGTGAAAAGGCGCGGAAAAAGCCGTATTTTGGCAGAATAGATTTTAAGGATCCGCGTCAGAAGTCACAGGAGTCCTACTATATAGGCAGAGTCGGTATTGCAAAGAATGCATCAGAGCCTGTGGTCATTGACTGGAGAGCACCGATTGCATCCGTATATTATGAGAGCAGTCTTGGACCATGTAAGTACACGGTGAGCTCAGAGGGTACTTTTGAGATTGATTTAAACAGAAAGCGTACCTATGAGATTGCAGATGATAAGCTCATCGACTTTTTTGATTCAGATGTCGTAGCAAATGATGAGCTTCTGACAAAGTATCTGGCTAAGAATAAAAAGGCAGTGCTCGGAGAGATTATCGCGACAATTCAAAAGGAGCAAAACCTTATTATCCGCCGTTCGCCAAAGACGAATATCATTGTGCAGGGAGTTGCAGGCTCAGGAAAGACAACGGTTGCAATGCACAGGATATCGTACATTTTATATAATTATGCTGATGATTTCAGACCGGAGGATTTCTACATTATAGGCAGTAACCACATTTTGTTGAACTATATTACAAGCGTGCTTCCGGAGTTTGATGTGTACGGCATAAAACAGATGACTATGGAGCAGCTTTTTACAAGGCTTTTGTACGAGGATTGGGATGACAAAAAGTACAGCATACATGAAGTCAGCAAAAATGACAGTAGAAACAGCATAAAGGGCAGTAAAGAATGGTTTGAAGCTCTTGAAAAATTCTGTTTAGATTACGAGGAAAAGTGTATTCCAAGAGATGAGGTCTACATGGAAAAAACAGGCAATCTGCTTGTGGGAAAGGTGCTGATAGACACTTATCTGCATGATAATCCGCTTCTTTCCATGCAGAGTAAAATCCTCATGTTAAATGAGATAATTTACTCGAAGTATGAAAATGAGGTTCTCGGTAAGGAAGTGAAGTTCCCTGCAAAGGAGCGCAGAAAGCTTGATAAAAAATACAAAACCTATTTCGGTAAGGATGACTGGAAAGGCTCTGTGTATGATTTTTACAGGGATTTTCTGCTTAGTCAGAAGGAGAAGGAATATGATATAGATATTCCAAAGGACTCATTTGATGTGTATGATCTGGCAGCGCTTGCGTATATTTATAAGCGCATCAAGGAGACAGATCCGGTTCGTGAGGCGAGTCATGTGGTTATTGATGAGGCACAGGATTTTGGCATGATGGCATACTGCTGTCTGCATTACTGCCTCAGAAACTGCACATACACTATTATGGGCGATACCTCGCAGAATATACATTTTGAGTATGGCTTAAATGACTGGGAGGACTTGAAAAAGCTGATACTCACAGGCACATATGACGCATTCGGTCTGCTTCGAAAGAGCTACAGAAACACTGTTGAGATTTCAGAATTTGCAACAGAGATACTGCGCCATGGAGATTTTGCAATCTATCCGGTGGAGCCTATTATCAGGCATGGAAACGCAGTGCGCATAGAGGAGTATGCCAATGTGCGCTCACTGATTTCGGCATCGGTTGACACGATAAAAGGCTGGCAGAGTGAAGGCTATGAGACGATAGCTGTCGTGTGCCGTGATGAGGCAGAGGCTCTCAAGGTGTCTGCTGAGCTTAAAAAACATATAGAAATAGCAGATGATGATATTGAAACTGCACAGTTTGGTGCAGGAGTCATGGTACTTCCGGTCGCGTATACAAAGGGACTTGAGTTTGATGCTGTATTGCTGTTTGACCCATCAGAGAGAAAATATCCGGCTGATGATAGTCATGTGAAGCTTTTGTACGTTGCGGCTACCCGTGCACTTCATGAGCTTGCTGTATTCCACCGGGGCAGGCTGACACCGCTTATTGCAGACCCTGCTCCTTCCAACAGGCATCAGAAGGAGTTTTCTGCAGAGCCGCTCACCAAGGCAAAGGAATATGAAAAGCAGCAACTGACAGAAAAAGAGATAGAAGAGCAAAAGCGTGTTGATGGCAGACGCGATATGGATGAAAGAGAGTATTTTGGTCCATCGCGCATTGTATTAAAGCCTGAGCAGGTGACAAATAAGGCTGAAAATGAGAAGCTTGATTTATCTGCATTTGTAAAAAAGAGCAGCCTCCCTCTCAATCCCTCCCCATACGCATACGGCTCAATTCCGGACAACGATATACTTCATGTAAAGGGACATTCAAAGGGCAAGTTTGCGGTAAAATGGCTCAAAAAAGGTAAATCGCATGTTGAAATCGCCACAGCGGACGGCACACTTTATGTGATACCAATAACACCGGAGATAGTACGCGTAATCTTTGTAAAAGGAATTGGAGCAAAGCCGCACAAAACCTATTGGAAGCAAAAGGCCGATACAGTCTTCAAATGGGTGGCAAAGGAATCCAAATCGCTTATTGAAATTCAAATGGAGAAGCTGATACTTAGGATAGAAAAGAAAAACGGAGCCATACAGTATTTTGATGCCGACAGAAATCTTCTTGTAAGTGAAAATGCCACAGAGCCAAGGTTTTTAAATAATGGCGAGTGCTACACATTTTTTGACTGGGATAAATCGGAAAAGCTCAAATCCAAGGGAATACTTGCGACAGATCTTACTGATTTGACAAACAAAGCCAGATATATTTCGTTCGGAGGCAGACAGCAGAGGCTGCCGCTTGTCGTGTCAAACAAGGGATATGGAATCGCTACTGCATCAAGCCGCACAGCACTCTTTTGCAATATAAAGATGTACGGACAGTATATCTTTGTAGACGGTGACACTCAAAGCGACTATTATTTTATAGGTGCAGGCAGTGTGGGCCATACACTTGAGCTGTACGGCACATTATAAAATGCAAGTTGCCCAAAGCAAAATTATCTGATAAAATATCGGCATGAGTATATACGGAGGATAACAGATGAAATTCAGGACAGAAAACGAGTTTACACATTTCAAATTTTCGGATGTGCATGTGAGCGATATCATGATGAGCTTTGGCACCTTCAAAATATGCCTTGACAACGTAATCATAAAGGCAGATAATTCTAAAAACAGAGATATCCGTGATATGAGGACAAACGGCCTTATATTAAAGCTTTCAGATGCAAATATTATTTCATTCATACGCGAGGGCTTTAAGACATATGATGCCGATGGCAACCTAAAGAGCACCACGGCTGACGAGGAGATAGATGAGGCAGATTATATCGACACCTTCAACAATTTTCTTGACGGATACGCATATTTAATCGAGAAGGAGAATGAAAATTATACCTTCGTATTCGATGGGACAGATGAGCGCTCGTACACCATGATTGTATCGGCATCAAAGGACGAGTGCGAGTGGGACAGATTTATGAATATTGAGGCATAGAGTATGCCATGGTGCATTTTTAGACAAGTCCAAGATGCACCATGGCATTTTTAAGCCCATCCTCTTTGATATCGTCTGTCACTATATCGGCAACAGCCTTGACTTCATCGCTGGAATTGCCCATGGCAACACCGACATCACAGTAGCGCAGCATATCAAAATCATTCTGGCCATCGCCAAAGCCTATTGTATCAGCCTGACTCATGTGAAGAAACTCTACCACATCACGTATGCCGGTTGCCTTGTTGACACCGCGCAATGTAATCTCACCGCTGTAAGGTTCAGGCTCTTTAAAGCTACTCAGGGTTACTACAAATTCATCGCCGAGGAGCTTTCTTAAATCATCAATGTGGTAGTTGCAATTGCAGTAGATGGTGCTTTCAACATCAGCGTATCGATTAGAAAAGCCTGATAATTCATCATCAATCACGATATCCTTAAATGTCGGGTTGTCCTGTATCACATGCATGTCAAACTGCTTTGAGAATGCTGATATGAATTTGTCAGCCCACTTGTGGTTTGTGATGCTTTTATCCTTTGTCTGGAAGATAAGTCCTGTGTTGTTGTCACCAACAGTGTCAAGTACTTTCTGTAACAGATTCTGTCCATAGACATGATGTGCAATTACCTTATCACCCACAGTGACATAGCCGCCGGCAGCAGCCACCACTCCGTCAAAATCAAAGGCTTTTAATGATGGATAAATCTGATTGTAGCTACGTCCGGTGCAAAGGAAAATCATATGACCGTTTTGTTTTGCTCTTATTAGAGCATCGGTGGTTGATGGACTCATGGTGCTTGCACCGAAATCCACGAGAGTACCGTCTATATCAAAAAATAATAGTTTTTTCATAAGTGTTACCTGCCTCATTATTATTTATTAGCTATTTATACCAGATATACTCTACAATACGAATTCAATAAAGGCAATAGTATATGGCTTAAATTTATTTAATAATTTCTGATAAAGAAGGCTTTGTTATAACCATAATTAAGAAAAACTATAATATATTCCTATACTTTATTTTCTTAAGTTTTGGCTATGATGGGTTGAAATAATAAGTTTATTGTGTTATAACGTTAAACAACAAAAGAACAATAAATGCGTTGAAAGAGACTTGGATCACCAGACACCGACAGGAATACAGCGTCACCGACTGAGAGCGCTGTTTGGAAGAGCTGATTGCAGGAACACTACCGGAGCAGATTTGTTGAACGATTGATATGGTTTATTTCATAGATAGGTTTATCGTATGTGAATTAGTTTTTTACATATCAAAAGTAGGCAGATACGATTCATCCACGTTACGGATAAGAGTGGAGAAACAGGAACAGTCCTTTTTCTCAAAGCGGGTGGTACCGCGGAATATTTTTAGAATTTTCGCCCCGGAGCATTTCATTAATTTGATATGCTCCGGGGCTTTTTTCCGTCCCGCTTAAAAAATCAAAGGAGCACAAAAATATGGAATTCTTAACAGGAGCAGTTCAAAAGGAAGACCTTGGTATCGCAGAAATTCTTGCAGGCGACTACGAGGGCAAAAACATCAAAGTAAAGGGTGCGATTCACACCATAAGAGATATGGGTGAGGTTGCATTCATCGTCTTAAGGCGCAGGGACGGACTCATACAGTGTGTATACGAGCCGGGCAAATCCCAGTTTAGCGTCGATGATCTAAAGGAAGCAGATACCGTGGAGGTGTGCGGCACATACAAGAGTGATGACCGTTCTCCAAACGGCTTCGAGCTTCGTCTTGACACTATCACAATTTTATCTGAGCCGTCGGAGCCTATGCCGCTTCAGATCAACAAATGGAAACTGAATACTTCGCTTGAGGCAAAGCTCAATAACAGGGCAGTGGCACTCAGAAATCCAAGAGAGCGCGCTACGTTCCGTATACAGGAGGGTATCACAAGGGGCTTTAGGGATTTCCTTTATAATAATGGATTTACAGAGATTCATACGCCAAAGCTTGGTGCAAAGTCAGCCGAGGGAGGTGCCAACCTCTTCAAGCTTGAATATTTCCACAGACCAGCTATATTACAGCAGAGCCCGCAGTTTTACAAGCAGATGATGGTGGGTGTCTTTGACAGGGTATTTGAGACTGCACCTGTTTTCAGAGCAGAAAAGCACAATACAAAGAGACATCTGAATGAGTATACATCACTCGATTTTGAGATGGGCTACATTGATGGCTTTGAGGACATCATGGAGATGGAGACCGGCTTTTTGCAGTACACCATGGAGCTTTTAAAGACCTCATACGCCAAGGAGCTTGAGCTTTTAAAGATTAAGCTGCCTGACGTGACAAGCATACCAAGAGTCAGATTTGACGAGGCAAAGCAGTGTGTCGCAGAAAAATATAACAGACAGTTCAGAAACCCATTCGACTTAGAGCCGGAGGAGGAGGTACTTATCGGACAGTACTTCAAGGAAGAGTATGGCAGTGATTTTGTATTTGTCACACATTATCCTTCAAAGAAGAGACCGTTTTATGCCATGGATGATCCGGCAGACGAGACATACACCTTAAGCTTTGACCTGCTTTTCAGAGGCCTTGAAATCACAACAGGCGGCCAGCGAATCCACGACTACAACAAGCTTATGGAAAAAATCGCAAAGCGTGGCATGGAGACAGAGGGTATGGAGAGTTATCTTTCAGCCTTCAAGCACGGCATGCCGCCACATGGAGGTCTTGGAATAGGACTTGAGAGACTTACAATGCAGCTTATCGGAGAGGACAATGTGCGTGAAGCAACGCTGTTTCCTCGTGATCTTAGCAGACTGGAGCCATAGAATTTAGCTTCTAGGGGTGTGACGGGTGCGCATGCAGGCTGTGTGGTGGCATGTGTGTATATATTTTGCTCAGAAAATTTTTAAGCTTGTTCCGACATTTCCTGCGGATAGGTTATTGGCAGGAGGTATGCTGTGAAGTATTACAGGCTGTGAGCGTCGGAACTGTTAAAAATTTGTCTTCACAATATATATGCACCCATGCTCTGCAGGGTGTTGATGCGCACCCGGGGGCAGATATTTGTACATTTCAAGAATAAATTTAAATATCAGGAAAAAGAAAGGATTACATATGAATCATTTAGGAACGAGAGAAATCGCCACAGAGCGGCTTACTCTTCGAAGATTTGAAATAGAAGATGCCGAGAACATGTTTTACAACTGGGCAAATGACCCGGAAGTGACCAAATATCTTACATGGCCGGCACATGAGAGTGTTGATACTACAGAGACTATTTTAAAGGAATGGATATCTAAGTATGACGAAAAAGATTTTTATCAGTGGGCTATTGAGCTTAATGACCTCGAGCAGCCTATCGGAACTATAAGTGCAATTAAAATTGATGAGAGAGTTGAGTCGGTTGAAATCGGTTATTGTATTGGAAAGCGTTTCTGGAATAAGGGCTACATGACAGAGGCACTCACAGCTATCATCAGATTTTTCATCAATGAGGTTGGTGCCGGACGCGTATGGGCCAGACATGATACTGAAAATCCAAATTCAGGCAAGGTGATGGCTGCGGCAGGTATGGATTATGAGGGTACTCTCCGCCATGCAGGCTTCAACAATCAGGGTATATGCGATGAAGCGGTATATGCAAAGGTCAGAAGTGCAGCACTTGATGAGGTGCCTGAGGATGAGATTCCTGAGCAGCAGGCTGTTACCACAAAGGTGATGAGCGAGGATGGAGTCATGAGAAACGTAATCTCTGACGAGACTATGGAGTATGTCGGAATCCTTGCAAAGCTTGAGCTTTCACCTAAGGAGGCAGAGGCTGCCAAGAAGGATATGGCAGATATGCTTGATTATATCGACAAGCTCGAGGAGCTTGATACTTCGGGAATTGAGCCTATGAGCCACGTATTCCCTGTAAACAATGTATTCAGAGATGATGTTGTCACAAACGGCGACGGAAGTGAAGCTACACTTGCCAATGCACCGGTCAAGAAGGACGGCGGATTCAAGGTACCAAAGACAATCGGCGAATAACGGCAAGGAGGAGAAAAATGGATTTAATGTCTTTAACTGCCGTGGAACTCGGCAAGAAAATACAGGCAAAGGAAGTTACAGTGGAAGAGGCTGTAAAGGCTGCCATTGCTTCTATAAAAGCAAAAGAGGACAAAGTAAACAGTTTTGTCACAATAGATGAAGAGGGTGCACTCAAAAAAGCAGCAGAGGTTCAGGCAAAAATTGATGCCGGAGAGCTTAAGAATCCGCTTGCAGGTGTGCCTGTAGCCATAAAGGATAACATGTGTACAGAAGGGCTTCTCACCACATGTTCATCAAAGATACTCTACAATTTCATTCCGACCTACACAGCGGAGGCTGTTAAGCGCCTTGAGGATGCAGGCTGTGTCATCGTTGGAAAAACCAACATGGATGAGTTTGCCATGGGAAGCACCACAGAGACATCAGCATTTGGAGCAACAAAAAACCCATGGAATACAGAGCACGTACCGGGCGGTTCATCAGGCGGAAGCTGTGCAGCAGTTGCAGCAGAGGAGGTACCGTTTGCACTCGGTTCAGATACAGGCGGATCAATCAGACAGCCAAGCTCCTTCTGTGGTGTGACAGGAATCAAGCCAACCTACGGCACAGTTTCACGTTACGGACTTATAGCTTACGGTTCATCGCTTGATCAGATTGGACCTATCGCAAAGAATGTCACAGACTGTGCTACTATACTTGAGACAATCGCTTCATACGATACAAAGGATTCGACATCAGTAAACAGAGATGATTTGAAGTTTACAGAGGCTCTTGTCGATGACGTAAAGGGTATGAAGATTGGTATTCCAAAGGATTATCTCGGAGATGGACTTGACCCGGAAGTAAAATCGGCAATCCTTGCAGCGGCAGATGAATTAAAGAAAAAAGGTGCTGTTGTGGAAGAATTTGACCTCGGACTTGTAGAGTATGCCATCCCTGCATACTATGTAATCGCCTGCGCGGAGGCAAGCTCAAACCTTGCCAGATTCGATGGTGTCAAATACGGATACCGTACAAAGGAGTACACAGACCTTCACAACATGTACAAGAAATCGCGTTCTGAGGGCTTTGGACCTGAGGTAAAGAGAAGAATCATGCTCGGCTCCTTCGTGCTTTCATCAGGATATTATGATGCATATTACTTAAAGGCCTTAAGGGTAAAAGCACTTATCAAAAAAGCCTTTGATGATGCCTTTGCCAAATATGATGTGATACTCGGACCGGCAGCACCGACCACAGCTCCAAAGCTTGGAGAGAGCTTAAGTGATCCAATTCAGATGTATCTCGGTGATATTTACACGATTTCTGTAAACCTTGCAGGTCTTCCGGGAATATCGCTTCCGTGCGGCATGGACAAAAACGGACTTCCAATCGGATTACAGCTCATTGGAGACTGCTTTAAGGAGAAGAATATCATCCGCGCAGCCTACAGCTTTGAAAAAACAAGAGAGCTTAAGCGCAGCACTATCGCGGAGGAATACAGTAACAAAAATACAGCAGATACCAATAAATCTGCCGGTGCACAGTAGGAAGGAGGCAAAAAGGATATGAAAAACTATGAGACAGTCATCGGACTTGAGGTCCATGTAGAGTTAGCTACAAAAACAAAGATCTTTTGCGCCTGCTCCACAGCATTCGGAGGCGCACCAAATACACATACATGTCCTGTCTGCACAGGACAGCCGGGCTCACTTCCTGTTTTAAACAAGCAGGTTGTAGAGTACGCAGTGGCAGTAGGACTTGCCACCAACTGTACCATCACACAGTACAGCAAATTTGACAGAAAGAACTATTTCTATCCTGATAATCCACAGAACTATCAGATATCACAGCTCTATCTGCCAATCTGCCGCAACGGTTCAGTGGAGATTGAGACAGCAAACGGAAAGAAAAATGTCAGAATCCATGAAATCCACATGGAGGAGGATGCCGGAAAGCTCGTACATGATGAGTGGGAGGATGTATCTATCGTAGATTACAACCGTTCCGGAGTACCTCTTATAGAGATAGTATCAGAGCCTGATATGCGCTCGGCTGATGAGGTTATCGCATACCTTGAGACACTGCGTCAGACCATCCAGTACCTCGGAGCATCTGACTGTAAATTAAATGAGGGCTCAATGCGTGCCGATGTCAACATCTCAGTAAGAGAGGTCGGAGCCAAGAAATTCGGAACACGTACGGAGATGAAAAACCTTAACTCCTTCAAGGCTATTGCACATGCCATAGAAGGTGAGCGTGAGCGTCAGATAGAGCTTCTTGAGATGGGCAGAAAGGTAGTACAGGAGACACGTAGATGGGATGACAATAAGGAATCATCACATGCCATGCGTTCAAAAGAGGATGCACAGGACTACAGATATTTCCCTGAGCCTGACCTAGTGCCAATCGTCGTATCCGATGAATGGATTGCACAGATAAAGGCAAAGCAGCCTGAGCTTCGTCCACAGAAGCTTGCACGCTACAAGAAGGAATACGACATCCCTGAGTATGATGCAAAGATTCTCACAGAGTCAAAGCATATGGCAGACATATTTGAGGCTGCCACAAAGCTCTGCGGCAAGCCGAAAAAGGTTTCAAACTGGCTGATGGTTGAGACAATGCGACTGTTAAAGGATAATGATATGGATGCAGATGAGATAAAATTCTCACCTGTAAACCTTGCAAAGCTTGTAGATCTGGTGGATGCAGGCACGATCAACTCATCTGTTGCCAAGGAAGTATTTGAGAAAATATTCTCGGATGATATCGATCCTGAGCAGTATGTCGAGGAGAACGGTCTTAAGAGCATGAATGATGAGGGTGAGCTTAAAGCCACAATCCAGGCTGTCATCGATGCAAATCCACAGGCAGTGGAGGATTACCACAATGGCAAGAAGAAAGCCATCGGAGCACTCGTAGGTCAGACCATGAAGGCCACAAAGGGCAAGGCAAATCCTGCGATTGTAAACAAGCTTCTTATTGAGCTGTTGTTGAAATAAACATTTAATAAAAAACATGCTTATGCAGATAGCAATCTGACTAAGCATGTTTTTTTGTTAGAAGAAATTGTGTTAATCATTTTAATGGAAGAGATTTATCCTCAAATGCAAGATTGTTTCTATAAGCATTAAAATTCTACTGTAATATCAAATCTCCTGGTATATTTTGCAAATGCATTTATAACATCTTTATAGTAAGAACGTGCAATTTGTATAGTTAAATGATTCGATAATTCTATGGTACTAGATGTAATTCTGTATATGTGTGTCATATTAACAATATAGGAACGATGTGTCCGTATAAATTCACCCGGTAGATGCTCTATTATTCTGCTTGAAGAAAAGTAAAGGAGTGAAGAATTTATGAGATTATCAAACGGGTTTGTTAT
>OGNO01001209.1_pt1 | contig 12786 bp, 8 predicted proteins | sample 1573491 | NCBI WGS metagenome assembly OGNO01 (sample SAMEA2581900, study PRJEB24529) | metagenome | biome: Human gut stool | place: China | collected 2011
GGTTCATTCTCCAGCACCTTGTAGCTTAGCTGGAACTTGGGTAGTTTTACTTTTTATCCTGCACTATCTGGTGACCGGAGAATTAAGTTTTTAATGAATCATTCGTAGTTGTATTATGAGCGATATCATACGTTTGCTGCCGGACTCTGTTGCTAATCAAATAGCGGCAGGAGAGGTGATACAGCGTCCCGCGTCTGTTATAAAAGAATTGGTGGAGAATGCCATTGATGCCGGAGCGCAACATATAGATGTACTGGTAACGGATGCCGGAAAGAGTTCTATTCAAGTGATAGACGATGGTAAAGGGATGTCCGAAACTGATGCACGTCTGTCTTTTGAACGCCATGCAACTTCTAAGATACGGGAAGCGGCTGATTTATTTGCTTTGCGGACAATGGGATTCCGTGGAGAGGCTTTGGCTTCTATTGCGGCGGTGGCACAAGTAGAGTTGCGCACGTGTGTAGAAGGAGAGGAGTTGGGCACCAAACTGGTTATTGCCGGTTCTAAGGTGGAAAGCCAGGAAGCCATATCATGTCCTAAGGGTAGCAATTTTTGTGTGAAAAATCTGTTTTTTAATGTACCGGCACGGCGTAAATTCCTAAAATCCAATCAGACGGAGTTGAGTAATATATTGACTGAGTTTGAACGCATTGCGTTGGTCAATCCCAATGTGTCTTTTACTTTGTATCATAATGATGCCGAGTTGTTTAATCTCCCTGCCATTCAGTTGCGTCAACGTATAATGGGTGTGTTTGGGAAGAAAATAAATCAGGATCTTTTGTCACTTGATGTGGATACTACCATGGTACGTATCTCGGGATTTGTTGCCCGGCCGGAAAGTGCCCGTAAGAAAGGAGCTCGTCAATACTTCTTTGTAAACGGACGCTATATGCGCCATCCTTATTTCCATAAAGCTATTATGGATGCATACGAGCATCTGATACCGGTGGGTGAGCAGGTATCTTATTTTATTTACTTTGATGTGGACCCCGGCAATATTGACGTAAATATTCATCCTACCAAGACAGAAATCAAATTTGAAAATGAACAGGCCATTTGGCAGATATTGGCAGCAGCTGTCAAAGAAACATTAGGTAAATTCAATGCTGTCCCTTCTATTGATTTTGATACGGAAGGTATGCCGGATATCCCTGCATTCGAGAGTTCTCCTTATGCCGGAATACAGCCGCCGAAAACAACTTATAATCCGGATTACAATCCTTTTAATACGTCTGCTGTGCCTCCTTCTTCTTACTCTTCAAAACCCAGTCGTGATTGGGAACAATTATATGAGGGCTTGGAGCATCATTCGTCGGCGCAACATATACAGAAGTCTTACCCGGATGATGGGGATTATTTTACGGCAGTTTCAATGGAGCAACCGGTTACTCCTACCTTGTATGATCATTCGGAAGAGGCGGCAATGGGAGAGAAATCATCTCAACATTATCAGTTTAAGGGACGCTTTATTCTTACTTCCGTTAAATCTGGTTTGATGATTATCGATCAGCAACGGGCACATATTCGCATTCTTTATGATCAATACCTGGAACAGATAACACGTCGACAGGGAGCATCGCAGGGCATGTTATTTCCTGATATTGTGCAATTCCCGGTTTCGGAAGTACCTGTATTGCAGGAAATCATGGAAGATTTGTCATACTTGGGCTTTGAACTGACTGATTTGGGAGGTGGCAGTTATGCCATTAACGGCATACCTTCGGGCATTGAAGGTTTAAATCCGGTGGAACTGATTCAGAGTATGGTTCATACTGCTATGGAGAAGGGAGGTAAAGTGAAAGAAGAAGTACAGAGTAATCTGGCTTTGACATTGGCCAAAGCTGCGGCTATTGTGCCGGGACAGGTTTTGACGAATGAAGAGATGAATGGCCTGGTGGATGGGTTGTTTGCTGTAGCTACTCCTAATTATACTCCTGACGGTAAAACCGTATTGTCCGTACTTCAGGAGGATGAACTGGAAAAGCTTTTTAAATAGATGTGATAAAAGATAAGAGGGGTGCCAAAAGTAAAATGGTCTGTCAAATTGTTAACAGTAGGGGCAGGGTTTGCCTGCCCGAACCAACGGTCACTACCTTGGGAGTAATACACAAGGCAAGTTGTTTTCGGGCGAGCGAACCTCGCCCCTACTAGTAAAATGACAGTATCATCCACGTTTTGGCACACCCTCTTTGGCTTACCTTTTTTAAGGCAGAGTATTATTGGGCTTCGATAATTACACGACGGTTGAATGCCGGAGGAGTCAATGTATTAACACCGCCCATACCGCTAATAATCATGTTACTCTTGTTTACACCAAGTTTAACCAATTCGTTTGCAACTGTATTTGCACGGTCTTCACTCAATTGTTTATTCCATGATGCACTACCTGTGTCGCTGTCGGCATAACCGGTTACTTTCAGTTTGATGCCCGGATTGTCTTTTACTAAGTTGGCAATCTGTTGCAAGTTGACTGTGCTGTTTTGAGGCAGAGTAGCAGAACCAATTTGGAAGAATACAGACTGCGGAACCGGAGTCAGCTGGTTGACGGTAACTTGTTCTGTAACAACTTCGTTAGGAGTATTTGCAAGTTGAGCCTTCAACTGACGGTTTTGTTCGATTTGTTGAGCCAAAGCTGCATTGATAGCATCCATTTGGGATGCTGTAAGGGCCATCATTGCATCCACATCAGGAGCAGGTTTGAAACCTCTCTGTGGGAATTTATAGGTCACACCGACTGATGCCCCCAACATAACGTCCAATCCTTTGTTCAGAGTTTTGCCATCAAACTTGTTTTCAGCTCCCATACCATAAAGCTCCAAGTTTAAATCCCATGCATCTGCTACATGGAAGGTATTAATCAAACCGAAGTTGAATGCCAATGAATTAAGGTGAGGTTTGTCATAAGAATGAGCGAAACCGAAACCTACGAATGGGACGGCATCATATATACGGTCAGGATTATAACCGGCAAGCATATTGCTGATGTTGAACAAGATATCACCATGTAAGTTCATATAGTTGAACTTATCCTGATAGTATCCTTCGCTCAGCATATGAGGCTTGGAGTATGCAGAAGGTTCGCTTGAAAAACTCTTTGACTGCAAACCGCTATACTGCAGACGCAATCCTAAGCCGGGAGTGAACCATTTGCCAATAGACACATTCAGAGCGGGAGCGATACGTTTGCCGAATTTGCCCAGGTCGGATTGGTCACCGAATAATACTTGTGCACCGCCTCCTACAGAGAAGAACCAATTATCAAAAAAACGATTGGTTTCTACTTTGTACTTATCTACCGGAACCTCCATAACATCTACGCTTTCGCTGACGATAGCATTTTGTGATTTGTTGCTCTGCTGCGCGAACGTTGCAGAACTGATACTGGCAATTGCCAGTGCAAACATTAATTTTTTCATACTCATTTCTATTAGTTAAATTATTGTTTAGGTATATCTTCCCAATTTCAACTAAATAACATGAGCGTTGAAAAAAAGTTTGTGCAGCTTGAATATTTAATATTTTTTTATGAAAGAAGGCTAAAAAGGTACTGCGATTCAGTGCTGTGTTCTGCATCAAAGCAGAATCCTTCCCAGTTGAAGCTTTTTAGCTCTTCAGGCTTTTCAATGCGGTTTTTGATGATATAGCGTGCCATTTCTCCTCTACACATTTTAGTATAAATAACGACAGTCGTTAATTTCCCTTTTTTCCAAACCTGAAATTCGGGTGTAATTACGCGTACCTGTTGTTCTATACGTTTCCAGTCGAAAAGGTCTTTCATTTCGTTGCTGGCAAGGTTGACCAATGTGCCTCCTTGTGCTTTGATGGATTTGATGAACTCATCCGTCAATATTGGTTTCCAATAATCAAACATAGATATTCCTTCATGTTCTGGCAGTCTGACATCTCCTTCCAATCTATAATTCTTTATCAGGTCAAGCGGACGAAGTAATCCATATAAAAAGGAAGTGATACGCAGATGATCTTGTACGTATTGAAAATCTTCTGCTGTAAAGTCTTGAGGACAGATACGTTTGAATACTATGCCTGTATAGGCTAACAAGGCAGGAAGAGCTTTGTTTGCTTCCGAACAGAAATCTTGAAACCGGAGATAATTTTCGGCTGCTATTTTACTGTTTACCCGTAACAGGCGTTCTAGTTCTTCGGCAGAGAACCTGGACATATCAAGTGCGTGCTGAATGGCTTCAGCTTGAAATTGTGGTGTGCCGGTGGTAGGGACTTCTACTTTAGAATGATCCGTCATTGTCTTGGCACACGAAATAAAAGTCATCATAGGCTAAAAAATGATATTTCAGTCGGCAAATATAGGAAAAACAGATATATTTGTCTTCATTATATCGTAAATTAAATATTCAGAATTATGAAAATGAAAAAGTTAGGATTATTATTGATGTTGTTATGCGCCAGCTTTGCAATGCATGCACAGGAATTGAAGAAGGGAGATAAGTTACCGGATTTTCAGTTGAAATCATCAGTCTATGGAGATGTTTCATCTGCCGATTTAAAGGGTAAGGTGGTATTGGTCAGTTTATTTGCCACTTGGTGCGGCCCATGCCAGTTGGAACTTGCAGAAGTACAAAAGATGCTTTGGCCTAAATATAAAGATAATAAAGACTTTGTATTGTTGGTGATTGGTCGCGAACATACGGATGAACAACTGAAGGCTTATAATGAGCGTAAGAAATTTACTTTCCCGTTGTATCCTGACCCTAAGCGGGAAGTTTTTTCACTTTTTGCAGAAAAATCTATCCCTCGTACGTATTTGTTTAATAAGGAAGGAGAAGCAATCTATACTTCTATTGGATATGAAAAAGAGGAGTTTAATCATTTGATGAATACCATTGAAGAAGCGTTGAAGTAGTCAAAAGCTATTATTGAAACTAATTTTAATTCTAATACTTATGAAACTCAAATCACTTATTGTCGTTTTGTTGTGCATTGTTGTGTGTAGCTCCTGTGAACAGCCGCCGATAGAAGCGTATGCCGTGCTTCCTCAGCCGCAAGAGATTAATTATGTTCAGGGCTTTGTGAAGTTGAAGGATAAGCCGATGGTTGTTTATTCTAATGAATTGTCTAATGAGGCTTTGTTGCTGGCTTCCTATTTGAAGAATGATTTTGCAGTGGAAGTCACTTTGGAGGAAGGGAAAGACAAAGGAGATGTTATTCTTTTATTGGATTCGACCGTTTTACCTGATAAAAAAGGTGGATATGTATTGGAAGCTGCCGGAAGCCGGATTACAATTAAGGCTTCTACTCCCGAAGGAGTGTTTAACGGTGTGCAGACTTTGCGCCAGATTATTAAAGAAAGAGAAGGACGCCTGACAGTTCAAAAAGCTTTGGTGACGGATTATCCGGCTTTTTCCTGGCGTGCTTTCATGTTGGATGAAGGTCGGTATTTCAAAGGTAAAGAAGTTGTCCTCAATCTGTTGGATAGAATGGCAGAACTGAAGATGAACGTATTTCATTGGCATTTGACAGATGATCAGGGATGGCGTATTGAAATCAAGAAATATCCGAAATTGACAGAGGTCGGTGCTTTCCGTGACTCTTCAGAGATTAACCATTTCCACAGCAATGTGTTTGATGGCAAGCCTCATGGTGGTTTTTATACTCAGGATGATATCAAAGAGGTAGTGGATTATGCTGCCAAACGCCATATTATGATTGTTCCTGAAATAGAGATGCCGGGACATGCCAGTGCTGCTATTGCTTCTTATCCATGGTTGGGAACTACCGGAAAGCAGATTAAGGTGCCTTGTAACTTTGGGGTACATTACAATGCTTATAATGTGGCTGATCCTCGTGTTATCCAATTTCAGGAAGATGTATTGGAGGAAGTAATTGCATTATTCCCTTCTCCGGTTATTCATATCGGTGGAGATGAATTACGATATAATGCTTGGAAGGAATCACCGATGGTACGCAATTATATGAAGCAGAACAAGATAACTTCACCGGGTGGCTTGCAGGTCTTTTTTACAAATAACATTTCTAATTTCTTGGCTTCTAAAAACCGTCACATGATGGGATGGAATGAAATTACGGGAGCTCAGGTAAATGATTATCAAAGAGACGGAAGTGGTGCTTCACAACAGCAATTGGCTCCTGGCACAATTGTTCATTTCTGGAAAGGGGAGCCTGAATTGATTAAAGAAACTATTGAGAAAGGATATGATATCGTTAACTCTTATCATATATATACTTATCTGGACTATGATTATGAATCTATTCCTTTGCAAAAATCGTATGAATTCAATCCGATTCCTGAGGGACTGACAGAGGCTCAGCAAAGTAAAGTGTTGGGTATCGGTTGCCAAATGTGGGGTGAATTTATTCCTACGGTTGAAAGTATGAATAAAAAGATTTATCCGCGTCTTGCTGCATATGCCGAAGTGGGTTGGACAAATCCATCCAATAAGGATTTTGATCGTTTCCGTAACTCGTTGAATTCATTTATCGGGCATTGGGAAAAGCTGGGTATTCAATTGGGTGAGTGGAAGTAATATAAAAGTGGGGTTGTGTCTAAACGTTGATGATGCTGTCATTTGGCTAGTAGGAGCGAGGTTCGTTCGTCCGAAAACAGTTTGCTTGGTGTATTACTTCCAAGGTTGTGACCGTTGGTTCGGGCAGGTAAACCTTGCCCCTACAGTTGAGGTTTGATAGACCGGTTTAGTTTTGACACACCCCCGTTTCTTGTGAGAGTGCCCGATAGGGCTAGAGTGAATTAATCTATTTATAAGAAATCCATTTAATCATCTCTTTTAGTGTCGGCTTTTTGCCATACATCAGGATACCTACACGATATATTTTTCCTGAAATCCAGATGAGTGCAAGTGCTGAGGCATAGAGCAGGCAAAGCGAAAGAATAATTTGCCAGGTCGGTGCATCCAGCGGAACACGTACCATCATGACGATAGGCGAGGTAAATGGGATGAGAGAACACCAGAAAGCCAGCGGGCCGTCCGGGTTATCGCCACTATAGATACCGGCGTAAAGGGAGAACACCATCAGTATCATAATGGGAGTCATAAACTGTTGTGAATCTTCCATGGCATTGATAGAGGCTCCGATAGCGGCAAAGATGGAGGCATAAATCAGGAATCCGCCGATGAAATTCAGGGTAAAGAGGGTTCCGAGTTTCAGCAGATTCAGGTTTTGTAAGGCACTAATCATGCCTTCGGCACCTTTTAGAATGGCTGCATCTCCACCGAAAGTATTGTCGGCGATACCCAAAAGTACAACAAGCAGAATACCCCATATCAGCAGTTGGGTAATGCCTACCAGACCGATACCGATAATCTTGCCAAGCATCAGTTGAAGCGGCTTGACCGATACCATTAACTCGACAATGCGGCTTGTCTTTTCTTCCATGACACTCTGCATCACCATACCTCCATAAGACATAACGAACATATAGATAAGGAAGGTAAGTATCATACCAACGGCTACCGCAATGCCGGCATTTGATTCGTTTGCACTGCCGTCTTCACTCCATTTGATGGTACGTGCACTGTATCTCTTATCAAAATCCTGCATGATATTTTGTAATTCGGGGATATTGTAACTTGTCAGTTTATCGTGTCTGATTTGTTCATTCAGCGTATTGTTTACCAATGACAACAAACCCTTAGTCACTTCTTTGCGCGAATAGATGGCGGCTGCTGTGGGATTTTGAATCAGGTCTTCGGTAATTTCCACTACGGCGTCTATGCGGGTAGTATCACTTCGGTATTCGGGCAACATTTCTTGTCCGGCGATGAAATGATAAGATTCATCATCCTTGAATTGTCCGATGTACTTTTGTGTGTGGTCAATGATTACTACTTGTTTAACTTCATCGCTTTTCACCGTCGACAGCAGTGCAGGAACAAAAATGAGAGCTGCAAAGATGAACGGCATCAGGATGGTAAGAAGAATAAATGATTTCTTACTTACTCGGTTCAGAAATTCACGTTGTATAATGATTAATATCTTGTTCATGGCTTTGGGCATTTAGTGTTTATCCAAACCTTCTACCGTACGGATGAATATTTCATTCATGGAGGGCAGGCATTCGGTAAAGGAGATTATTTCGGTTTGTTGGGCTATTTGGGTCAGTAATGCCGAGTTGGACATATCCTGTTGCTTTTGTAGGGTATATCGGATTTCCTCTTCGGTGGGCTGACTGTCTACAATCTCAAACAGAGGGGATTCTTTCAAGGGTTGTCCTTTCGGAGTGCTTAAGATATAGGTATTGGCTTTGAAACGAGAACGCACCTCTTTCACATTCCCTTGCAACACCACTTCAGAATGGTTGATGAGTGCAATATTGTCACATATCTCTTCCACCGAAGCCATGTTGTGCGTGGAGAAGATGATGGTATGTCCTTCTTTCTTCAGCTCCAGTATTTCACGCTTCAGCAGTTCGGCGTTCACAGGGTCGAAGCCGGAGAACGGTTCGTCAAATATCAGTAATTGGGGTTTATGCAGTATAGTGATGATAAATTGTACTTTTTGCTGCATCCCTTTGGACAGCTCTTCCAATTTCTTGTTCCACCACGGAGTGATTTCAAACTTTTCAAACCATAGCTTCAGTCGTGAAGTGGCTTCTGCTTTGCTGAGACCTTTCAATTGAGCCAGGTAGATAGCCTGTTCGCCCACTTTCATCTTCTTGTATAATCCGCGTTCTTCGGGTAGATAACCGATATGATAAATATCTTCGGCTTGCGACAGGTGTCCGTTGAAGCGTACTTCTCCCGAATCGGGGGCCGTGATGCGGTTGATGATGCGGATGAGTGTGGTTTTGCCGGCACCGTTCGGCCCCAGCAATCCAAAGATTTGTCCTTCGGGGACCTGAATGCTGACACCATTCAGCGCAGTGTGGTTGGCAAAGCGTTTGACCACTTGATGCGTTTCTAAGAAAAAGTTATTCATAGCTTTTGATGTTTGTTGTTTTGTTGAATCAAAATGTCAACGTTATGTTTGTTTTGGTTAACTCGTGGCAAAGTTATGGATTTTTTCTTATAACTATAAGTGAAAAAGGGAAAATAATTAGGTTGATTCGGATTTATCTCAAGAAGAAATAGCTGTCTTTACTTTTGCAGAATCCTAAAGGTAATCAGTATAGAGCAGAGTATTTATTCCATCGGTATACAGAATTTCGAGAGCCTTCGCCAAGACGGTTATCATTTCAACTTCAAGACTCCCGGCATCTACAATCGGGGTGAATGGGCGGCGAGGCATGCGAAGGGGAAACCATTCATCTCGAAATGCCGATGAATAGGACAAAAACGGATGGGGGAAGGGGGAAATTCCTGTTTTGAAGAGAGGGGCACGGCTTCAAAGTGTACGTTGTTGGAGCTGTTGATGTAAGATAAAATAGGTTAACTTTTTTTTGTTGCGAAGAACAGCGTGACGGTTTATTTTTTAGCTTTGTTCATATATTAACTTTAAATATAATGATGTATGAAAAAGATTGTAGTTTTATTTGCTTTATTTCTAATTCTTGGTGCAAATATTTATTGGGATTGTATTGATTCAACAGGAAACTTGTCAGAACTTCAACTAGCAAATATTGAAGCTTTAGCAAGTGGCGAAAGTGGAGCTTCCAATACGGGACCTAGAGAAGAAAAAAAATGTTATGGCGGCGGACATAAAATGGTGTGTCGTTCCATTAACTCCGAATCATGTACTGACTCTGATTGTTATTAACTTCTTTTTTTACGCCTTTGTATTAATACTGAGCAGAATTTGGACAAGACAATTAAAGCCTTATCTAAATTATTCATTAATGATTGTGCTTGTTAAAAATGAAAAATAGAATTATACAGATATTTCTACTAGGATTATTATCAGCTTGTTCTGGGAATAAAGATTCTGTTGAAACAGTTCCTTTAAATTGTGATGTATATAAAATAACAATACCTCTTGATGAAGCTTATTATGATTCCGTCACTAGTCACATTGCAGACACTTCATTCGTTGTTCTGAACGAAGGAAACAACATCATGTTCTCTTGTGCCGACAAAATAATAGAATACAATAACAAATATTATATTCTAGACCAAAGCGCATTACGAACTGTTGTATCCTTTAAAAAGGATGGTACTCCAATATTAGTCCCATAGTAGTATCTTATCAAAAAAAGAGGGTGTGTCAGATTGAAGACACACCCTCTTTTTATTTATTGGGAAGGATTATTTATAATCCTGCCAGCTCTTGATTTGAATATCCTTTTCGCTCATTTCGCAGAATGCTTCAATGAAAGCACTTGCCAGACGAGCATTGGTAATCAAAGGAATATTGTGGTCGATTGCTCCGCGACGAATCTTATAACCGTTAGTCAACTCACGTTTAGAATGGTTCTTCGGAATATTGACAATCAGGTCGAACTTGTGTTCGGCAATCATCTTCATTACATTATTCTCTGCATCGGGACGTTCATCAGGCCAGTAAACAGGAATAGTGTTTACTCCGTGTGCATTCAGGAAAGTAGCAGTTCCGGCAGTTGCATAAATCTCGTATCCCTTATTTGCCAACATACGGCTGGCTTCCAGCAAATCTACTTTAGACTTGGTAGCACCCGACGAGAACATAACTGATTTTGTAGGAATTTTAAATCCTACGGCGATCAGTGAATTCAGCAAGGCTTCATGGAAGTCATCACCGATACAACCCACTTCACCTGTTGAAGACATATCTACACCCAATACCGGGTCTGCCTTGTGCAGGCGTGAGAATGAGAACTGAGAAGCTTTTACACCAATCCAGTCAATGTCGAATGCCGACTTGTCCGGTTTGCTGTATGGAGCATCCAGCATGATGCGGGTGGCTGTTTCAATAAAGTTACGTTTCAATACCTTGGAAACGAACGGGAATGAACGTGAGGCACGCAGGTTACATTCAATCACTTTTACTTCATTGTTCTTAGCCAGGAACTGCATATTGAACGGACCGGAAATATTCAATTCTTTGGCTATGCGGCGACCGATTTTCTTGATGCGGCGGGCTGTCTCGAAATAAATCTTCTGAGCCGGGAATACCAAGGTTGCATCACCCGAGTGTACACCTGCGTATTCAATATGTTCTGATATGGCATATTCCACTACCTCACCGTTTTGGGCTACAGCGTCAAATTCTATTTCTTTGGTGTCTTGCATGAACTGTGATACGACTACCGGATATTCTTTAGAAACTTCCTTGGCCATCTGCAAGAATTCTTTTAATTCGTCTTCGTTATAGCATACATTCATGGCAGCGCCCGAGAGCACGTATGAAGGACGAACCAACACCGGATAACCTACTTTGTTGACGAACTCTTCCATCTCTTCCAGGCTGGTCAATTCCTTCCAAGCCGGTTGGTCAATGCCCAGTTGGTCGAGCATAGCCGAGAATTTATGACGGTTTTCCGCACGGTCGATAGAAAGAGGTGAAGTTCCCAATACAGGTACTGACTGACGATGTAATTTCATAGCCAGGTTGTTAGGAATCTGTCCGCCTACCGATACAATGACACCACCCGGTTGTTCCAGGTCAATCACGTCAAGTACACGTTCGAATGAAAGTTCGTCGAAGTACAGACGGTCACACATGTCATAGTCGGTAGAAACCGTTTCAGGGTTATAGTTAATCATGATTGATTTGTAACCCAATTTACGTGCTGTCTGTACAGCGTTTACAGAACACCAGTCAAATTCTACAGATGAACCGATGCGGTAAGCACCCGAGCCTAATACAACCACTGACTTTTCGTTCTTATAATAATTGACATCATAACCTGTGGTAGCGTATGTCATATACAGGTAATTGGTCAGTTCGGGATGTTCGGATGCGACGGTATTGATACGTTTCACAGCCGGAAGAATACCTAATGCTTTACGATGAGCTCGTACGGCCAGATTCTCTTTTTCCATGTTGCCATTGGATTTCAGTACGAAACGTGCAATCTGGAAGTCGGAGAACCCTAACACTTTAGCTTGGCGAAGTACATCTTCGGGCAGATCCTCAATCTTATTATAAGTGGAAAGTTTGATTTTGTAGTCAACGATATTTTTCAGTTTGCCCAAGAACCACGGGTCAATCTTGGTCAGTTCATGGATACGTTCAATGCTGTATCCTTCTTCCAATGCAGAAGCGATGGAGAAGATGCGGAGGTCTGTCGGGTTAGCCAGTTCCTCATCCAGATTCTCGAATTTAGTATGGTCGTTACCCACGAAACCGTGCATACCCTGACCGATCATACGAAGACCTTTCTGAATGATTTCCTCGAAAGAACGTCCGATAGACATGATTTCACCTACCGACTTCATGCTGGAACCGATCTGACGTGATACACCGGCAAATTTGGTCAAGTCCCAACGGGGAATTTTACAAATCAGGTAATCCAATTGGGGAGCTTCGTATGCTGAGTTAGGAGTACCCATCTCGCCAATCTGGTCCAGTGTGTAGCCCAAAGCGATTTTAGCGGCAACGAATGCCAAGGGGAAACCGGTGGCCTTGGAAGCCAGTGCGGAAGAACGGCTCAGACGCGCGTTTACTTCGATGACACGGTAGTCGTTGGTATCTGCATTGAAAGCATATTGGATGTTACATTCACCCACAATACCCAAGTGGCGGATACATTTTGTAGACAATTCTTGCAGCATGGTGACTTGTTCTTCTGTCAGAGAGCAAGTAGGAGCTACCACGATAGACTCACCGGTGTGGATACCCAGCGGGTCGAAGTTTTCCATGCTTGCTACTGTGAAACAATGATCATTAGCATCGCGGATTACTTCGAATTCAATTTCT
>OGNO01001213.1_pt1 | contig 12759 bp, 16 predicted proteins | sample 1573491 | NCBI WGS metagenome assembly OGNO01 (sample SAMEA2581900, study PRJEB24529) | metagenome | biome: Human gut stool | place: China | collected 2011
TTGCAGAGACAAAGAATGTACTCTTAGAGCATTTATATCATAAACCACTGATCAATCCGGATGAATTATTAGAGACATTACATGAGTACCGCGATACCATTGCACCTTATGTATGCGATGTTTCTTCTTATCTGGATCAGGCGATCAAAGAAGGAAAGACTATATTATTGGAGGGACAGCTTGGAACATTAAAAGATCCGGATCACGGAATCTACCCGATGGTTACATCTTCCTCTACATTAGCAGCATATGGTGCAATCGGTGCAGGTATTCCGCCATATGAGATCAAACAGATCGTGACTGTATGTAAAGCATATTCTTCTGCAGTCGGAGCAGGTGCATTTGTCAGCGAGATCTTCGGTGATGAGGCAGATGAGCTTAGAAGACGCGGTGGTGACGGCGGTGAGTTCGGTGCGACTACAGGACGTCCGAGACGTATGGGATGGTTCGATTGTGTGGCAAGTAAATATGGCTGCCGTCTGCAGGGAACAACAGATGTTGCATTCACGGTACTTGATGTACTTGGATACTTAGATGAGATCCCGGTATGCGTTGGCTATGAGATCGACGGAGAAGTGACCACAGATTTCCCGACAACTGCAAAATTAGAGAAGGCAAAACCGGTATTAAAGAAACTTCCGGGATGGAAATGCGATATCCGCGGAATCAAAAAATACGAGGATCTTCCGGAAAACTGCAGAAAATATGTAGAATTTATCGAGGAGCAGATCGGATACCCGATCACCATGGTATCAAACGGACCGGGAAGAGATGACATCATTTACCGCACCAAATAAGAAAAAGGATATCTGGTATGATAAAAAATATTATTTTTGATGTAGGCATGGTGCTGGTCAACTGGGATCCACATGCGGCATTTCAGAAGTTAGGTTTTGATGAAAAGACGGAGGAAGCAGTTGGGAATGCGACTGTTTATTCGGATGCATGGAATGAATCAGACCGCAGTGTTCTAGATTCTGATGAACAGCTTGCGGTATTTGTTCAGAATGCACCGGACTACGAAAAAGAGATCCGTATGTTCTGGGACAATGTTGGAATGGCGATTTACCAGTATGAATATTCACGTGCATGGATTCAGGAACTGAAAAAGAAAGGTTATCATGTATATATCCTTTCTAATTATGGAAAATGGACTTATGAGCACACTACGGAAGCACTGTCGTTCTTAGAAGATGTAGACGGTCAGGTGTTCTCCTTTGAAGTTCACCAGATCAAGCCGGAACCGGAAATCTATCAGACTCTGCTGGACAAATTTAAACTGACGGCCGATGAATGTGTATTTTTAGATGACCGCAGGGAGAATGTCGAGGCAGCAGAAGCGCGGGGGATTCATACGGTATTATTTACAACGTATCAGGAAGCCTTGGAAAAATTAAAAACATACGGTGTTGTGTAAGAATTTACATGATCCTGCCTGTTATAAGGGCATATAAAACAAAGAGCTGTTTTCACAGATGTGGAGATGGCTCTTTGTTTTTACGTTCACACTTTTATCACAGATTCATCCACTTTTAAACACAATTACACGTTACCCTTATAAAGTAATATTTAGGGAATGGAATAAGGAGGAGAAAAACGTGATTGAAATCAATCATCTGGTAAAAAAATACGGCAGTCATGTCGCCGTTGATGATTTGTCGCTCACAGTAGAGCCTGGCAGAATTTACGGCTTTTTAGGACCGAATGGTGCCGGAAAATCAACAACGATGAACATTATTACCGGCTACCTTGCAGCAACAGGCGGTGAGGTAAAAATCAACGGATTTGATGTGTTAAAACAGCCGGAGGAAGCAAAAAAGTGTGTGGGGTATCTGCCGGAACTGCCGCCTCTTTATATGGATATGACGGTAAAAGAATATCTGGATTTTGTGGCTGAATTAAAGAAATTAGATAAGAGCCTGCGGGCAGGTTATGTGAAAGAAGCCATGAAAATTACAAGAACGGAGGAAGTATCAGGAAGATTGATCCGCAACCTGTCAAAAGGTTACCGTCAGAGAGTCGGTTTTGCACAGGCGGTACTTGGATATCCGGAAATACTGATCTTAGATGAGCCGACGGTAGGATTAGACCCGAAACAGATCATTGAGATCAGGGATCTCATCAGAGAACTTGGAAAGAAACATACAATTATACTCAGTTCTCATATTTTGTCTGAAATCTCTGCTGTCTGTGATCATGTATTTATTATCTCTCATGGAAAACTGGTTGCCAGTGATTCGACAGAGAATCTGCTGGAGCGGATGACTGGTGCACAGGAGATTGAACTTTTGCTGAAAGCGGAAGAAAATGAGGCAGAGACGGCAATCCGCGAGATTGCACAGGTAGAACGGTGTGAAAAAACAGAGGCGAAAGAGGATGGTACAGTAGGGCTTCTTGTGACAGCAAAAAAAGATGCGGATGTAAGGGAAGCAATTTATCACACCTGTGTGGAACATCATATACCGATCTTAGAGATGAAAGCAGCATCGAAGTCCTTAGAGGATGTATTCCTTGAACTTACCGCACAGGAAGGAGGAACAAAATAATGTTTAAACGTGAGATCAGATCCTATTTCCAGACTGTGGTGGGATGGCTTTTCATAGCGGCGGTACTTGCTTTATATGGTTTATATTTTTATGCTTATAATTTAAGATCCGGTTCGCCTTACGTATCGTATTCACTTTCGGCAGTCGCATTTATTGTTATGATCGCAGTACCGGTACTTACGATGCGTAGTTTTGCGGAGGAGAGGCATACAAGAACCGATCAGCTGATGCTGACATCTCCTGTTCCGCTTGGTAAGATCGTGTTTGGCAAATATCTTGCCATGGTCGGAGTATTTTCCATTGCCATGGTCATCGTTGCACTGACACCATTATTTTTATCAATTTATGGCTCGGTTCCGCTTGGAGAAAGCTATGTTGCTATCTTAGGATTCTGGCTGTATGGCAGTGCGTGCATTTCGGTCGGTATGCTGATGTCGGTTGTAACCGAAAGCCAGGTTATTGCAGCAGTTTTAGGGTTTGCAGCACTGTTCCTGGGTTATATGATGTCAAGTATTACCAGTATGATCTCGCAGAGCGGTAATATTCTGACAAAAATATTAAATGCATATGATCTTTATACGCCGCTGGATAAATTTATGAACGGCTGTCTGGATCTTACAGGCGTTATTTATTTCCTGTCTGTGATCGGGATCTGCCTGTTTTTAAGCTGCCAGCTGATCCAGAAACGCAGATATTCTGTCAGCACAAAAAAGATCGCACCGGGTGCGTTCTCAATTGGTATGATCGTTGTTGCTTTTGCAATCGCAGTTGTTGTGAACCTGGTGGCAGATGAACTGCCATCCACAGTCACAGCGATCGATGCGACATCTACAAAGTTATATTCTATTACAGATACAACAAAAGATTACTTAAAGACGCTTGATTCGGACGTTAATATTTATGTGCTTGCAGCAGAGAAAAATGCGGACAGTACACTTTCCGAAACGCTGCAGCGTTATGAGGATCTGTCTGACCATATAAAAGTAAGCTATATCAACCCGTCAACAAACCCGACATTTTTCCAGAAATATACGACGGAAGCACCGACCTCAAACAGTCTGATAGTGGTGAGCGATGCACGTTCGAGGGTGATCGATTATAATGATATTTATGAATATTCCTATGATTATTCTTCTTATACAAGAAGTCTTGACGGATATGATGCAGAGGGACAGATCACAAGTGCACTCCAGTATGTGACAAAAGATTCAAGTGAACTGCCGGTTGTTTATGAGATTACAGGACATGGTGAAACTGCACTGTCCGGTGGATTTACTGAGGCAGTTGAAAAAGCCAATATGACACTCACAGAGCTGACATTGTTAAAAGAAGATGCAGTGCCTGAGGATGCATCGGCGATCATTATCAATGCACCGACATCAGACTTTTCAGCAGATGATGCAAAGAAAGTGACAGATTATCTGGAAAAAGGTGGAAAGGCACTGATCACGACAAATTTCCAGTACAAGGATCTGACAAATTTTGAAAGCATTTTAAAAGCGTATGGCATTGAGCGTGTGGACGGTATTGTCATGGAAAATGACAGTTCCTACTATTATAATAACATTCCGTATTATCTGCTTCCGGAAGTAGAGAGCAGTGATTATACATCATCTGTCAGCGGCAAATATATTTTCGCACCGTACAGTGAGGCGTTCAGTTATGACGGATCTTCCGATGATGTGACATACACAGCACTGTTACAGACAACGGATAAGGCTGTTTCAAAAATTGATGCCGGCAACGCGACAACTTCTGAAAAAGAGGATGGAGATATTGAAGGTCCGTTTACGATCGCACTTGCTGCAGCAAAAACAGTAGATGATACATCGTCCCAGATTGTTGCCATTGGTTCCATGGAATTGTTTACGGATTCTACGGATCAGATCGTATCAGGAAGCAACGTATCCATGTTTACGGATATCGTGACGAATCTGACCGGGGGAGCAGATAATGATACCAGCGTCATTCCGGTAAAAGATTATAAGATGAGCACGATCACGATCACATCAATTTCCACGATTATCGGCGGACTGGTGGCAAGCATTTTTATACCGGTTGTTCTGATCGTCATTGGAGTTGTGATCTGGGCAGTAAGGAGGAAAAAATAATGCAGAAACAGAAAAAACAGATGGTCATTCTGGTCATTTTGCTGATATTACTGATCCTTGCCTATATAGGTGTTCATTTTTACAGTAAAAAGCAGGAAGAAAAAGAGGAAGCAAAGACGGAGGCAGAAAAGATAACGGTAACAGATATTGAAGTTTCTGATATCACACAATTTTCTTATGTGCTGGATGGAACAACGCTTTCCTTTACAAAAAATGGAACGGAATGGATTTATGACGATGATCAGTCCGTTGATATTGACGAAAGTGCATTAGAGACACTTCTGAAAAAAGCAGCGAAGATCACAGCGACAGATGAGGTTACAGAGTACGACAGTCTTACTGATTTTGGACTGGATGATCCTTCTAATACGATTACACTAAAAACGGATGCCGGACTTACCACTATCTATATTGGAAGTCAGAATGAGATCACGAATGAGTATTATTTAAAAACAGGTGAAAGTGATACTATCTATGTTGTAGACAGTGCAACAGCAACCGGATTTGATAAAAGTATTGAGGAGCTGACAGCAAAATCCGATGATACGGAAACAGAAGAACCGTCAGAAGCCGTGGAGGAAACAGAAACAGCAACAGTGGTGCCAAATGATACAGAGACATTGGAAATAGAAGAAACAGAGACGAAATAGCAGAATTGCATGATAAACTTGCAGAGCTGCTGTTGTAAATGAAAAAAGTACCGGATTGCGGATGAATGCAGTCCGGTATTTTTTTGGTAATCGCTGTTGGTTGTACAGTATGTGTGGACAACAACATTTACATAAGTTCATAAATTATTAATTTGACACATTTTAGAAAAAGGGGTAACATAAGTATTAGAAAGTTCATTAATGAACTAATCCAAACCGCAAAACAGTGAAAAAATATTTGCCATAAGAAAAAGAATGTGGAGCAGGGATGATGTACAGTGAGTATGAATTGTTTGGAACCAACCAGCAGATGAGAAAAGTGATCGAGCAGGCGTGTGAACGGCTGATGGAGACCTATGGACTGCGTCACGTGGAACTGGATATCCTTTATCTGATTTCCCATGAAAAGCAGAAAGATACTGCAAAGGATCTGATCGAGATACAGCATTTGTCCAAGGCTCATATTTCGAAATCAGTGGATAATTTAAAGCAGCATGGTTATATTGAACTGATCGCAGATGAGGAAGACCACAGAAGGATACACATTCGCATGACTGGTAAGGCAAAACCTGTGCTGGAAGAATTTGAGCAGATCCGGGCGGATATTTTGGAACGTCTGTTTGCGGGAGTGACAGAAGAAGAACGCAGCTGCTTAAAGCGTGTAATGGGTAAGATTATGAAAAACATTCAGGCAGAACAGGAGGATGGGGTATGAACCAATATGGAGATTTTGGAAAAGAAACGGAAGAACTGATGATGATATGTGAACGTAACGACAGAATCCCGCCGGAGCTGTTTAAAGAGTTCGGTGTAAAACGTGGTTTAAGGGACGTAGATGGAACCGGTGTACTTGCAGGAATCAGCAATATCTCAAGAATTGATGCATTTAAAACAGAAAATGGAAAAAAGATTCCGTGTGACGGACAGCTCTGGTACCGTGGTTATAATGTGATCGATCTGATCCAGGGATTTGAAGGGAAACGTTTTGGATTTGAGGAAGTGGCATATCTTCTTTTGTTTGGTGAACTGCCGGATACTGCAAAATTAGGAGCATTCAAGAGCATGCTCGAAGAGTGCAGACAGCTTCCGACAAACTTTACCAGAGATGTCATTATGAAGGCACCGAGCAAGGATATCATGAATTCACTGACAAGAAGTGTGCTGACACTTGCTTCCTATGATGAGACGATCGCAGACCAGGAACTTCATACACAGTTAGAACAGTGTATCAAACTGATCAGTGTATTTCCGATGCTTGCGGTATACGGCTACCATGCATATAACCATTATATCTGTGATGACAGCCTTTATATCCATCGTCCGCAGGAGGGGCTGTCTGCAGCAGAGAATCTGCTTCTTATGCTCCGACCGGATAAGGCATACACGGAACTGGAAGCGCGCGTGCTCGATATAGCACTGGTGCTTCATATGGAGCATGGTGGAGGAAATAACTCTACATTTACAACAAGAGTTGTAACATCCTCCGGATCTGATACATATTCTGTCATGGCAGCAGCACTTTCTTCCCTGAAAGGACCAAAACACGGTGGTGCCAATATCAAGGTTGTAGAAATGATGGATGATATGAGAAGCCATGTAAAGGACTGGGGAGACAGGGATGAAGTTAAAAACTACTTAGAGCAGCTTGTTGACAAACAGGCATTTGACCGCAAAGGCCTGATCTATGGCATGGGCCATGCCGTTTATTCGCTTTCTGATCCGAGAGCACGCGTGTTCAAAAGTTTTGTGGAACGGCTTGCTGTGGCAAAGGGAAGGGAAAAAGATTTTGCACTTTACAGTATGGTGGAGAATCTTGCACCGGAAGTGATCGCAGAAAAACGTCATATTTACAAAGGAGTTTCTGCAAATGTTGATTTTTACAGTGGATTTGTATACAGCATGTTAGACATTCCGTTAGAACTTTATACACCGATCTTTGCGATCGCCCGTATTGTCGGATGGAGTGCACATCATATGGAAGAACTGGTAAATATGGATAAGATCATTCGTCCTGCATACCGGAGCATTATGCCGGAGAAAGTGTACGTGCCGTTAGAAGCGCGAGAACAGTAACAAAAAATGGGCAGAAGAAAGATTATTCTTCCTTCTGCCCGTTATTTTTTTTGATCATCTTATATACAAAGGAATATGCCCAGACCAGAACTGGGATGATCACAGTTGCATAAACCGAAGCCATCAGCATATCCATGTAGTTCTCATTGGAAGAGAGCGCACAGAAAATGGTGGAAATATAAAGCCCGGCTAAAATGACGGCGCCGGAAATGGCGAGGATACGTTTTATTTTTTTCAAAGTAAGACCTCCAGTTTTATATATGTTTACCGGCATGATGTGAGTCAAAGACAGACAAAATACCGCAGCTGTACTAAGATTATCCTAGCCGAAAGTATCAGAAGAGTCAAGAAAAATAAAGACGGCATGAAATGCAAACATCATAAATTAATGAATTGCAAAAACAGTGGATGTTTGCTATAATAGTACATGCATGTTAAATGCAACCACAATTCACATAGAAAACGAGGAAACAGACTATGGCATTATTAGAACAGTGGCAGAAAATTGCCTATAATGAGAAAACAGACAGAGGGGAATTACAGAGATTCTGGCAGAGATATTTCCTTTTGGAAAAAGGCGTATATGAGAAGCTTCTTACGAACCCGGATGAGAAGGTCGAGGGAACGGTAAAAGAGCTTGCTGATAAATATAATCTGAGCGTCATGGAGATGACAGGTTTTCTGGATGGAATCAATGACAGCTTAGTAGAGCCGAATCCAATCGATACCATGGAGGAGGATACAAAAGTAAGCCTTGCATTTGACAAAGAAAAATTATACAAAAACATGGTAGATGCTAAGGCTGACTGGCTGTATGAGCTTCCACAGTGGAATGAGATCTTCGATGGCGAAACAAAGAGAAGACTGTACTTAGAGCAGAAGAAGTCCGGAACTGTTATTGTCGGAAAGAAAATCGGACGTAACGATCCATGCCCATGTGGATCCGGTAAAAAATATAAATACTGCTGCATGAATAAATAAGTAAAACAAAATCCCGGTGTTTTGAATGATATCAGAACACAGGGATTTTTATGTATCTGAAAGGAGAAATTATCATTATGAAAAAAATAAAAGAATTTTTTGCGGATATGACGGAAACTGTTTCTGTCACAAAACTGGATGGAACTTTGATCGTTGCGATCGCAGCGCTTTCCGGCGTGATCATCGGGATGCTGATCTCACCGCGCAAAAATGCAAAATATGGCTGTGGTAACGGTACGACTTATATTACCAACAATGGAGAAGATGACTGGGACTGGGATGACGAGGATACAGAATAAAAATTGTCATAAAAACCAGATATTGTCATAAAAAGAAAACCTGTAAACGCTGTTTCAAAGCATAAATCAGACAAAGGGAGAGAGAATAATACAAGACAGTCAGATCATTACGGAAGAAATGATAAAAATACGAAGGACTGTCCCCTTTTTCATGAGGGAGAAAAGGAGAAAAAATGACAATTCTGGATTGTTCGGTAACAGGCTGTATGTACAACGAGGCAAACTGCTGCCACAAAGGTAATATCAAGGTGGAAGGAGAAGACGCAAAAGAAAGTGAAGATACCTGCTGCGGAAGTTTTGCGGAACGTGGGGACCGATGCGCAAAAAACGTAACGGGAGATGCACCGAAAAATATTGAAGTGGCATGTTGTGCTGCGAACTGTGTCTTTAATAAGGAAGAGAAATGCAGCGCAGACCATATCGGTATCGCGGGTGGTAATGCCTGCAACTGCAGAGAAACGGAATGCGCAAGTTTCTGCTGCGGCTAAGAAGTTTTTGCGCCAGCGGTAACAAGGACGGTAAAACCGGAGATTTTGTATAGAAGTCTCCGGTTTTTCTTATAGCGGAATCTTTAGAAATCTGACATAAAATGCACAGAAAAAATTCAGGTAATCTTAACTTGTATTTTGGTTAGATGAGACTTATAATGCGAATAGAAAATAAGTCATAGAATACATTTCTGAGTGTCAGGAATGCATAAGAATGGGAGGCTTTTAGAATGAGAAAAAAATCTCATATTTCGCTTGCAAGATATATCGTAAACAGTCTGGATGACAAAGAGTTAAAAAAACACAGGTTTTCATTTTATATCGGAAGCGTTCTTCCGGATATCAAGCCTTCTTTTATTTACAAAAGACATGAGATCAATGGAACCTTTCCTTATGTAAAAAAACATATTGCCCGGCTGTCGGAAGGGCAGAAGGTCATGAATAAAAAGAACAGAAAATACTATAGAGATTTAGGACAGGTCAGTCATTATCTGGCAGATTATTTTACATTTCCACACAACAAAATATATCCGGGAGGATTTAAGGATCACTGCTCCTATGAGGAAAGACTGAAACGCGATTTGAGATCCTATATCAAAAGCGGAGAGGCTGAGAGGCAGCATATTTCCGGCGGACATTTTGTGGATGCGAAAGCACTCTGCGATTATATCCAGAAAGCGCATGATGATTATATTGAACGAAAACATGATGTCGCAGATGATATCACGCATATTGTTGAGGTAAATCGCAGGGCAATTGAGGGAATGATAGAAGTTCTTGCGAGAAAGAGCGAAAATCACCGTCTGAAACACTCATAATAAGGGAAAACATGGCATCTGGTGTCGAAAAATGGTGAGAAGTGGCATGCTGTTTTGATTGATTTTTGCATGATTTAGGAGTAATATGTAAATATCAACGAAAACAGTATCATAAGTACTATAAAACGCCAGCAACGCGATGAAAGTGGCATAGGAATCTTGGCAGTCAAGGAGGATTCATATGAACAGAATCGAAGAAATTCAAAGAGAAATTGAGTCTGTCCGGTCAGAACTCAATGAATCATTTTTACAGAACGATGAATTCGAGGAATACTATCGAAAGAGTACGGAACTGGATAAACTGATCGAAGAATACTTAGAGAGAAAACAGCAGGTACAGATGAGCTGACAGACAGGCGAACAGGAAAAATATTATTTTAAGAACGATAGGACAAAGGTACTACCGTTCTTTTTTTGTGCAACAAATTAGTAACATTACCGCAAAAAGCCGTTGGAAAATCAAGGAAATTCTTGATTTTTTCTTAAGAGTGGTTTAAGATGTATATAAATGTGGAGGAAAGTGGTACAAAATGGTGTGAAGTGGTAGATGAGATCCTGTTTGGTGGAAGATCAGATCTTTCGGATTTTAGTTCCACTGAAAGGCAGGTGTTTGTGTTATGTTCATGGGAGAATACAATCACACAGTGGATCCAAAAGGCAGACTGATTATCCCTGCAAAGTTCAGAGAACAGCTTGGCGATGAATTTGTAGTGACAAAGGGATTGGATGGATGCCTGTTTGTGTATACGAAAGAAGAATGGCACAACATCGAGGAAAAGTTCCGGGGGATTTCCATGACCTCTAAGGACGCCAGAAAGTTTTCACGTTTTTTCTTCGCAGGAGCAGCGGCATTAGAACTGGACAAGCAGGGAAGAATTTTACTTCCTCCGGTTTTAAGAGAGTATGCTGATTTACAAAAAGATGTCGTCTTAGTCGGCGTGTTGAGCCGTGTGGAGATTTGGGATAAAGGCAGATGGTTAGAAAATACCTATGACGAGGATGAGATGGATGACATCGCAGAACATATGGCAGAGTTGGGATTTAGCATTTAGAGGTGAGGGCAGTGGAATTTCATCATTATTCTGTATTATTGAATGAAACAATTGAAAATTTAAATATCAGACCGGATGGAATCTATGTGGACGGAACCTTAGGCGGTGGCGGACATTCTTACCAGATATTAAAGCGTCTGGGAGAGAATGGACGACTGATCGGAATCGATCAGGATGCAGATGCGATTCAGGCGGCAGGCGAACGCCTTGCAGAGTTTGGAAACAAAGCTACACTGATCCGCAGCAATTATGCCAATATGAAAGAAGAACTGCATGCGATCGGAGTGAACGGGGTAGATGGCATAGTGCTTGATCTTGGTGTTTCTTCTTTTCAGTTGGATACACCGGAACGTGGATTCACCTACCGTGAACCGGATGCACCGCTTGATATGCGTATGGATGACAGACAGAGCCAGACAGCGAAAGATATCGTCAATGGCTACAGTGAAATGGACTTATACCGTATTATCCGTGATTACGGGGAAGATAAATTTGCAAAAAATATTGCAAAACATATTGTTGCCGCCAGACAGGTGAAACCGATCACAACCACCGGAGAACTGACAGAGATCATCAGAGAATCCATTCCCATGAAGATGCAGGTGAAGTCAGGACATCCGGCCAAGAGAACTTTTCAGGCAATCCGTATTGAGCTTAACAGAGAGCTCGATGTGCTGCGGGATTCTCTGGATGGAATGATCGATATCCTTGATGATGGCGGAAGACTTTGCATTATCACTTTTCATTCTCTGGAGGACAGAATTGTAAAGACGATTTTCAGAAAAAATGAGAATCCGTGTACCTGCCCTTCAGATTTTCCTGTATGCGTATGCGGGAAGAAATCCAAAGGAAAAGTGATCACAAGAAAGCCGATTGTTCCGGGGGAGACAGAGATGGAAGAGAATCCGCGTTCCAAAAGTGCAAAGCTTCGGATTTTTGAGAGAGTATTATAATTAGAGAGGCATGAAATGGCGAGAACGACCAGGAGTGAAACAGCAAGAAGAAGCAGAACCAGTGCCAGAACAAACAGAGGAATGTATGTTGACGGAAATACGGTCAGACGTCTTGCAGAAGTTCCGGAGAGAAAGAGGCAGCCGGGAAGACAGAATCCGGGAAGGCAGCAGACCAATCGAAACCGAAGAGTGCAGGCGAGTCCTGCGCAGGTACCAAGGCAGAAACATCAGTTGAGTAAAGAAGCACAGAAGAACAGGCAGAAGGCGACTGCAATGAACTGGGGATTTGTAGCGTTTCTGGCAGTTGTATGTGTGGCGATATTATTCTGCTCTGTGAAATATCTTCGTTATAAATCAGAGATTACCGCAAAGATGAGTACAGTTGCATCTCTTGAGGAGGAACTGGCAGATTTAAAAGAAGACAATGATGCATATTACAGCCAGGTGACATCAAATGTGGATCTGAATAAGATTAAGCAGACTGCATTGGGAAGACTGGGGATGAAATATCCGTCAGATGATCAGACAGTAACCTATTCTACATCGGGTAACAGCTATGTAAGACAGTATCAGGATATACCAGATTCAAAGTAGGTGATTAATTGAGCAATACGGGAAGAAAGAGTCGAAGAAGACCACAGAGAAAAATAAATCAAAACATGAAAGAAAAGCTGCTGATATTGTTTGGAATTGTGTTACTGCTTCTGGTAATATTAGTGCTGAGAATTACTTATATTAATGCTACCAGTGGAAGCAAATACAAAAAACAGGTTCTGACACAGGCACAG
>OGNO01001224.1_pt1 | contig 12675 bp, 9 predicted proteins | sample 1573491 | NCBI WGS metagenome assembly OGNO01 (sample SAMEA2581900, study PRJEB24529) | metagenome | biome: Human gut stool | place: China | collected 2011
CTGCTTACCAATCCCGACCTGACACTGATCCTCATCAGCCACCACCTGTCGGCAGCGCGCCGTGCGCAGTTCGACCTTGTGTATGAGCTGGCACCTGTAACACAATGATCGCCCTGTAATTTCCCCTCAAATCATAAATACGCCCTGCATGCCGACCAGTGCCGGTGTGTGGGGCCTTTTGCAGTGAAACCGAAACGCTCCACAAGGCTGCTCATATCCTGACCACCAAGGACAAGCCTGCCGATTGCACGGACGACCCCTTCCTTGTGAAGAAGATGTGTGCCGAGTTGGAGGGCCGATGCATAGTAGTTCAGCGTTGTCGATGTCTGTGCATGTCCAAGCCGCCCGGAGACCGTTGTGATCGGTACATGTGCCGCAATCAGGATGCTGGCATTCGAATGGCGAAGGCTGTGAAAGTTCACGTCCGGAAGATCGTGTGCTTCCAGAAACTTCGGGAACCAGGACGAGATGATATCCGGGTCCATCGGCTCTCCATTCCATTTCGTGAACAGCATATCATTATCCACCACTTTGCCATTTTCCAGTGTGACCTTACGCACCCACGCTGAACCGATCCGGAATCTCTCCGCTTTCTGGTATCGCCGGTACTCCTGCAGCAGTTCCACGCAATCCGCTCCAATGCGCAGGCATCTCTTGCCTCGTCTGGTTTTCGGTGTGTTGAACACAAGGCCTATCCCGGGGATGGACTGGACCGTCCGCTTGATGGAAAGCGTTCCCTTCTCAAAGTCAATGTCAGACCAGCGCAGGGCGCAGATCTCACCCCGCCGGGCACCAAGCAGCAAGGCCAGCTGAGTGATCACGCTGTACTGCGGCGGTGCATCCAAGAGGGCATCCAACAGCTTTGGGATCTCTTCCTCGGTCAGCACCCGAACATCGATTTCCTCGGCTTTGGGATGTTCTGCACGGGAGCACGGGTTCTCGTTGATCAATCCCCACTGGACACCTTTCTTAAAGATGCTGGAGAGCATGGCCTGATAGCGGATGACGGTGTTGTTGTTCAGCTTCCCGTCCTTTTTGGTATGCTCTACAAACGCCTTTGAGAAGGCCAGCCCCACTGCAGCGGACACCTTTTCCGCCGTCTTTCGGCTCACACTCTTACCCGCATAGACCATCCGCATGGTGTCCTGACCGATCCCGGCCTTTTTCGCCAGTTCACCCCGAGTTCCACGCGGGAGCAGGTTCAGAAGGGCTTTCGTGGCAGTGTAGGTACTGTCCCGGCGGACTCCCCTCTCCTCCAGATTGTTGTAGAACGCCATCACATGCGCCGGCTTGATCTTGGACACCTTGAGATGCCCGAGTCCGGCGCTGATCCGGCCACGCATCCTTCTATAATCGTAGAGCGTCTTGGCCTTCAGCTGCTTGTTGGCGTATTCCTCAAACCAGCGGTCGATCAGGTCATCCAGCAGCATGTCTGAGTCCAGCACGAGGCCGTTCGTGACCTGCTGCGAATCCTCTCTGACCGGCTCTCCCTGTGCGAAGAACTGGGCCAGCGTGTCCATGTTGACCAACCACTTTCGGCTTGAGATGGCCGTATAGCAGATCTTGCCCGTTCGGCAGAGCTTGCGGACATATTCGGGTGTCACGTTGAACCGTGCGGCGGCGTTTTTCACGCTGGCCATAGTGGGATAAGGGTTCAGAACAGTTTAGAGTCCCCTCAGCCCGCCAGATGCCCCCACGTCATTCATTTTTAATTAAATCCTCCGGCAGGTGCTCCGGTATGCGCACAAAGCCCCTTTGAAGCTGTCGCATTTCTGTCGCACTTTTCAAGCCCCGCCGGGCGGATATAACAAAAAGAAACCCACGATCCAAGCCGCATTTGAAACGGTGAATCGTGGGTTTTCTTTTGGTGCGCTCGAGGGAACTCGAATCCCTGGCCCTCTGATTAAAAGAGCCCACCGGGCAGAACACTCTGATTTTAGAAGTTTCGAGTTTTCGTTGTTTTTGCGCAAAGCATCGTGATTTTCAGCCCGGCAATTTCTGCACCCTTTGTCGTATTTTGCAAGTCAGAGTGCCCATTGCATCCCTTGAAACCGTGCAAAAACAGTGCAGAAACCGTGCACTTACTCTGGGACAAATGAAAAATAATGATTTTTGATCCATGACTTGGTGGCGGTTTGAGTGACCACAAAGGTAAATCTAATATACAGGAAGAAGAATGCCCACTCGTCTGAGGAGTTCTCAGGGGAGTGGGCATTTCTACGCGGGTGGTTAATATAATTTCGATTATGATAATTCAAATTATATTAACTCGTTCCAATAAAATATTAGTTCTGCCAATATTTCGGTTTGCAAAGCGATTTTACTTTCTACTTTCTTATAAACTGATACACTCCATATTGCGGAGATTCGACAATGCCAAGACGACGGAGATCCCGGATGATGGCATTGGCACGAGAAATCTTCACATCGAAGAATTGAGCCACATTGATGGAATGAAAAGAATATTCGTATCTGTATCTTTTGAAAAGCCCCAAAGTTTTCTCTTTTGTTCTGCTTCCAAAGCTAGTCTCATTCAGCTGAATTTTGAAATTGGCTACCTCGCTGTCCATATCCTCTTTTTCTGAGGTTGCCACTTTTTCTTGGGAAGTTGCCACTTTTAGGGTCGAGGTTTCCACTTTTTCTTGCGGGGTTGCCACTTCTAGGGTCGAGGTTGCCACTTTTTTTGAAGAAGTCGATACTTCTGCAGGTTGAGTCTCCACACTTTCCATACTGACCTGTGCCGGAGTCGCGACACTTCTATTCGGCAGTGTGACGATAAAGAAATCCGAATCTGAGTAGAAAGTCGGCTTCTGGGCTACCTCCACATAAGAGTTCAGGATGCGGTCAATGCCGCTGCCACGGCGCTCCATAAAGCCAAGCCGTGAGAACACATCCGAGATCACCTGATTGCGCCGCATAGACGGAATGTGCCGGATATCCATGTCCTGCACCCTGCGGCCATTCATCATACCGCCCGGTGAAGTGATTTCCAGTCGGTCATCGAACACTTCTACATGAATCTCCGAACCAAGAATCTGGTAATTCCGATGGATCAGCGCATTGACCAGCACCTCACGAACGGCCTTATACGGGTAATCACTGCGTTCTTCGCGGGTCATACCACGGATGCTCCACGGGTTTTTGCTGTTGTTGCGAACAAAATCTTCCGCATTTTGCAGCAGCGTGATCAGACTTGCACCCTGAAATTCCTTGTCATCCAGAGCATCTTCTTCAATGCTGCCCTTGTAGTTGCCTTTCCAGCGAGTGCAGAAAATACGGGATTGCTTCAGAACGCCCTGATCGCAAAGCAGCAGGCCGCCATTCGTGATTTGTCCATCATCTGTTACCAATCCTGCGGAGGGCAAGTCTTTTTCAAGGTCGAAATCCTCTTTTTTCAAATTCTTAAACGTCGCGGCCAGCAGTGTAAAACTGACATCACCCACTCGATAAGAACTGGGCAGGGCATCAAAGGTCTGGTTCATGCCTTGCAAAATCAATTCGTTCAGTTCCCGTGAGGTGGCTTCTTCGGACTGGTCGCCATGCCGCACATAGGCCGTATGGGAACCGTCAAAGGCATAATAATATGGATACGCCGGGCCGTCCTGTACTTCCAGATCAACGCAGGACTTGCCCTCTATTTCGACCTCCCGCACCCGATAGCGCGGCGTAGGGTCAATGCGGACCTTGATAAGTTCCGTCAATCTGCTCACCACAGCCTGCGGATTTTCCAATCCTACGACCTCGCGCGGCTCATTCTTTACGCCAAAAATCAAGTGTCCGCCCTCGGTATTGGCAAAGGCCGACACCGATTTCAGCCAGCTGCGCGGCTTTTTCTCTTCAAGGCGTTCCTTGTAATCAACATGAGAGGCTTCAATGTAATGGTCGAGGGGGAAAGGCATGGTATCACCTGCAATTCGGTTCAATATCGTTCAAGCGTATTATACCGTATTTTATTAGTACATTCCACCACTTTATGCAGTCACATGGGTGGCATTCTCTTTCACCGAATTGATTGTCTCCATCAGCTCACTGCCTGTTTTGCCATCAAACAGGCGGGTAAACAGAATGGGCTGGTCAAAGGGTGGTTTCATCAACACCGCTTTGCTTTCCACATAACCGTTCTGCTCGATGTAATGAATAACCTTCTGAACAAACGCGATCTGCTTTGCATTCAGCGATTCGTTGTTGATAAATTTTGAAAACGCCTGCATGGCAGCATCGTGGTCCAGCTTTGCCACTTTACGCACCAGCAGACCAAATGGGGTATCCCGAAACTCCCGTGCATAGTCCTCTTTGCTGCCCAGCTCACAGGTGAAGATATGTTCCAGCTCGGTATAGTCACCCCGGGAAAGCGGAATGTTCTGGGTCAGCTTGTGGATGGCCAGCGTATCGCTGCGGTGCTCCATGATGTAGCGGTTCACACGTTCCCGGTACTCGCCAAAATCGTAGCCGGAATCCAGCGTTTTGCCCTCGGTCTGTTCCAGTACCGGGTCGGCAAGGGCCGTGTAGACAGGCTTTTGCCCCTCGCCGCCCTCCACCAGAAACTTGATGAGTTCCCGCAGCTCCTGCCGTATTTCCTCAAAGTGGAGAAGATCATGCGAGGTCAAAAATTCGTCTGTCTGCACCTCCCGGATGAGGGGCAGCTTTGCCTGCACCTGCGGGATGGTAGCCTTCCCTTCCAGCATTGCCGCTGTGCTGCGCAGCTGTTTCTGGGCGCGGCCCAGTCCCGGCAGACCTTCCAGTTCACAGAGCAGCAAGCCATACACAAAGTTATCGAACCGCTTGGCGGCTTCATCTTTGTCGTCCAGCGAGATGAGCGGTGCAACCTCTTTCATCAAGGTGCCTTTGTCCGTTTCGGTCAGGCTGACAAAGGCTTCCGGCTTTTGATAGTGTTCCACGGCCTGTCGGTGCAGCCGCACGGATACCAGCTCCGGGTTCAGCGCTCCCACCTCGGCACGGCAGGTCTCCGTTAAGATCTTGCGCCAGTTCTGGTATTTTTCGTCCGCATAGGCTCCATCCTGCAGCGCGGCGGCGATCCGCACCTGCTTGCAGAAAATGCTCTCGGACAGGCTTTTGGTGTCCGCGCTCTCGTAGCCGTTGGGTTTCTGACGGAAAAATTCAAAGTTGCCGCAGTAGTCAAAAATCAGAAACCGCCGTTTGCCCGTATATTCGCCGTCGATGGCATCCACGCAGGCAAGGGATGGGCAGAGCCGCGTACCACGGCCGATCATCTGCCAGAACTTCGTTTTGCTGCGTACTTTTTTGAAGAACACCAGATTCGCGCACTCCGGCACATCGATGCCCGTGTCCATCATATCCACCGAGACCGCAATAAACGGCGGCTTGTCCGGCTGCTTGAAGTCGTCAATGATGGACTGCGCATAGGTGTCGTCGCAGACCACCCGCTGGATGAATCCCGGGTACTGGGTCTCCAGCTGCGGGTAGAGCTTGCCAAAGCGCTCCCGGATAAACTCCGCGTGGCGCTTGTTCTGGGCAAAGATGATGGTCTTGCCGATGCGGTCACCGCCCGCCGTCTGGATGCCCCGTTCCATCAGGTCTTGCAGCACCGTGTCCACGGTGTTGGCGTTAAAGATGAACTTGTTCAGCTTTTCGGACGGGATGAAGGTGGGCAGGGTGTCGTCCTCGGCAAAATCGTCCTCGTAGCGCGCCTTATCCTCCGGTGAAAGCTGATCGTAGTGGATGCCCTCTTCGGTGAATTTCGTCTTGACCTCGTAGTTGTAGTAAGGCACCAGCACATGGTCGGTGTAGACCGCCGTGTCGTAATCGTAGGCGTAGGTGGGGATGCCGTGCTCCATCTCGAAAAAGTCGTAGGTGTTGCGGTCCACGTCGGTTTTCGGGGTGGCGGTCAGACCCACCAGAATCGCATCGAAATAATCAAAAATGGCGCGGTATTTCTTGAAAATGCTGCGGTGGCTCTCGTCCACGATGATGAGGTCAAAGTGGGCGGGCGAAAACAGCGGCACGCCGTCTTTGGTCTTGGCGTTGTCGATGGCGTTGAGCATGGTGGGATAGGTGGAAAACACGATGCGCGCGGCCTTATCGTCCTTGGAGGAGCACAGGTTGCACAGCGACTGGTCCGGCAGATACTTTTTGAAGTCGTCCATTGCCTGCTTGACCAGTGCGGTGCGGTCGGCCAGAAAAAGCACGTTGGTCACATGACCGCCCCGGCTCAGCACATCGGTCAGGCTGGACGCGGTGCGGGTCTTGCCTGTGCCCGTTGCCATGACCAGCAGATTGCGCCGGAAGCCCTGCGCGATGTGGGCGCAGACTGCCCGGATGGCGTTTTTCTGATAGTAGCGGTCGGTGATTTTATCGTCAATTTCGATGGTGTCCAGCGGTTTTTTCTCGGTGCGGCGGTTCACCAGCTTCTGCAAGTCGTCCTTGCAGAACACCCCGCTCACGACACGCTGCGGGCCGCTCTGCTCATCCCAGAAATAGGTGGTGTAGCCGTTGGTGGTAAACAGCATCGGACGGCGGCCAAACTTCTGCTCCAGACAGTCTGCATAAAGCTGAGCCTGCTTGCGCCCGATGTTGGGGTCTTTGGTGCTGCGCTTGGCTTCAATGACCGCCAGCGGCAAGCCGTCCTTGCCCATCAGCACATAGTCCGCATAGCCCTTCTGCCCCAGCACGCCGTTCATGTTGTCCACTTCGTACTCGGTGCGCACATCGGCGTCCGGCCCGGTGAATTTCCAGCCCATGGCCTTGAGGTCGATGTCGATGATCTTCTGCCGCGTCTCGGCCTCGGTCAGGTCGGCGGCGGTAAAACTGCGGCTCTGCTGGTTCTGCTGTTTGCTGGCCGTGTACGCCGTCGAAAGGCTCTCCACCTGCTTGCGCAACGCTTCCAACTCGGCATCCTTCTGGGTCAGCAGACTTTCCTGCTCCCGGATCTTCTTTTCGTCCAGCGCTACCTTTTCGCCGGGGATGGCTGTTTCATCAAAGGAGCGCTCCACATAGTCCGTGCCGTAGCAGTAATCCACCCACTGGATGAAACCGAACAGTCCCCGCAGGCTGAACACTGCATCCGCCGCCGACACGCTATGCCCTGTATGTACCGCCAGATTGCCCGCCTTCACGATGCTGGGCAGCACGCTCCACACGTCCCGGTCCACCGCGAACCGGAAGCTCGGCTCATGCAGCAGGGATTGCAGGTTGTCCTTGTAGGGCATCGTGATAGTCTTGTCCGCCGCATACACCCACTTCACCGCCAGCTCCAACGCCTTCCGGCACCCCACCGCGCACATCGCCGGGGAGGTGGAGAACACTTTCTCGGCCTCGATGGCAGCAGATGCGAAGAGGGAGTATTCGGGGTGGGTGGAGAGATAGGAGAAGTTGGACATATAATCACCTTTCCTTTATTTTGCACTTTGAAGAAGCAAGGGAACCACAAACATTTTTACTTTTATTTGTGCGTACTCTTCATATGCAACAAAATTGTTCTTTTCGATGATTAGCGAAAAATCAAGTTTTTCCGGCATTGGATGATGAATTCGGTTAATTTCTGTTCTTAACCTCTTCTCATCTTTTTCAAGTTGTTTTTCCCACAAAGCAAAACTATTAAAAATAAATTGAATCGCACGTACTGCTGTTCCACTGTCGCCAGAAGACATCACTCCCATACTTGTCGGAAATAGCACTCCCCCATGAAATGGTATAAATGCCACACACCTTTTTGTCAATTCGTAAATTTGATTATCCGGTAAGTTCTCACACGGCCTTAGCCCATTCGGATATACTAACAGATTAGGCCAATTTTGATAAACAATCTCTAGTAAATCTCTATCAAACCAGTCGCTCCCCTGTGGGTGTTTTTTCACATCAATAAAATGAGCAACCTGCCCTTTTATTTGGAAAAACAACAAGTGCGGATTTGTACACTTTTTATTCTTTTGAACTTTCTCAAGATGAACATGGTAAATTTCCCAGTTTTTTAGCATGAAATCCGATTTTCTCATCGACGTCGTATTGATGTCCCTGCTCATATATTCTGTTATCGACTGACAATTTCGCAAACACCATTCAATCCTCTTAATTTCACGCCTATCTGACTCCGGTAAATAGGGAAGTTTCTGCAAAAGTTCTTTTGAATAAAGTACGTAATATGGAATATTCGAGTTTATATGGCGTTGCAATACCTGAAAGAGCTTTATGCAGATTTCATAATCATCCCATTCTTTTGGAACACTCATCCCAAGATTTCTAAACTCTTCTCTTGCCATTTCAGCAAAATCATGCCGGAAGTTCATTTTCACCGCCTCCTTTCAACATTCCGCACAGAACTATATCCTAATCTCAACTGCACAATTCCGAAATCTTATCCATAGAGAATTTATAGAACGAATTAAATTGTTCAATCGTCTGTGCTACAGAGACATTTTTCACACCAACATGCCAAATATCTTTATTATGATTCGAGTCAATACAATGAAAGCAAGGCTCATCTCTTCCAATAAGCATCCCCATCTGATTCGTTACTGCATGTTTTTGTGTGTTATCCATTTCATTAAGCACGGTCAAAAAATCGACATATTCGGAAAAACATCCCAAAGATTTTTTATTCTTCAAATACTTTCCAATGCCATCAATTTCCACTTTCGTGACAACGTCTTCCTGAGAAAGTGTCCATACAATGGAAATCATCATATCAGCAAAATGTTTCAAATCATGAACTATACTTTTCCCAAGATGGCTTTCTTTAAAGTTCAAATAGCTGTTTTCAATCAAAAAACGTCCACTTTTGGTTCGTATTTCTTTCCAAAGATCACAATATTCAACAATGTTTTCGTTTGTAATGTCAAGTTCAGCTACCAACTGTATCAGTAAAATCTGAAATCCGTAATCAACTGCTTTTTTTGATAATTTGGGTAATACCTTATCATTAAAATTTTCAATCGGTACTTTCCCTGTTTTTATCAGAGGATACTTTTCAATCCATCCTTTTTGCTGCTTCACCTTCTCGTCATGCTCAATCATTGCTTCCACTGCATCAGGCATAGCATAAATCGGGGGAAGCTCTCCTTTTGCTACTTTTTCTTGAAGCATTTTTATTATCTCATCATCAACCATTTTCATTCTATTACCTCCATCTATGAGTCTGATTCCAATTTTCCATCCATAGTTACCCAAAATATTCCTGCATCCGTGCTCTTTCACCAATTCCAGCACTTCCAGTCTCCACCACTCCCTCCGTCACGGCTGCGCCGTGCCACCTCCCTCTAAGAGGGAGGCTTTTACCTTACCTCTACGTTATAGGCTCCCTCCCAGAGGGAGCTGGCAAAGCCGCTAGGCTTTGACTGAGGGAGTATCTTCCAGTTCCTGAACCCGCTTCCTGACTTCCAAATCAATTGCACTGCAAACTTCTTGAAAGCTCTGCTCTATTTCCAGATTAGAAAACCGAATCACCTTCACACCATATTCGGCAAAAATGGCGGAGCGTTCTTTGTCGTATGCCAGTCCCTGCTCATCATAATGTTGTGAACCGTCCACTTCCACGACCAGCCTTGCAACGTGACAATAGAAATCCGCAATAAAGCCATCAATCGTTTTCTGACGCTGAAACCGCACGGGATAGCTGCGCAGAAAATCATACCAGAGATGATTTTCCTGTTTTGTTGCGTCTTTGCGCAATTCTTTTGCACGAGGGATCAATTTTCCTTGATATGGCAATGACATCTGGACGCGCTCCTTTCTGGAACTCCCTCCGTCACGGCTAACGCCGTGCCACCTCCCTCAAAGAGGGAGGCTTTTCCTCGGGCCGGAAACTTTCCCTCTTTGTCAAGAGGCTCCCTCCCAGAGGGAGCTGGCACCGAAGGTGACTGAGGGAGTTACCCAAAATATTCCTGCATCAGTGCCTTTTTCATCAATTCCAGCTTTTCAAGGCTCTGCTGTACGGTCTGCTTCTGCTGGTCTATGCGTTCTACAAAGGCGGCAAACTGATTTTGCAGCGAAAGAGAAGGAAGTGGCAGCCGTAGTTTTCGGATTTCTGAAAGGTTAAGCGTCTTTTGAGCGATTCCTTTAACACTTTCGTCAATTTGCCGCTGTAAATCTGTGGAAAGAATTGCGCAACGAAGGTATTCACTATTAACTACGCTATTGTTCGGTTTAAGATATGCAATATGTCGTTGAAAGCAGAAGGGCTTGTTTTCTTTAACGACAGCCGGATGGCCATACGATCCCACCGTAGATAGTAAAACATCACCAACTTCTATCGGAGTACGCTTAATGAGTTCATTGTATGTTTCTTCTGAAATGAATTTTTCAGCATCATAATGAATTTCGTTAGTAACAATATTTGAGACAAACAAAAATGGAATCCCTGATAATACAAACTTAGGAGGTTGATGTGTTCCATCTGTAATAATTTTACAAACGTCCTGCATCGGCACTTTTCTGCTATTAGATATATCTCCAAACATCTCCACAAACCGTGCCTTTACCAGCTCGTCCAGTTTGGCAAGCTGCTGTTTGCGGAGAAATATCAATGTATCAATTTTATTTAGCGTGGCCGCCACCTTTCTTTGAGTTGTATAATCTATCTCGGGGACATCAATATTTGCAACAACATCTATCTTGATTCCTTTAATTGTCGCTCCCCGTGCTTGTGAATTAAAGTAATCCTTTTTTGATAGTAGCAGTTTACACAGATAGGGTTTATACCATTTGTCTTCATCAATGTTAATTAACGATATTACATCTTGACTTGTTGACATTTCAACAGTATTGATTGCAACTTTTCCAATGCCAACCCTTGTTCCAATCATAATTGAATTGGCCGGAACAATTTTTGCTGCACTTTCTCGAATAGCTTTTGGTGTAATCCATGCGACAGCATCAGCTTCATTTATTTTACCACCGTTTAATGCTGTTGTTGAAATCCAAGGAATTTCCCCACCAAAGTATTCTGGCTTATTTTTGCTTGGTGTTCCACCCGACTGAAACGCACAAATTTCTCCCAACTTCGCCATCACACCATCTCCTCCCACACCTGCATGTTATTCCGATTTTTCGTCATCTTTTTCCTCTGCCACGCTCTCGATCATTTCAGCAACCGTTTGGCCTAGCAACATAGTACTTGCATTCTCGGCAGTGACCACCGGCCGGCCATCGCCAGCCACATCTTGAACGGTTCCGCCTTTTTGGACGGCACCGACTGAATGATGCGCAGGAGCTGTTCCGTGTTGGCAACATCGGTCAAACGGCGTTTTCCGTCTGTCGCTTTCATTTTCAACTGGTGACAATTTGTCACCAGTTCACTGCAGCTTTCAAGCGTTGCTTCAACTTATTCCAATATTTTCGCCCGGTGTTGTAATCTCCGCTTTCTGTTAAAACCGACACAACATCAACAATGGAGAAGTACCATTCTTCCTGCGTTTCATCCCATGCAGTACGAATGCGCTTATCTTCAAACAATCGAATTGTATCACTTTGAGACATGATGAACCTCCCTTCTATATTATGTAAGCGGCTACTATCTATCTTGAATAGCTAATAGATACTACTCAAAAACCAATATGAACTTACAAGGAGAATTACTATTTTTCGTTATTGGCTTCAATGACATTGAGCAGCCCCTCGAAGTCAATTGTTCCTACATGAGGCGCTCCGCCGAAAGCTCCAGATAAGTACTTATTGCGAATGCTCGTCTGCTGGAAAATGCGTTCTCCGCTCTCGGAAACAGTGACAACTTCTCTATCAGCTTCTTCATTTTCTCTGACAATATATATATAATCCTTAATTTTCGGGATTTCCAGCAGGAGTGTATTGTGCGTTGTCATAATAAGCTGCCCTTTAATATGCGGTATGGCTTCGCTGATTATTTTTGAGTAAAGCAAATCATGGATACCGGAATCTGCTTCATCCAAAACAACTGTTTCACCTGACAAAGCACGAAAAAGAAACGGCAGTATATCAATAATCTGATGGTTTCCATATGACTCAAATTCAAAGGGCATATCACGTATTTCACCTGAGATACGCTTCTTGATTCTTAAAGAATAGTCTATGGAGTCATCACCGTTCGGAATTTTCTTATAGTAAAGTTCCTGATTATCAGAGTTAATAGATTTAAACAGGCTTGTAAGTGTTTTTCCGGTTCGGTCTATTATTCCGACATTTCCTTTTCCGATGGATCCGTTCTCTATGTTCAACAGAATTGTTTCCTTGCTCTGTCCGCTTATAAGTGCATGCGGATTTCGGCTGTTCTTTATGAAACAAGATACCTTAAAAAATTCGTGAAGAAGTGTCAGAAAATTTCCTAAAAGACCCTCATCAAAATACTGTTCCGACTTGTCATTCATTTCATGAAGGATGATGGCTAAAAATGTATGCTTTCCCCAAAAACGCTTTAATTGAGCTGTTACATCAGTTTTCAAGGTATCGCTCTTAAACAAAGCTTTGTTAATGCTTTGTTTATCGGAAGTTAAATCAAAATACGTTCCTTTTCGCTTCTCTAGGACATATTCCAATTTCTCATGAATTATCCCGTCAGCACCGAATTCGACTATGTAGGATCCTTTTTTCCCTTTTATAATAAAGTCATATTGCAAATAGACCGGTTCATTACAGCCAATCATACGACACTCATCGAATAGGTTCTCACTTGATCGCAACACATGTGCCAAATCTTGTCTCGAAATTTTGTGCAGAGGCTCACTTGCC
>OGNO01001227.1_pt1 | contig 12654 bp, 9 predicted proteins | sample 1573491 | NCBI WGS metagenome assembly OGNO01 (sample SAMEA2581900, study PRJEB24529) | metagenome | biome: Human gut stool | place: China | collected 2011
AAGTACGATACAGCACAGGGCGGCTACTGCGGTAAGATCGGTGAAAACCTTCACACAGTTGAGGCCGGCGAAGGCTCAATCATCGTTGACGGCAAAAAGATCACAATCTACGCTAAGCCAAACGCTGCTGAGCTTCCTTGGGGCGAACTCGGTGTTGATGTAGTTCTCGAGTGCACAGGTTTCTATACATCAAAGGCAAAGAGCCAGGCTCACATTGATGCCGGCGCTAAGAAGGTTGTTATTTCTGCTCCTGCAGGCAACGACCTCAAGACAATCGTTTACAGCGTAAACGAAAAGACTCTTACAGCTGACGATACAATCATTTCAGCTGCTTCATGTACAACAAACTGCCTCGCTCCTATGGCTGACACACTTAACAAGTATGCAGAAATCCAGAGCGGTATCATGTCAACAATCCACGCTTACACAGGCGATCAGATGATTCTTGACGGTCCTCACAGAAAGGGCGACAAGAGAAGAGCAAGAGCAGGTGCTGCTAACATCGTTCCTAACTCAACAGGTGCTGCAAAGGCTATCGGTCTTGTAATTCCTGAGCTCAACGGTAAGCTCATCGGTTCTGCACAGCGTGTTCCTGTTCCGACAGGTTCAACAACAATTCTTACAGCTGTTGTTAAGGGTTCTGATGTAACAGTTGAAGGTATCAACGCTGCTATGAAGGCTGCTGCTTCTGAGTCATTCGGTTATAACGAAGATCCGATCGTTTCTTCAGATGTAATCGGTATGAGATTCGGTTCACTCTTTGATTCTACACAGACAATGGTATCAAAGATTGCTGATGACCTTTATGAGGTTCAGGTTGTTTCTTGGTACGACAACGAGAACTCATACACAAGCCAGATGGTAAGAACAATTAAGTATTTCGCTGAGCTTGGCTAATCTGAATTTACAGATTATTCTTTGGGCTGTCCTTTTTGGACAGCCCTTTTTGTTTTCCTTTTCAGAAGATATTTATCCTTATTTTTCTTTATTCGTAAAATTATGCTTTAAAATGTAACATTTAGTCGCAGTTTATAAAATATACACGAAAAATTAGTTTTAAATTTTTTGAATTTGCTTGAAATTGACATATAATTTTGGTATTATATAAGTGTGAGCAAACAATCAACAAACAACAGATATTAAACAAGGAGCAATTCTTATGAATTACAGCTTTAACGAGGCAAGACCGGCTCTTGAAGTTTTTCACACCGGCGATTCAGTGCGTGCATATGATTTTTTGGGCGCACACCTCGTGAACCGTAACGACAAAAACGGAGTAGTGTTCCGTGTGTGGGCGCCAACCGCAAGGAGCGTTTCGGTTGCAGGCGATTTTAATAATTGGAACAACGAGGCAAACTATATGTATAACATCGGTTACGGTGTGTGGGAAGTGTTTGTCGAGGGTGTAAAAGAGTTTTGTACATACAAATACTGCATTGAAAGCGAATACGGCGACAGGCTTATGAAAGCAGATCCGTATGCTTTTCACGCTCAAACCCGCCCCGGTCAGGCCTCTGTTGTATATGATATAGAAAGCTATTCGTGGAATGACAGCGAATGGTTTAATAAACGCAAAGAAAACAACATTTCATCGTCACCGATGAATATTTATGAAATACATGCAGGCTCATGGAGAAAATATCCTGACGGCAACTTTTTTAACTATCAAAAGCTTGCCGATGAGCTTATCCCCTACCTAAAGGAGATGCACTACACCCATGTTCAGCTTATGCCGATTATGGAGTATCCCTATGACGGCAGCTGGGGTTTTCAGACAACCGGCTACTATGCACCGACTTCACGCTATGGCACACCGTCTGATTTTATGGCTTTTGTTGACAAGCTTCACGGTGAAGGCATTGGTGTGATTCTTGACTGGGTTCCGTCAAATTTTCCGACGGACGATTTCGGACTTGCAAGGTTTGACGGTTCACCTCTTTATGAAAGCAACGATCCAAAAACAAGCAAGCGTGACTCATGGGGAACCTGCCTTTTCAACTACGCAAGATTCGAGGTTACAAGTTTTCTTGTTTCATGCGCAATGTTCTGGCTCGACAAATATCATATTGACGGCTTGAGAATCGGCGCACTCTCCTCTATGCTCTACCTCGATTACGGTAAAACCGAGGGTGAATGGGAACCGAACAAATTCGGCGGAAAAGAAAATCTTGACGCCGTTGATTTTGTAAAAAGACTCAACACGGCTGTTCATATGTACCACCCCGATGTTATGATGTTTGCCGAGGAAAACACATCGTGGCCAAAGCTTACTCATAAAATAGAGGACGGCGGTCTTGGTTTCGACTTCAAGTGGAACATGGGCTGGATGAACGATATGCTCAGCTACATGAAGACCGACCCGCTGTTCCGCTCCGGCAACCACAACAAGGTGACCTTCAGCTTCTTCTACGCTTTCAGCGAGAACTTTGTCCTGCCCATCAGCCACGATGAGGTCGTGCACGGCAAGGGCAGCCTGCTGAACAAGATGCCCGGCGAGTATGACGACAAGTTTGCCAATCTGCGCACCTTCTTCGGCTACATGATGGCACACCCCGGCAAGAAGCTGCTGTTCATGGGACAGGAGTTCGGTCAGTTTGCCGAGTGGAACGAGGCAAAGCAGCTGGACTGGATGCTGCTGGACTACGACAAGCACGCCGAGCTGCAGAACTACGTCCGCACCCTGAACGCCTTCTATAAAGAGCACCCCGCCCTCTGGCAGATCGATTACAGCTGGGAAGGCTTCCAGTGGATCGTACCGGACGACTCGCAGCAGAGCGTCATCGCCTTCCTGCGCAAGGATGCCGCCGGTAAGCAGATCCTTGTCATCTGCAACTTCAACCCCGTCCTGCGCGAGGGCTACACCCTCGGTGCACCGGTGTCCGGCACCTATAAAGAGATCCTGAACAGTGACGATGCCGCTTTCGGCGGCTCCGGTACCGTGCACAACAAGCCGGTGCGTACCCACAAAAAGCCGCAGCACGGCTTTGAGCAGAGCATCACCGTTACCCTGCCGCCCATGAGCACTTTGTACTTTGAGGTGCCCACAAAGCGCACCCGCAAGGCAGCAGAGGACAGCGCGGACAAGCCGGCAAAAAAGACCGCCAAAAAGGCCACCGTCAAGGATGCCGACAAGCCGGTAAAAAAGACCCGCACCACCAAGGCCAAGGCCGCCGAAACGGCGGATGAAAAACCGGAAAAAGCAAAAAAGACCGCTGCCAAGTCCAAGGCAAAGCCTGAGGCCGCAGCGGACAAGCCGGTAAAAAAGACCGCCGCCAAGGCAAAGACCGCGGCAAAAGCAAAAACTGAGACCGAAGCAGAAACCAAACCCGCAAAGCGCACCCGCAAAGCAAAAGCACCCAAGGAATAAGGATGCCCACACGGATGCACGCACGAACATTCTGAACTGTTGACTATCATTTCCAATAAGGAAATGCTAAAGGGGAGAATAAAGCTATGGCAAAAGAAATCGTGGCAATGATCCTTGCCGGTGGACGTGGCTCGCGCTTATACGCGCTGACACAAAAGACGGCAAAACCTGCGGTGTCCTTCGGCGGTAAGTACCGCATCGTGGACTTCCCGCTGTCCAACTGCGTCAACTCCGATATCGACACCGTTGGTATCGCAACGCAGTACCAGCCCCAGAAGCTGAACGAGTACATCGGTAACGGCCAGCCTTGGGATCTGGACCGTCTGCACGGCGGTGTGCACACCCTGCCCCCTTACGAGCAGGCAAACGGCACCGACTGGTACAAGGGCACTGCAAACGCCATCTACCAGAACATCGGCTTCATCGACAGCTATGATCCCGAATACGTCATCATCCTGTCCGGCGACCAGATCTGCAAACAGGACTACGCCGATTTCCTGCGCTTCCACAAGGAAAAGGGCGCAGAGTTCTCTGTGGCCGTTATGGAAGTGGACTGGAAGGAAGCTTCCCGCTTCGGCCTGATGGTGGCGGACGAGACCGACCGCATCACCGAGTTCCAGGAGAAGCCCCCGGTGCCCAAGTCCAATCTGGCCTCCATGGGCATCTACATCTTCAACTGGGATGTGCTCAAGAAGTATCTGATCGAGGACGAGGCTGACCCCAACTCCAAGAACGACTTCGGCATGAACATCATCCCCGCCCTGCTGCGTGACGGCCGCAAGATGTACGCTTACCGCTTTGCCGGTTACTGGCGTGACGTGGGCACCATCGACAGCCTGTGGGAAGCCAACATGGAAGTGCTGGACCCCGAGAACTCCGGCATTGATATCTTCGACAAGAAGTGGAAGATCTACAGCCGCAACCCCGTGCTGCCCGCCCAGAAGATCGGCCCCCGCGCCGTGGTGCAGGATTCCCTCATCACCGAGGGCTGCCAGATCTATGGCCGCGTCCAGCACTCTGTCCTGAGCGCAGGCGTTACCGTGGAAGAGGGCGCTACCGTTGAGGATGCTGTCCTGATGGATGGCGTTGTGGTCAAGGCAGGTGCTGTGGTCAAGCGCTGCATCCTGGCTGAGGACGTTGTGGTGGGTGCCGGTGCCAAGATCGGCGGCGAGGGCCCCATTGCACATGTGGGTACCGGCCTTACCGTTGGCGCAGGCGCTACCGTAAAAGAGGGTGCCAAAGTATTTGATTCCGTCAAGGAGGGCGAGGAAGTATGCTGAGCCAGAACAACAATGCGTTGGGCATCATTTTCCCCAACAGCTATGATAACACCGTACCGGAGCTTGTGACTGAGCGCACCATGGCTTCGATCCCCTTTGCAGGCCGTTACCGCATGGTGGACTTTATGCTGTCCAGCATGGCAAACTGCGGCATCTCCAATGTCTCCATCGTGGTGCGCAAGAACTACCACTCCCTGATGGATCATCTGGGCACCGGCCGTGAGTGGGATATGGCCCGCCGTCACGGCGGCCTGAACATCGTGCCGCCTTTCGCTGAGAAGGGCGTGCGCATCTATTCCGGCCGTGTGGAAGCTCTGGGCTCCATCATGAACTTCCTGGAGAACCAGAAGGAAAAGTACGTGGTCATGAGCGATGCCAACGTTGCCCTGAACTACGACTTCAACGCTCTGCTGGCTGCTCATCAGGCAAGCGGTGCCGATGTGACCATCGCTTACCAGAAGACCGAGATCCCCGAGGGCCGCAAGAATGACAACTACACCCTGACCGTTGATGCTGATGGCCGTGTGACCGAGCTGCTGTTCAACGATTACCGCCCCGGCGTGCAGAACCTTGACCTGAACATCTATGTTCTGGAGCGCGAGACCCTGCTCAAGCTGGTCCGGGATGCGACCTCCCGCGGCCTGATCTACTTCGAGCGCGATATTCTGGCCCACAATGTCAACATCCTGAACATCCACGCTCTGGAGTACACCGGCTATGTGGCACATGTCTGTGACATGAAGAGCTACTTCGACGAGAACCTCAAGCTGACCGATGACGAGAATCTGGAAAAGCTGTTCCCCAAGAAGAGCCCGGTCTACACCAAGATCCGCGACGACAACCCCACCCGCTATGTGCCGGGCTGCAAGGTGACCGATTCCATTCTGGCCGACGGCTGCGTCATCGAGGGCACAGTGGAGAACTGTGTGCTGTTCCGCGGTGTCAAGGTCAAGAAGGGTGCCGTCGTCAAGAACTGCGTGCTCATGCAGGACACTGTTGTGGAAGCCAATGCCGAGCTGGACTGCGTTGTTACCGATAAGAACGTGAAGATCACCGCCGGCAAGAAGCTGTCCGGCACCGAGAGCTTCCCGGTGTACGTGCAGAAGAACCACACCGTCTGATTTTACTGAGTTATCCATAGGGGCGGCTTCCTCCCCGGTAGCCCCTCTTGAGAGGGGCGGGGGCATCTGTGTGCCCCCGCCTGCTCTTTTGTAAAAATGGTTCGTGCTGCCTGCAAGGGCGGTGGGGGAGAACGAAAATATCCCACTATATGGAAGGAGCGATCCTATGAGAATCCTGTATGCTGCTTCGGAAGCTGCCCCTTTTGCAAAGTCCGGCGGTCTGGCCGACGTTGCGGGTGCCCTGCCCAAGGCTCTGGTCAAGGACGGCGTGGATGCCCGCGTCATCATGCCCCTGTACGGCGATTTGAAGTTCCGTGATACGCTGGAGTACGTGACCAATTATTCCGTCCCCGTGGGCTGGCGCAGCCAGTACTGCGGCCTGTTCAAGACCGAGTGGAACGGCGTGACCTACTACTTCCTGGACAACGAGTATTACTTCAAGCGCCGCGGCCTGTACGGCTTCTACGATGACGGCGAGCGCTTCGCCTTCTTCTCCCGCGCTGTGCTGGAGACCCTGTTCTACATCGACTTCACCCCCGATATCATCAACTGCAACGACTGGCAGACAGCACTGGTTCCCGTTTACCTGAACCTGTACTACCGCCATCTGGATAAGTTCAACCGGATCAAGACCATCTTCACCATCCACAACATCGCATATCAGGGCAAGTACGGCACCGATATCCTGGAGGATACCTGCGGCATCGGCCGCCGTGACCAGCACATCGTGGAGTACGATGGCTGCGCCAACTTTATGAAGGGTGCCTTTGAGACGGCGGATAAGATCACCACCGTCAGCCCCACCTACGCACAGGAGATCCTGGACCCCTGGTTCAGCTACGGTCTGGATGCCCTGCTGCGGGAAAAGCAGTATAAGCTGTGCGGCATTCTGAACGGTATTGACGTCGATGTCTTTAACCCTGCCACCGACCCTGACATTGCCAAAAACTACGACGCCGAGACCTTCCAGGAGGGCAAGGCTGTCTGCAAAGAGGCCCTGCAGGACGAGTTCGGCCTGCATAAGGACGGCAGCCCGGTCATGGCCATGGTCACCCGGTTGGTTGGCCACAAGGGCGTTGACCTGGTTCAGGCCATCGCCGAGGGTCTGCTGCAGCAGGGCATCGAGCTGGTCATCCTCGGCTCCGGCGAGGCTCAGTATGAGAACTTCTTCAACGAGCTGTGCGCACGCAACCCGGGCCGCGTCGGTGTCTACATCGGCTTCAACGCCAAGCTGGCACAGCAGATCTACGCCGGTGCCGACATCTTCCTGATGCCGTCCCGCTCCGAGCCCTGCGGCCTGGCCCAGATGGTCTCCTGCCGCTACGGCACGATCCCCGTCATCCGCGAGACCGGCGGCCTGAAGGACTCTATCCACGACTCCGGCGACGGCTACGGCAACGGCTTTACCTTTGCCAACTACAACGCCCATGAGCTGTATGAGGCCTGCTGGCGCGCCAAGGAAGGCTATTGGCAGAAGGACGGCTGGCCCGTGCTGGTCAAGCGCGCCATGGAGTGTGACTTCAGCTGGTCCAACTCCGCCAAGAGCTACGAGGGCCTGTACAACGAGACGGCAAACCTCTGGTAATGTTCTGAAAACTGCATAACGGCTGCCGCCCGGTTCCCAAAGAGCCGGGCGGCTTTTTTGCATTCTGCACAACAGATCCATCAAACTTTTGGTATTGATGTGCCCGCAGACGCACAAACTCCATACAGGGCGTACAGTTACGGCATTAGTGTGAACAAACTATGAAATTTTACTAGAAAACAGTGGAAAATTGATTGAAAAAACGAACGGTTTGAATTATACTATCGTTATAAGATTTTTTGCTGACTGCAAATCCTTGGCAAAGAATCCAGAATCTGGCTTTTGCAAAGGCACATCACACAGGGAGGAAACGCAGGTTGAAGGGCTGGTATAAGGCACTGGAGGATCTTGTCTGGCTGACCCAGCTGGGCCTGAATATGCTGCTGCCACTGGTCATGTGTCTGGGCGGTGCATGGTGGGCGGTGAACAACTGGAGCTGGCCGGAATGGGTGTTCCTGCCGGCCATCCTGTTGGGGCTTGCTGCCGGGGCACAGAACTTCTGGTATTTTGCAAAGGAACACATGGACCGCACCAAAAAGGAAAAACCAAAGCGGGTGGGGTTCAACTCGCATCAGTAAACTTAACAGGAGGTTTCCCTTTATGAAACTGCAGCCGGAATCCAAAAAGGAGCTGACCCGCATCGCCTGCGGCACGGCCATCTGTACCGCCGTCATGTGGGTGATCTTTGCAGCTCTGCACCTGGTTGGCTGGGTGAAATTTGACTATACCGTTGTTCTGGGCAGTCTCATCGGAGCGGCCGTGGCCATCGGCAACTTTGCGGGCATCTGCCTCGTATGCCAGAAGGTCATCGACGAGCAGGATGAGAAACGGCGCAAAGCGACATTGCAGGCTTCCTACAATGTCCGGATGCTTTTGCAGGCGGTGTGGATCATCGTTGCCATCGGGGCACCGGTGTTCCAGCCGTTTGCCGGTGTTCTGCCGCTGCTTTTCCCGCGTGTTACAATTTACTATCTGCAAATAACCGGCAAGTACAAGCCTCTTGCACCGGCCGGGCCTTCGGTGGATGTCTCTGTGGAGGACGACCCCGAACCCGCACCGGAGCCGGAAGCTGAACCCCGTGACGAAGGGGGTGAAACGTAACAAATGGAACTGAACGGCGCAAAGATCCTGTATACCATCCATACCGATATCCCCCTGCTGGGCGATCTCAAGATCACCCAGACCCTAGTCACTACCTGGATCGTCATGGCGCTGCTTTCGGGCCTGGCCATCTGGCTGGGCAGCAACCTCAAGCTGGAAAATGTCTCAAAGCGGCAGGCCGCGGCCGAGTTCATCGTGGAGCGGCTGGATCAGTTCGTGCACGACAACATGGGGTATCACTTTGACAAGTATATCCCCCTGATCGGCTCGATCTTCGCTCTGAGCATCGGCTGCAACCTCATCAGTGTCATTGGCCTGTGGAGCCCCACGGCCGACCTGAACACCGAGGCTGCGTGGGCCATTGTGGTGTTTGTGCTGATCATGTACTACAAGATCAAGACCAACGGCATCCTTTCCTATCTGAAGGGCCTGCTGGACCCGATCTTCATCATGGCACCCATCAATGTGCTGTCGGAGATCTCGACTCCCGTCAGCATGGCGTTCCGTCACTTTGGCAACATCCTGTCCGGTACTGTCATTTCCACACTGCTGTACTGGGCGCTGGCAAGCCTGAGCCATGTCATCTTCGGCTGGCTGCCCGGCTTCCTGAGCCAGATCCAGCTGTTCCAGATCGGCATCCCGGCCTTTACGGGCCTGTATTTCGACTGGTTCGGCGGCTGCATTCAGGCGTTCATCTTCTGTACCCTGACCGCAATTTTCATCAAACGTGCTGCCGGTGAGGACTAAGCCCTCACAACGGCATCTCCCAAAACAAAAAACTTTTTTGGAGGACAAATCTTATGACTGATTTCCAGTATCTGGCTCGTGGTATCGCTCTGGCAGGCTGCGGCATCGGCGCAGGCTGCGCACTGATCGCAGGTATCGGCCCCGGTATCGGCGAAGGCAACGCTGCCGCCGCTGCCTGTGAGGCCGTGGGCCGCCAGCCTGAGTGCAAGAGCGACGTGACCAGCACCCTGATCCTGGGCGTTGCACTTTCCGAGACCACCGGTATTTACGGCTTTGTTACCGGCCTGCTGCTGATCTTCCTGGCACCCGGCATGTTTATGAAGTTCCTGGCATAAGCGGAACCTTTTACAAAAGAACGAAAGGAGACGCTTATGGAACTGTACCAGGCGTTGATCACGCTGGACGGCTGGACCTTTCTGGCCCAGATCTGCAACCTGATGATCCAGCTGCTCATCTTCAAAAAGTTCCTGCTGAATCCGGTCAAAAAGGTGATCGCCGAGCGCAAGGCCAAGGCGGACAGCCAGATCGCCGATGCTGCAAAGCTGCGCACCGAGGCTGAGGCCATGAAAGCGGAGTACGAGCAGAACCTGCAGAATGCCCGCGCCGAGGCCAACCAGATCGTTGCCCGTGCCCAGAAAACGGCCACCGCCCGCAGTGAAGAGATCGTGGGCGAGGCCCGTGCACAGGCCGCTGCCCTGAAGCAGAAGGCGGAGGCTGACATTGCGCAGGAGCGCAAGAAGGCCGTGAACGAGGCAAAGGACGAGATCGGCGGCATGGCCATGGAGATCGCCTCCAAGGTGGTCGAGCGTGAGATCAAGGAAGCCGACCACAAGGACCTGATCGACGAATTTATCAAAAACGTGGGTGAAGCATCATGACCGAGACAGCAAGGATGTACGGCGGAAGCCTGTATGACCTGGCAGCGGAGGAAGGGCTGGAGACCCGCATTCTGGGTGAGCTGGACGAGGCCGTGGCGCTTTTTAAGGCAAGCCCGGAGTATCTGCATCTGCTCAGCACCCCCAGCATCCCCAAAAAGGAGCGCTGCGGCCTGCTGGACGAAGCACTGCGGGATCGGGTCCACCTCTATGTGCTGAACTTTTTGAAGATCCTGTGCGAGAAGGGCACCCTGCGGGAGCTGCCCGGCTGCGCCCGGGCCTACCGGGTGCGCTACAATCAGGCACACGGTATTCTGGAAGCAGCGGCAACCACTGCAGTGGCAATGACAGAGCAGCAGGTGAAGAGCCTGCACGAAAAGCTGGAAAAGCTCACCGGCAAGACCATCGATCTGAAAACAAAGGTCGATCCGGCTGTGCTGGGCGGCATCCGGCTGGATATCGAGGGCACCGAGCTGGACGGCACGGTTCAGAACCGTCTGGCGGCGCTGCGCAGGGATATCGCGTCCGTGACACTGTGATCCATCGAATTTCCACCCGAAAGATTTTAAGAATTGAGTGGTGAATACAAGACAATGCAACTGAAACCTGAAGAGATCTCCAAGATCATCCGTGCCCAGATCAAGCACTACGAGAATGTCATCGAGCAGAGCGAAGTCGGCACGGTCATCATGGTAGGCGACGGCATCGCCCGGGCCAGCGGCCTGGAAAAGTGCATGGCAGGTGAGCTGCTTCAGTTTGACAACGGCGAATACGGTATGGCCCAGAACCTGGAGGAAAACACGGTCTCCATCGTTCTGCTGGGCTCCGATGTCGGCATCAAAGAAGGCAGCACCGTCAAGCGCACCGGCAAGGTCGTTTCCGTGCCCGTGGGCGAGGCGATGATCGGCCGCGTGGTCAATGCACTGGGCCAGCCCATCGACGGCGCAGGCCCCATTGAGACCACCGAGTTCCGGGCCATCGAGAGCCCGGCCCCCGGCATCATCGACCGCCAGCCGGTCAAGGAACCCCTGCAGACCGGCATCAAGGCCATCGACTCCATGATCCCCATCGGCCGCGGCCAGCGTGAGCTGATCATCGGCGACCGCCAGACCGGCAAGACCACCATCGCGTCCGATACCATCATCAACCAGAAGGGCAAGGACGTCATCTGCATCTACGTCGCCATCGGCCAGAAGCGCTCTACCGTGGCAAACCTCGTGCAGAGCCTCACCGAGGCCGGTGCCATGAGCTACACCATTGTGGTGTCGGCAACGGCATCCGAGCTGTCGCCCCTGCAGTATATCGCCCCCTATTCCGGCTGTGCCATGGGCGAATACTTCATGCACAAGGGCAAGCACGTCCTGATCATCTACGACGACCTGTCCAAGCACGCTGTCGCTTACCGCGCCCTGTCGCTGCTGATCCGCCGTCCTCCGGGACGTGAGGCTTACCCCGGCGACGTCTTCTATCTGCACTCTCGTCTGCTGGAACGCGCGGCCAAGCTCTCCGACGAGCTGGGCGGCGGCAGCCTGACGGCACTGCCCATCATCGAGACGCAGGCGGGCGATGTGTCCGCCTACATCCCCACGAACGTCATCTCCATCACCGACGGCCAGATCTTCCTTGAGACGGAGCTGTTCCACTCGGGCGTCATGCCGGCCGTCAACCCCGGCATCTCGGTCTCCCGTGTCGGCGGCAACGCCCAGATCAAGGCCATGAAGAAGGTCGCCGGTACTTTGAAGCTGATTTATTCTCAGTACCGTGAGCTGCAGTCCTTTGCACAGTTCGGCTCCGACCTGGACGCCGACACCAAGGCCCGTCTGGCACAGGGCGAGCGCATCGTTGAGGTGCTCAAGCAGAACCGCTCCGCTCCCGTTGCGGTCGAAAAGCAGGTGGCCATCCTCTACGCGACCATCCACGACTACCTTGTGAACATCAAGGTGCCTGCCGTGGCCGAGTACGAGAAGGGCCTGTACGAGTATCTCGATACCGACGCAGCCGGTGCTTCCGTGATGGAGACCATCCGCACCACCGGCAAGCTGGAAAAGGACGCCCGCTGCCTGGCCGTGGGCGAAACCGGCATGCAGGCGCTGCTGCAGGCCTATCCCAAAACCATCCGGGAACAGAGCCAAACCGAGGAGCTCTGCCGGCTTCTTCTCCCCTTTGCCTGGCTCTACTATGCCACCGGCAAACAGGAATACCGGCAGATGCTCTACACCGTGACCCGGGATTTGGAAAAGATGCGACACCCCTCCGGAGCCTACCTGGAATGGGACGACGACTACTCCGCCGCATGCAGCAAGCAGGAAAACGGCGAATGTTCCCTGCTGGCCCGCAACGGCGACCCGGTGTGTGACCTTTTATACAGCAACAACTGGGTTCCCCTGGGGCTGATGCAGGCCTATTTTGTCACGGAAGATGCCTATTTTTACGATTTGTTCTGCCGGCACGCCGCATTTTTGTCCACAGCCCAGATCCACAGCCAGGACCCCCGGATCGACGGCGCCTGGGCACGGGGCTTTGACGCGGAGCAAATGGAGGTCTGCGGTCTGCCCAACGATGTGGGCTGGGGGCCCTG
>OGNO01001234.1_pt1 | contig 12590 bp, 9 predicted proteins | sample 1573491 | NCBI WGS metagenome assembly OGNO01 (sample SAMEA2581900, study PRJEB24529) | metagenome | biome: Human gut stool | place: China | collected 2011
CTTGACTTTAAGCTGAGATAAATCTCCGTCTATACCGTCGCTGTATTTGATGATATTAGCGTAGGGTGGATGAGTGCATATCAGGTCAATACTCTCATCCGGGATAAACTCAAGATTTCGTGCGTCGCCTTTTTTTATATACACTTTTCCTGTTGCAGGTTCGTAATCAAAATCAATCTTTTCTCTGCACCGTTCTAAAGCAACATCGTTAATATCCACTCCGATTATATCACGATTCAGTAGCTTTGCTTCAACAAGCGTTGTTCCGCCGCCTGCAAACTGGTCAAGCACTAAATCTCCTTCTTTTGAATAGCGGAGAAGAATATTGCGAGGAATGTACGGCGACCAGTTACCTCTCCACTTTGCATCGTGAGTTGCCCAATCTCCACGTTTTGGAAACGACCAATGCGTTGTCATTTCCAATTCAAAATCTTCAGGTTCCCATTTAGTTATCTTTTTATTCGGCACTATACAAGCCCCATTTCTATAAGATGGTTATATAACATATTTCTTCCTGACCAATTCCAATATGTAATATCCTGCTCTATAAATAACCACTTAATGGCAAGTAAAATAATTGCAATAGGTCTTAATATTCTATCTCCATCCGGAAAAACTACATTTTCTAATCCCCTAAAACTATATTCATTAATTTGAAAAATATTGATAATTTGCTTCGTAACTATATCGTATTCATGCTCATAGTTGTTTTTTACATAGTTTAAAACTTTAAATATATCATTATGAGAAGGGTTACTATACCTTCTATTCTTTTTAAAATACATTCCACTAATATTTACCGTAAAATCAAAACCCTTGTTCAAACCTGTTGGTCTTTTGAGAACAATTGAATATTCACCATAGTGCTCTACGATATAGTGATATTTGGAACAATTTTCACCTTTACCAATTCCGGGTTCTTCTAAAGTAAATAATTTAGCAACTTCTATTCTGATGCCAGTTCTATTATCAGATTGAAGATTGTATTCAATATTATGCAATGCCATGTTAACCTCCATATGCAATTCTTACATCATAAACAAATTGCTTTTGAAAATAAAAAGCATGGTTTTTGTTTGAAACTTTCCGTCCGTATATTTTTGAATAAATTGGATGATAAGGCTTAGAGTCCTTGCTCCTAACCTGAATATGCCTACCGTTTGATGTATGTATAAATCCATCCTTTGATGTTTCAATGTGTTCTTTTAACTGTCTGCAAATAGAGTAATAATCATCTCTCCAAATGTTCAAAAGAGAAGAAAACTCGGGTTTTGACAAATCAATATGAATTGCATCAAGAAACATCCAGTTATGCGGATCTCCGACTTTGCAAACAGGTACATACAACATATTGTTGATTTTCTCGTATAAGTGTGTTTCTTCAAACGGTTTTTCAACAATTAGTTCGTCAATAATACTTGCAATTTGTGTAATAAAAACTGTCTCAAGAGGTCTACCTGTTGCATCACATTTATTGCTCTTTAGTTCTCCGTCCTCAAAGTCGATGTTTGCATTATCAAGTTTCTTTCCTAAAGCCATTTCCAGTAATTGACCGGTTTTGCCTTTGTTCTTGATAATCATAGGAAAATCTAACTCTTCAAAAATATCCGCAAAAGGGATATTGCAAATGGTTTTAATTTTTGCCTGTGCTTCTTTTAACTTCATAGTTATTGACCTCCTTTCCAAAGGAACAAACTGCACATATTGCGCAGTTCAAATAATCATATATAGGGTATTAAGTATTAATCTGATAGTGCAGAAAAAATTTTTCTGCACCATCAGCACTTTTGTTAGGGATTTAACTATCACTCCTACATTCTTTGCACCAAGACTGCGGAATGATTTTTTCATCGCCCATATTTCTGTAACCAAAAAGCTCTTCTATCTCTTCTTCTCCGTGAGCAATTTTACCACAGTTTGGACATTCTGCATATTCACCATATAGCATCATTTTCCCCCCTTTTTTTAATAATTTGTAATCAAAAGCTCTTTTATTTTTCCTCTGCCTTTGCCTTTGCTGTTAATAGCTCTGTTTGCCGACACTCGATTTATGTTAAGCCCGGCATACAGGCCATCAAAGAATTCGTCATTTTCATCTACATTCTTCGGATCTGAATTACTTGACATTACCTTCGCTGTTTTAAGTGATTTAATAAATTCGGCTAATTTAATCTGATCTTCATCATTAAAGTCATCAGCATTGTATGACGTAAATTCTGACGTCTTTGTCAGCGGTCTGTATGGCGGATCAAAATATACCAAAGTATTTTCATCAACTACTTTTTCAATGCAGGTGTAATCACCCGTAAGGATAGTAACGCATTGCAACAGCTCTGATGTTTTTTTGAGGTTATCAATATCGCAGATTTTCGGATTTTTATAAGCTCCCATCGGCACATTATACAAGCCTTTTCTGTTGACTCTATACAAACCGTTGAAACAGGTTTTATTCAGGTAGATAAACAAAGCCGCCCTTAACAACGAATTGCTTTCATCCGGTTTCTGAATTTCTGCGTTGAACCGCTGTATATTTCTGGTCGGAATTCTCCAGGATTTCCAGTGCCTTTTTGTAATCGCCCTTATACTCCCAGGCTACAGCCTGGTTGAAGGTAAGTTCTTTTCTGCCCTCATCATCTCTTTTAAGGTGCTCATTTTCATACTTCATCAGCAATTCTATTAACTGATTTACATTTTCTTTTACTGCTATGTAAGCGTTCATCAGCTCGGCATTCGTATCGCATATATAGACCTCGTCCATTTCATATGTGTTGAGAATATCAAACAGCACAGCTCCTGCTCCGACCATAGGCTCACAATATTTGCGTATGGTTGTTCCCATTCCGGCAGGATAGAATTTTCTGATTGTAGGCAACAGCTGTCCTTTACCGCCTGCCCATTTCACAAAGGGTTTTGCAGGATTTTTCTTGTCATATCTTATTGTTCTTCCGTCAACAGGCTTTACAGCGTCCTTTGGTATTATCCACATATTTCCAAGCATAGCTACATCGGGAATTCTGTTTTCCTGACACAAAGTTATAACTCTCCTATGGGATATACTCCATTTTTCTGCGGCTTCACCAGCAGTCATATAAGCAAGCATTCTATCACCTCTAATATTACTGTTTTTATTATATTCTAATTCTGGAATAATAGCAATACTATTTTTATATAAAAAAGAAAATTCAGATCTATGTACTTTATCCATAAGAAAAAACTCACTTTCTTTTGTAAAAGTTATTTTTTCCTTGAACACACTATTTTCAGGTGATATACTAAACATAAAGAATATACTTACCAAAATATTATGGAGGATACTTTGAGCAGAAATAAGAGCAGAATATTAATGCTATACAGAATACTGGAAAAATACACTGATGAAGATCATCAATTATCTATGGAGGAGATTTTACAAAAGCTCTACAACAAAGGATTTGAATGTGAACATGACTCTGTAAAAAGAGATATTAAATTACTGCGTGAAGATTTTGGCGTAGAAATAATTTCAGGCAGAGGTAGAAATGCTACCTACTTTATCGGAGACCGTATTTTACAAAACGCCGAAATAAAATTATTGTTAGACTCTATTTATGCCTCTAATATTATTCCAAACGGCATTGCGGATAGTATATCAAAGAAGTTGAGAAGCACCGTCAGCATATATGATGCAGAAGCATTAGACAGGAGTATTTTAGGTATCAATATTGCAAAAAGTGAAAACAAGAGAATACTAATCAACATAAATAATATTATGCACGCAATAAATAATAAAAAGCAGATTTCCTTTGAATACCGTCATTGGACTAAGGATAAGGTCCTGAAAAACAGAAATGGAAAATCATATTCATTAAATCCGTTTACACTTATTTGGGCAGACGGTAGATATTATCTTTATGGATATGACACCAAGGAAACTGATGGTATTCTTAAAGAAAGAGTTTACAGAGTTGACAAACTCTACCATATTGAACAGTTGGAATTTGAAATAAGAGGAAAGGAACAGTTTTCAGAATTCAATCCGGATACATATGTATCCCGAAGAATCGGCATGTTTTCCGGGAAAGAAGAATGTATTACTGTAAAAATCCCCGAATACTTGGTAGGTGCATTTCTTGACCAATTTGGTACAAACATTGAAATTTGTGATGACGAGCAAACAGAATATTTACAGGTTTCCTTTTATGCTGTTCCGTCTAATATATTTTTAGGATGGATAATTGGTCTTGGTAATGTAGAGATTTTACAGCCCGATAATGTGAAATCAAAAATGCTCGAACTTTTAAAAAAGAATATAGATTTATGTCAAGGATAAATAGGGGGTACTATATGCCCTTATTTATCCTTTTTATTATGTTATACTATATAGTGACAAATCTTAACGAGGTGATAACTACGAAACAATACATAGACTCAGTTTTAAACGACAATGTAAACGGCCTTTTTCTTTGTGAACTTCCCACAGGATACGGAAAAACTTACACAATCACAAATTGTATGCGAGAATACGCCGCAAATCCTAATAACACAAGAAAAATAATATACCTTACAACCCTCAACAAAAATCTTCCGGAAGAAGATTTAAAAAGAGCATATAATGATGAAAAATTATACAATAAAGAGGTACTGCGAATACGTTCAAATTTTGATGAAGTTGTAGATAAAATCCCTGTTCTTGATATTCCTGAAGAATTTATATCCGCTGAATATTATGAACTTGAAAAAGCAATAAGAAATTACACAAAAATAAAAAACAGCAATATAAACGATACTCAATATCAACAGATGTTAGTTGATAATGTTAACAGGGCAGAAAGAAATTTCAGGCACTTTGTTTCCGATACACTGAAAAAGAGGTTTTCAAATAAAAAAGACAAGCTAAAAGCAATAAAGAATGATGCAAATTACAAGTGGATAGGTGCACTTTATCCTGCAGTATTTACTGATGAAAGAAAGATTATTCTTATGAGTATCAGCAAATTTATGAAGCGAAATTCTGTTATAGTAGAACCTAGTTATGAATTTATAAAATCTCCTTTATTTACCGATTCAATCATTATTGTTGATGAATTTGATGCGACAAAATCCACTATTGAAAATGAGCTGATTGAAAGAGCTGTTTCAGTTCGAGAAGATTATATTTCTGTTTTCAGGCAGATATTAAGAACTTTTAACACGGATTATTTTTCAAACAATCTTAAAAAGGCTATTGATTCAATTGACTATAGTAAAGGTAAAATAATTACCTTTGCAAAGTTGAAAAAAGAGGCGGATGAAATTGCCAATAAATATCACACTAATCTGAGTATAAAGGTAAACGAAAATCATATTGACAGAAAACAAAATTTCCTGTTCAAGGATGCTACCTACCACTCTATACTAAATGGAAATGCAAAGTATATTCGTGCAACAAAGGATAAGGAGGAAAACATTGTTAAGGTTTTCTTTGAGGATAAAAAAACATTCTTTGAAAACCGCAAAAAAGACGATATTGTAATTTATAGCTTTTTAAGAGATATTAACAGATTTTTACTTCACTTCAGAAGATTTCTTTTTCACTGGGCTAATGAATATATGAACATCATCAACAAGGAAAGACCGTTTATTGCTGATGCTATGACTATTGAAAATGCTATATCTACTATTATGAAAAAGCTTGAGCTTAGCAGTAACCAAAGCAAACTCCTGCTTGGTGAATTATGTGAGCAGAAAATAAGTCAGAAAGAAAAACACAATATTCCAAACGATTCTTTCTACCAAAAAGGAATTGAAATCTTTGAATTTGAAGATAGCGACTCACACTTTGACTTTACAAATCTCCGTTTTATAAAACTATATGATACACCTGAAAAAATTATAGGATATATTTCAAAGCACAATGCTGTCATCGGACTTTCAGCTACCGCTGAAATACCTACTGTTATCGGCAACTACAATCTTGATTATCTCAGAAACTATCTGGAGAACGACTTTCATTCTACACCTGAAGATATGAAAGACAGAGTTAAAAAACAGATGTTCAGGCTTTATGAACCATACAAGGACAAAGGAATTAGTCTTAGCACCGAAGTTATCAGTACTGAGTACAGTGAAAGCAGAAGTGAAGATATTTGCAGAGAATTATTTGGAAACAATGATTTTGCAATGGTATGCGGTAATATTATTGACAATGAGTGCGAAGAAATATATTACCGAATCAGGTACTGCAATATTCTGTATGCTATGGTATCCTTCCTTAAAAATACAACACTAAAATCCATGCTTTACCTTGGAATGGCTCTTCCTGAGGAAAACAAAGCATCTATGAACTATAATCTGCTTTTAGGATTAATGGAAAAGGCAATTTTATTTTGCGGACTAAACTATAACGCAACAGATACCCTGTTTGTGCTTAAAAGCAAAAATTTTGAAGAAGATAAAAAAGTTCTGATTAATAAATTGGAGCAAGGAGAAAAAATTCTTATAATTTCTTCTTACAGTACAATCGGCGCAGGGCAAAATCTGCAATATGCAGTTACAGACAAAACAAACTATATTGAACTTGCCGAATGTAAAAATCCAAAGGATAAACGCCACTTTACAAAGGATATTGATGCTCTGTATCTTGGAAATATTACAAATCTTACTACCAATATTTATACAGATGAAAAAATTACAGTTAACCAGCTGATAAGTATGTTGGTACAAATAGAAAGTCTGTATGAAAACGGAGAAATCAAGCGTTCACAACTTAATAGTCTTATTAGAACAGCCTTTAATTCCTACTCTACAGGGCATACCTATGAAAATAATGAACTATATAAAATTAAAAGTATCCGTATGCAGGCAACAAGAGAAGTCATTCAGGCAGTAGGCAGAATGTGCCGCACATTTGTGAAAAACAGAAACATTAATATTTACATTGAGGACAAGCTGCTTGAAAAGATATATAGCGGTGAACTACGGAAAAGAATAATGTCGCCTGAGTTGGAGGCTATTGCTGTTTTGAGAGAAACTCTTGGAAGTGATTATTCGGATGAACGGCAGCGCATCCTTAATACTGCAGAAAAAATATCTTCAACCGGAATGTGGACTATTAAAGGCTTGCTTTACAGAAAATGGAACGAAAGGAGTATGCAAATATGGCATGAATTAAGAGAGCTGGTGTTGACTTTTCCTACTGCAAATCAAAGCCAATATAATGCTGACTATAATTTGAAAATGCTTTATATTACTGCCGGTAAAAAAATCAACAAATACCTTTACTCTCAGTACTATGATTTTGATGATGTAATTATTGATTTTGGTACAAGTAAAATTGACTTTCAAAACAGTGGCAGAGCAAAAATGAAGGGTATAACAAACGAAACTATTATTTATGAGGCAGGAGAGAAAAACTCTTATCTTCCATACGCGATGAAATATAGCGGTATGAGAGAACACTTCATTAAATTAGGTTATGCAACAACTTTTGAAAAAAATATGTATATGATGAGCCCTGTGCTTTTCCACAACATCTATAAAGGTGCATTAGGAGAAGTCTGCGGCGAGTTTATACTAAGCAGAGAACGGGGAATGAAATTAAAGCCAATTAATGACCCTGATAGATTTGAGTTCTTTGATTTTGAACTTAATGACGGTATTTATGTTGACTTCAAAAACTGGAAGCCTACTTACCTGCAGGACAGAGAAAGCACTACTGAAAGAATACGGCAAAAGCTTGATACTATTAAGGGCAAAAGGGCATATATAATCAACCTTGTAGGAAACAACAATACGAAACCTACTATAAGCTGTGACGGAAAAATTGTAGAGATTCCGGGATTGATTGACCAAGACGGAAAACCTATAACCACAAATATTAATATGATAAGGAGTGAAGATTTTTTATGATACTTACCAACAAGTTTCGAGCAGAATACAACTATGAAAATATAGAAAGGGATTTTGACATTTACTTTGTCAAAGGCACAACAGGTTTATACAATACAAATATCCTTGATATTCCTACCGCTGAATACAAAGCACTTGCAGTACAACATTCTTTTGGAAAAGAAGCACTTGTTCTTTTTCAAAAAGGCAAAGAATATAATCTCAATTTTAGCAGAAAGATAAAAGAGCAGTATCCAAATGTTGCCGTAGAAAAAATCAATGTGCTGGATAAGGCTGAAAGAAACAGGGTTTTCTATTACAATGACAGACTTCTTGCGCAACTGCTTATAAATTCTATGAAAACTCCTAAAGGCGAGTTGTTCTCCTATAATAATCTTACAGGTAAGTTATACTATGGCGACAGCACATCCCCGATAAGAGACAAATCAACTAAAGAAATATATATGTTCCGATTCCTCCAGATTTCACTTAAGCCGGGAATGTACTTAACCCTTGATGTCAAGACATTCAGGAAAAACAGTTATTCAAAACAGGGCAGTTTCTACATAATAGACGCCGAAACAGGAGCTTTCAGAAAAAAACTGAAAAGTGACAAAGTTGACCTGAAGGACACCTTTGCGCCGGGTTCATATAAAAATTCCCACAATACGGTAGAATTTTTATGTTATGAAAACCCAGAAAAATTTTCCAGAAGCAAACTGGGTATAATGAATAAGTTTCTTGAAGATGTAAAGCTAAAACTGTCTGATTACTTAACACTTGAATATGACTCATACGATGCTGCTGATAAAACGGAAATTAAAAAAAGCAAAAAGACTGAAATCAGCGTAGAAGAATTCGGAAAAATGCTTAGTGAAAAAGACGTTACCATATCCGACTACTGCAAGGACAAACAGTCCGAATCAATGCTTGACAGCATTGTTCGCATTCTTGAAAGTGATTACAATATACACCCTCTGATAGATACAACCTCAGAAAGCGGTTACAATATCCGTATTATCTATGGTGAGGAATACTATGAAAATAATAAGTTACCGGACCCACACAAAGATGATAACAACGGTCTGATTGTTCAACATATTATAGTTGAAAACCATAGCGAGGAAAAATTAAAAAACATGGTAAAAAAGGTAGTCCAGGAATTAATAATTAAAGGGGATATTTATAGTCGTAAACTCTCTATTTATGATTGGACACAACTAAAGACAGACAAAACCTGGTCGTTTGTAACAAGAGAAAAGATAGAAGGATATACATACCCTGATTCTCACTTTGAATACAATATGATGACAGTAACACCAACAGGTGATTTGAATTTTGAAACCTTTAATGATATTGAACCCACAGAAAGTACTGATAAAGAACGAATAATGCTTATGTATTCAGAATACAACAAAGAAAACAGCAGGGTATGTAACAGTGTTGAAGGTCTTGTGTTTTCTGATATTAATAATATACACGCAATTGTGAGGACCTGCGAATTTACCATTCCTGACATTTACAAACTCAACATGGCACTTAAAGAAACCAACCCAAACACAGCAGTACGAAAAGAAAATCTAATTAATATGATTAATGCATTTTCATCAGAATATCCACAGTACGCTGATGAAACAAACAATCTTATAGCAATTATAAGAGAGCAGCAACCTGTTCTTACAAAGTATGAAATTCGCAGATTTATGAATATGCAAAAAAAGTATGCTATTGATCTAAATCAGTATATGCGCGATAAATATGGTGTGTGGATGCATCCGAGAATCCAAAGTCTAAAAAATGACGAATACCTTATGAGTAATATCGTAAATATATGCTGTTTTAAAAAGGATTTTGTTCTTGAAGAGGGTGAAGAAGTGTACTATTATGCAGGAGAAAAATCGCTTAGAAGATCCGGTGTCAGCAGAGCTTGTATTATTCGTAAAATAATATCAGAAAAGAAAATGGAATTCAAGGACCTGTTACCACTTCTCTCCGTTGAATTTGTACGCAACGGTCAATATACCGTTGTACCTTTCCCATTCAAATATCTGCGAGAATATATAAAAATCAGCAAAAACATATAGTTTAATATACTGAAAAAATAAAACGAATCTGTTTCCGCTTTGTATTCTTTGTTTACAGCGGCGCAAAATTTGAGTTATGAATTGATTGACAGATTGATTTTAGCATGTTACCATACACTGCAATAAAGGATATTATTTTAGCATACCGTCAGCATTTGAAATTTCTATAGAATAAAAAAGTCATCAGCTATTATATTGTAAGCTTAAAAATACCAATAGCATCAAAAAAGCATCAAAACCACGAAAATGTAATTTTGATGCTATGAATTTGGCTTAAAAAGTGGCTTATCTATGCGATTTTGAGTTTTCAACAGCCGCTCCAAAACCGCGTGCCGAGGGTTCAAGTCCTTCTGCCCCTGCCAAGCAAAAACGGCTTAAACACTGCGTTTAAGCCGTTTTTTCATATAATTTTATTTACGGAGCACGGTCTGATTTTCCCGTTTTGACGCTCATTTCAGGCATCAAAATGGTCAACTGGTGCTAATAATTCCAACGTTTCCGTCTGCTACATCATCAAAATAGCATCAGTATATTCTTATTTATTTTCTGTTACCCATTGTTGGACTGTTTTCTCAACCGTTCTTAAATCCACAGTCCCTCTATAACTTTTACAATTCTTTGAGTTTAGATAAAAAGCAACGCTTTTATAGAGAATGTTCTTTGGCAATCTAAATATTGCTTTAGATTCTTTCTGATACTCTATCGCTTCTAAAATTCTCTCTTCAGTTAAATAAGTTTTGTAAGTATCTCTTATTTCATACTCCACGCCTGTTCCAGTCCACTCTATCACAGAGTCGCAAAGATAAAATAATATATTCTTATTATCACACAAAGCCTTTGTTAAGTAATCACTTGCATACTCATCATCAAACGCTTGTAGCAAATGCAACGACATTCTCCACCCAGAAAAATCAATTTATCACACTTAAAATCTGCTTTATTTTTTCTACAAATATTTTCTCTATTCTTTCAAGTTCTTCTAATGTGATAACTTTTCCAAAATCACGCTCCACTCCGTTTGCTGCCAATCTTCCGTATCCTAACTCAATTATGTTAATAAAAACTGCTATCATATCTATAACATTCGAGTCAGAAATTTCTATTACTGATGATAACAGTGACACTCTTTCATCTTCGTTCACTCTTTTTAACACATCAACACAAACATGCGATACAGTAGTTACTGTGTTTAAAGACAAAAAGCCTTCCTCCTCAGTAGTATTCAATTTATATGCACAAGTTAACAACGAAGTAAAAATAATTTTTGCTCTTTCCGAAGGTAAATCGTTAAGCAGAGCCTTTATTTCTTGAATAAAAGCCATACTACTGTTATTGTCATCCTCTTTTAGTAAAAACTCATTAAACTTTTCTAAATCTAACGAATATACCGCTTCTTCTATTGATGCCCTGGTTAGACCAACCAGATTAATATCATAATTGAAATACATGTCAAACTTTTCCGTATGTGAAATAAGATTTTTTCTTCTGTATAAATCCATATTTATCGCTTCATATGTTTTTCCTATTTTGCTACCAAAGCAAGGAAATAACTGCGACAAACATTCAAGTGCCCTATCTACACACTCATCGATATTATGTATAGAAGTATCATTAGCAAAAAAACGATGCAGTTCACTTGAATAGTATTCATGCCATTCCGTAACCGTTTTATTATGCACGCTATATTCCGTCCATCCACTTTCTCCCGTCAATAAACTTTTGTGTATTTTTATCCAATCATAAAGGAGTGGCATTCCAATTTCCACCGATGAAATAGCAACCATATCACCGAAGTCAACTTCCGAGTATATTGTAGTCAGTTTAAAGATCAAGGAATTGCATAACCTGTTGACATCTCTTAAATTCTTGATAAACGGTTCAATACAAGAATTAAAAATATTCTCCCAATGCTCCTTAAAAAAGAGAAAATTTGAATGTTCGAGCATAATACTATCCAGTCGTTTGAACAATATTTCATGTAACTTCGATTTTGGGACTTCAGGTATCTGAATAGGCATTTGTATGATTTTTTCTAAATACTCTTCACCTTTTTCACCTTGTACGTTCTTTAATGCTTTAACAACAATGCTTTTATCAAAAACCAATAGATATGTAGTATTAGGAAACTTTGCTACAGAAGAAACTAATTGAAAAACGCTTCTAATCTGCTCATCACTTAACCTATCAATATCATCTATAACAACTAATATCTTGCTTTTCTGCTCAGAAAGCATTTTAACTACCGATTCCTTCTTGCTTAATATATCAATTTTATCTACACTATTTTGTATTGCTCTGCCCAATTTTGAAAAACCAAACTTTGCCAACATAGCAATAAGACCACCATACGTAGGGATTAATCCTGCTAATTCAAAAGCACCGGAATACTTTTCTATTTCCTTTCCAATTTTTTGAATAGTTTTATCTTTATTTCCCTTAAATTCAGTAGATAACCTAATCAGGAATTGTGTTAGCAACTGAGTAGAATCGGTAAAATGCCACGGTTCAAAGTGTATAACAATCATTTTTTCTTTGTCTTGAGATTGAAGTTGCTCAATTTCTGCTAATGTCATATTTACAACCGATGTTTTGCCTGTTCCCCACTTACCAAACATCCCTACCGTAAAAGTATCATCATTTATCAGTTCTACAAGAGTTCTG
>OGNO01001241.1_pt1 | contig 12543 bp, 8 predicted proteins | sample 1573491 | NCBI WGS metagenome assembly OGNO01 (sample SAMEA2581900, study PRJEB24529) | metagenome | biome: Human gut stool | place: China | collected 2011
CTACGAGAGCATTGATATGCCCACCCTCGGCGCCAAGAACGGCGTCAAGCTGTACGACATGATCGGTCTGGACTACAACGATCCCAAGTGGGACGAGCTGCTGGATCAGATGACCTTCGACGAGATGAACTCCCTGATCGGCGACGCCTTCCACTGGACCATGCCCGTCAAGAGCGTGGAAGCCCCCGGCACCCGTGACGAGAACGGCCCCCAGGGTCTGACCGCCAGCCTGCTGGGCAACGACAAGAGCCAGCTGACCGCCACCGCCTTCACCTCTGAGGACGTTATGGCTGCCACCTTCAACACCGAGATCATGACCGAGATCGGCAAGGTCATCGGCAACAACTGCCTGGAAGCCGACATCGCCTGCCTGTACGGCCCCGGCAACAACATTCACCGCACCCCCTACGGCGGCCGTAACTTCGAGTACTACTCCGAGGACGGCTTCCTCTCCGGCATGATGTCCGCTTACGAAGTCAAGGCAATTCAGGACAAGGGCGTCCATGTTGTGATGAAGCACTTTGCCCTGAACGACTGCGAGCAGGACCGTATCGGCCTGGGCGTCTGGCTGAACGAGCAGGCTGCCCGTGAAGTCTACCTGAAAGCCTTCCAGGCTCCTGTTGAGGTCGGCAACGCCAACGGCGTTATGATCGCCTACACCCGCTGGGGCGCTGTCTGGTCCGGCGGCAACTACGGTCTGGTCACCGGTATCCTGCGCAACGAGTGGGGCTGCGACGGCATGGTCATCACCGATAACGTTCTGACCCAGTATGTCAACGGTCCCGACGGCGTTCTGGCCGGTGTGTCCATCTACGACGCCATGATGTCCTTCGTCACCGACACCCTGCCCCAGTACAAGAACGACCCCGTCATCGTCACCGCCATGCGCGAGGCCTGCCACCACAACCTGTATGCCATCGCCAACTCCTGCGGCATGAATGGCGTCGGCGCTGACACCACCATCAAGGTCACCCGCCCGACGGTTGTCACCATGAGCATCATCATTGCCTGTGCCTTCACCTTCTTCTGCCTGCTGGGCATCGTGATGTGGATCATTGGCGGCATCAAGTTCCGCAAGACCGAAGAATACAAGGCCTACAAGGATTTCAAAAAATCCCTGAAAGCCTCTAAGAAAGCCTGATTTCTACAGAATTTCCGCAAGCTCCCCGCCGGCCCCGGCGGGGACTTTTGAGTAAGATTTCTTTTTCCACAACAAGGAGCAGCCCATGAGCGAAAATGCAAAAGCGTCCAGCGTCAATCGCGCCAAACTTTACCAGCTGGTACTGTTTCCGCTGAACAACGGTGCCACGAATGTTTATTACGTCCTTGTGCTTTCCTACATTGCCACCTTCGGCAGCAATGTACTGGCGCTGGGCACTCTGTTTGCCTCGGTCATGGTCACGGCCATGCGCCTGTGCGACGCCATCACCGACCCGATCATCGGTGCACTGATGGACCGCACGAACGGTAAGTTCGGCAAATTCCGCCCGTTCATGGCCATCGGCAACCTTATCATGGCCGTCAGCATTCTGGTGCTGTACGGCATCACCCCGATGATCCCCGATACGATGATGTGGGCACGCTATGCCGCGTTTGTGGGCCTGTACTTTGTCTGGGTCATCGGCTACACCTTCCAGACCAGTTGCACCCGTTCCGGTCAGACGGTTCTGACCAACGACCCCAAGCAGCGCCCGCTGTTCACGATCTTCAACACCGTCGGCAGTCTGCTGGGCATGGGCGTTATGCAGTTCCTGGCTCCCATCCTTGCCAAAAACTATGAGGGCGGCTATTCCTCCGCTGGCTTCTTCCGCACGCTGGCCCCCGTGGGCATTGTGATGTCCATTGCGCTGACCATCCTGGCCATCATCGGCATCTGGGAGAAGGATCAGCCCAAGTACTTTGGCATCGGCGGCGAAAAGACCGAGAAGATCAAAGTGAGCGAATACATCCAGATCATCAGGAACAACGATCCCATGCAGCGGCTGATGGTGGCCGGTGCAGGCTGCAAGCTGGCACTTTCCATCGCCACCAACACCACCGTGCTGTGCATGCTGTACGGCTGCATGATGGGCAACTACGACGGTCTGTACCTGCCCATGATGGTGCTGGGCTATGTGTTCAGCGTGCCCTTCTTCCTGCTCACCGTCCGCACCAGCCAGAAGGAGGGCCAGAAGGCCAGCCTGATGAAGTACGTCAGCGTGGCACTGGTGTGCTATGTGGGCGTGCTGGTGCTGCTGCTGCTCTGGGGCCGCGGCGATGCCTTCACACTGTCCATTCTGGGCGAGAACGGCCTTTCCATCAACCTGTACACCATCCTGTTCATCGCCTTCTTCGGCATCGGCTACGGTGCTTACTACGCCACCGCCGATATGCCCATCCCCATGGTGGCCGACTGCTCCGACTACGAGACCTACCGCAGCGGCAAGTATATCCCCGGCATCATGGGCACCCTGTTCAGTCTGGTGGACAAGCTGGTGTCCAGCCTGTCCGCTACTGTTGTGGGCATTGCGGTCAGCTTTGTGGGCCTGCAGAGCCTGCCCACCCAGTATGATCCCTACACCCCGGGCATGAACTGGGTGGTCATCGTGCTGTTCTGCATCATCCCCATGGTGGCATGGGCGGCTACCCTCATTGCCATGAAGGGCTACACCCTGACCGGTGCCAAGATGAAGGAGATCCAGGCTGTCAACGCCTGCCGCCGCGATGCAGTGGCCAAGGGCATGAAGCTGGAAGAAGCCATGGACATGTGGCAGACCATGGATCAGCTGCCAGCGGAATACCGGAGCTGAGACGCTGTATGGAACTGAATACCGATCTCACCGGCAAGGTGGCTGTCGTCACCGGCGCAAGCGGCACGCTGCTGCCCACGCAGGGGGTCTGGCGTTCGAGTTCCTAATTCTCCACCACAAAAATCCTCAGACATTCGTCTGGGGATTTTTTGTTTGGCGGCGGTACAGGACTCGAACTATTTCTCCCCGGATACAGGCAAAAAACGAACAAAGGCAGGATACCACCATGAGGGTGGTATCCTGCCTTTTGAATCTTTGTGTGGAAAACCTGCTTACAGCAGCGGGATGCCTGCCTTGGCGCAGGCTTCCCGGGTGGCTGCGTCCCAGACGCTGGCCTGCACTTCGCCAATGTGGGCGCTGCCCAGCAGCAGCATGCACAGGCGGCTCTGGCCGATGCCGCCGCCGATGGAGTAGGGCAGCTCGCCGTTCAGCACGGCCTTGTGGAAGGGCAGGGCGCGGCGGTCGTCACAGCCGGCCATGGTCAGCTGCTTGTCCATGCTTTCCGGGCTCACGCGGATGCCCATGCTGCTCAGCTCATAGCTGCACTGCAGCGGATCGTTCCAGAACAGCAGGTCGCCGTTCAGATCCCAGTCGTCGTAGTCCGGAGCGCGGCCGTCGTGGGGCTTGCCGCTCTTCAGCGGGGCACCGATCTTCATCAGGAAGGTGGTGCCGTTCTCCTTCACGAAGGCATTCTCGCGCTCCTTCGGGGTCAGGTCCGGGTACTTGTCCTCCAGCTCCTGGGTGGTGATGAAGATCACGTTGGGGGTGTGCAGGGGCAGGTCCTGCAGCTGCGGGAACATGGCGTGCAGGTTCATCTCAGTGGCGCAGACGGCCGACACGATGGAGCGCACCACGCTCTTCAGGTAGGCCTCATTGCGGTCCTCCTCCCGGATGACCTTTTCCCAGTCCCACTGGTCCACATACACGGAGTGGAGGTTGTCCAGTTCCTCATCACGGCGGATGGCGTTCATGTCGCAGTACAGGCCCTTGCCCACGCGGAAGCCGTAGTCCTTCAGGGCCTTGCGCTTCCACTTTGCCAGCGACTGCACCACCTGTGCCTCGATGCCGCTGTCCCGGATGTCAAAGGTGACCTTGCGCTCCACGCCGTTCAGGTCATCGTTCAGGCCGGTGGAAGCTTCCAGAAACAGCGGAGCCGACACGCGGTAGAGGTTCAGCGTGGCACACAGGGTGTCGGCGAACAGCCGCTTCACGGTGCCGATGGCACGCTGGGTGTCGTACAGATTCAGCGCGGGTGTGTAGTTCTGCGGGATCATCGTTTTGCTCATAACAGTATACCCCTCTCTTTCCGTTCTCCGCCGCCGAGTTGCGGCACTGGAACGGCTTTCCCTTTAATACAGTAAATTATGGCACAATTCCAGAGCGTTGTAAAGGGGAGAACGCAAAGCCGGTGCAATTCGGGAGCTTACGCCTCCGCCACAGCCTCGATCTCACACAGGACACCCTTGGGCAGATCCTTGACAGCAACGCAGCTGCGGGCGGGCTTGGAGGTGAAATACTTTGCGTAGACCTCGTTGAAGGCGGCAAAGTCGGCGATATCGGCCAGGAAGCAGGTGGTCTTGATGACCTTGTCGTAGCCGGAACCGGCAGCTTCCAGGATCGCACCCACATTCTTGCAGCTCTGCTCGGTCTGGGCGGCGATGCCCTCGGGCACAGTGCCGTCCGCAGGGTTCACAGGGATCTGGCCGGAGGTGTAGACAAAACCGCCTGCGATGAAGCCCTGGGAGTAGGGGCCGATCGCGCCGGGAGCCTTTTCAGTAGCGATGACTTTCATGGAAAATACCTTCTTTCTGTGTGTTTGATGGAGCTTTTCTCTTCGGGGAGAAAAATTCTGCTGCTTGAAGTCTACACCATGCGGCGGGATGTGTCAATCCGGGAGGGACTTTTTGCCCACGCGGCCTTTACAAGCAGGCAAAAAGGCGGTATCCTTAATCTATTGATACACCACCCTTCAGGAGGAACCCATGGATATCCGCCAGCTGCACTATTTTCTGGTTTTGTGCGAAGAAATGAACTACACCCGCGCGTCACAGCGGCTGTTTCTGTCGCGGCAGGCCCTGCGGCAGAGCATCACGGCGCTGGAAGCCGAGCTCTGCGGCCCGCTGTTCGTCAGCGCCCACCACAAGCTTTCGCTCACCGAGCGGGGGTTGAGTCTGCAGCGCCATGCGGCCCCGGTGGTGGAGCAGTTCCAGCAGATGCAGGCGGCCCTCCATGCGGAGATCCAGTCGGCCCAGCCGGTGCGCATCGGCATCAGTGTCTCGCTGGTGCCGGACTACCTGCCCGGGCTGGAGACCCAGCTGGACAAGTTCCGCCAGCAGTACCCCCACATTGAGATGCGGTTCCGCCTGCTGGAAAACGATGCCGTGGCCGATGGTGTGGAGCAGGGCGAGCTGGACGCGGGCCTTGTGATGGATCTGGGCACGGCGGCCCCGGTGCTGGCCCGCACCACCCTGCGGGCCGACCCGGCCTGCCTGCTGGTGCCGCGCGGCCATCCCTTCTGGGAGAAGGAGCGGGTGCCGCTTTCGGCCCTGCGGGGCCAGCGGGTGCTGCTGCCCAGCCTGCGGCAGGATCTGTTCAGCCCCCTGTGGGATGCCTGCGCCAGGGAGGGCTTTGCGCCCAACGCGGAGATCGGCCCCAGCTTCTATCAGGCGTATTATCTGGTTCAGGAGCAGCTCTGCACCTGCCTGACCCGCTACGAGCCGGGAGCACGGCGGGAGCTGGACCGGGTGCGTGACGTGCTGCTGGAAGATCTGCCGCCCCTCTGCGTCTCGATGGTGCAGCGGCGCGACCACAACTCGGCCTATCTTGACCTGCTGCGGGGCTACCTGATGGAGGTCATCGGGGGAGCGGCATCCCTGCCGCCCCGGCGGGGCCGCCCGGCAAAGCCCTTCTACAACTTCCCGGTGCTGTCCAGCGCCGCCCCCAAGGCGGCACCGCAGCACCCGGCTCCGGGCACCCAGCTGCCCTTTGCGGGCGGGAACAACTTCCGGGAGCTGGGCGGCTACGAGGCCGACGAGGGTAAGCATGTCAAGTGGGGGCAGATCTACCGCGGCATTCCCACGGGACTGCTGACTGGTGCGGCTGACCGTAAGCTGCTGGACAGCCTGGGCCTGCGGCTCATCCTGGACCTGCGCAGCGAGTCCGAGGCAGCGGAGCAGCCCGACTATGTGCCCGATGGCGCGCGGCTGGTGCGCATCTGCGGGCTTTGCCACCCGGACGGAAGCGAGATCTCCTTTTCTCCCGGGGACATTGAAAAGCTGCTCAAGGGCAAGAAGGATGAGGAGCATAACCTCGCCGATGCCATGTATGAGCAGATGATCTTCCGCAATAAGGCATACAAGGAGCTGTTCCGGGCACTGGAGGCAGGCGAAACGCCGATCCTGTTCCACTGCTCCGGCGGGAAGGACCGCACGGGCGTGGCGGCCATGCTCATTCTGCTGGCGCTGGGGGCTTCCGATGAAACAATCTGTCAGGATTTTGTACGGACCAATGTCTGCCGCCGCCCGGAGCTGGAAAAGATCTGGGCCGCCCATGCCGAGGAGATCGAGGCGCATCCCGAACAGAAGCAGTTCTATCAGGGCATTGCCGGTGTCCACCCGGAGTCTGCCCCCTTTGTGTTGGACACCATCCGCAAAGAGTATGGCACCACCGATGCCTATCTTGAAGCCGAATACGGCCTGACCCCCGCCCGTCTGATGCGGCTGCGGCGGATGTATCTGGAATAATGGCTGTTTTTTTAGAAAATTCCTTTCACTTTACTTGACATTGTACCAAATGTTTCGTAATATAAGAAGTAGTATGGAATCCATGACGCTGCGTGCAGGGATCTTCCACAACCAAAGTTCAATGGGGCTTCATCTGCCCGTTTTTATATGAAAACCTTGTAGATAAAAAAGCTGCATCAGGCCGCAGGGGCAAACATGCCCTTTTGTGCGGTGCTGTTGTCTGTTTTGTTGTTGAGAGCTTGATTTTGTATTGTTGACCCACGCCTTGCGCGGCAGCGTCTCCAGATTTTAGTTAATTTTGAACTTTAATTCTAAGGAGAGTGAACACGATGTCCCCGATCATTCTGTTGATCGTGGTCGTGGTTGCTGCTGTTGCTGCCGGCGCGGGTTATTTTATTGGTTACAACAACCGTAAAAAGACCGCCGAGGCACAGATCGGCAGCGCAGAAGCCGAGGCTACCCGCCTGGTGAACGAAGCAATCAAGACCGCTGACCAAAAACGAAAAGAAGCTGTTCTGGAAGCCAAGGACGAGGCTTTCCGCCTGAAAGCCGAGGTCGATGCCCAGAAGGCAGAGGCCGATAAGGAGATCAAGCAGCGCCGTGCTGAGATCAGCCGCCAGGAGAACCGCATTGACCAGAAGGAAAATGCGCTGGACCGCAAGACCGAAGCTCTGGAAAAGAAGGAAGAAGAGCTCAAGAAAAAGCACGAGGAGGCCGACAGCCGTCTGGCTGAGGTGGATGCCATCCGTGCCAAGGAGATGGAGCGCCTGGAGACCCTGGCGGGCCTGAGCCAGGAGGATGCCCGCGAAGTGCTGCTGCACAAGGTGGACGAGGAGCTCACCCACGAGAAGGCTGTCCGTGTGGCTGCCTACGAGACCGACCTGAAGGAAAACTGCGATAACATCGCCCGCAATATGATCGGTCAGGCCATCAGCCGCTGCGCCGCTGACCACTGCAGCGAGACCACCGTCAGCGTGGTGCCCCTGCCCAGCGACGAGATGAAGGGCCGTATCATCGGCCGTGAGGGCCGCAACATCCGCGCGCTGGAAACTGCCACCGGCGTGGATCTTATCATCGATGATACCCCGGAGGCCATCACCCTGTCCTCCTTTGACCAGACCCGCCGCGAGGTTGCCCGCATGACGCTGGAGCGCCTGATCGGTGATGGCCGCATCCACCCCGCCCGCATTGAGGAGACGGTGGAGAAGTGCCGCCACGACCTTGAGCTGCAGATGAAGCGGGAGGGCGAGCGCGCCGTGATGGAACTTGGCATCCACGGCCTGCACCCCGACCTCATCAAGCTCATCGGCCGCCTGAAGTACCGCACCAGCTTTGGCCAGAACGCTCTGACCCACAGCATGGAGGTGGCCTGGCTGGCCGGTCTGCTGGCAGGCGAGATGGGCGTGAACGTCACGCTGGCCCGCCGTGCCGGTCTGCTGCATGATATCGGCAAGGCCCTTGACCACGAGATCGAGGGCAGCCATGTCCAGATCGGTGTGGATATCTGCCGCAAGTACAAGGAAAACACCCAGATCATCCATGCCATTGAGGCCCACCACGGCGATGTGGAGCCCAAGACCCCGCTGGCCTTTATCATCCAGGCCTGCGATGCCATCAGCGCCGCACGTCCCGGTGCCCGCCGCGAGAACGTGGAGAGCTATGTCAAGCGTCTGGAAAATCTGGAGGAGATCTCTTCCAGCTTTGAGGGCGTGGAGCAGGCCTTTGCCGTTCAGGCCGGCCGCGAAGTCCGCATCATGGTCAAGCCTGATGTCATCAGCGATGATCAGGTCATCCTGATGGCCCGCCAGATCGCCAAGAAGATCGAGGATACCCTCGATTATCCCGGCCAGATCAAGGTCAACGTCATCCGCGAGAGCCGCGCCATCGAGTACGCGAAGTAAGATCAGAACCAGGAGGAGCCCGTTGTGTTCGCACAGCGGGCTCCTTTTTTGTCTGTGAGCCCCTCGGGCGCGTCGTGTCAGATCTCCGGGCAGGGGAGCCAGGTTTATGAGACAGCCTATCCTGCTTTTCCTGCTGGGAGAGGTGTCCTTGCGAAGCAATGACAAAGAGGACTGCGATAGACTGAAGCAATTTCAACTCTTAATAAAGTAAAGTGAACGAAGTTAAATGTACCCCATGGAAATACAATCTGTGACTTTAATGCAAAAACTGTCTTTGCGAAAAATACAGTACAGAAGAAAAACTATACAAAAATTAGTTTCCGTTTTCGGCGGGATGTTGGACAAAGGGGAGAAATGGGCCTTTTTGGAGAACAAATTCGGCAAAAAGTCTTTTCTTTGCCGACGGATGGATGTATAATGCGGCCATGGCACAAGGGTGTGCAGAAGCTCCAGAGGGGGAGCAGAGCCCCTTGTGCATTTTCAGAAATTGATGCTTTATCAGTGTAGAGCATTAAAGAGAGGGGAAAACATATATGAAATTCGATCGTCGTATTTCGCGCCGCAGCTTCCTGGCAGCTGCCGGTGTCACCTCTGCCGCGCTGGCTCTGACAGCCTGCGGCGGCTCTTCCAGCTCCACGGCTGCATCTTCTGCAGCCAGCGGCGCTTCCTCTGCTGCGGCTGGCACCGCACAGGGCGGCACCCTGAACATCATGCTGGAGACCGAGGTCCAGTCTCTGGACCCCCAGGTGGCCACCGACGGCACCTCCTTTGAGGTCATCGCGGATTACACCGATGGCCTGATGCAGATGGATGCTGACGGTGCAGCAGTTCCCGCCATGGCGGAGACTTATGACATCAGCGAGGACGGCAAGACCTACACCTTCCACCTGCGCGATGCAAAGTGGTCCAACGGTGAGGCCGTGACCGCCGCCGACTTTGTGTTCGGCTGGCAGCGCGCCGTAGACCCCGCCACCGCTTCCGAGTATTCCTACATGCTGTCCGACATTGGTCAGGTGGTCAACGCCGCTGAGATCATTGCCGGTGAAAAGCCTGTTACCGACCTGGGCGTGACCGCTGTGGATGACAAGACCCTGGAGGTGCAGCTGAACGTTCCTGTCAGCTACTTCCTGAGCCTGATGTACTTCCCCACCTTCTACCCGGTGAACGAGGCCTTCTACAACACCTGCGCTGACACCTTTGGCACCAGCCCCGAAACGGTGCTGTCCAACGGTGCATTCGTGCTGACCGATTATCAGCCCGCCGCCACCGCCTTTGCGATGGAAAAGAACCCCGATTACTATGATGCGGATAAGATCGCTCTGGACGGTCTGGCCTATCAGGTCATCAAGGACAGCCAGCAGGCTTTGATGAGTTATCAGACCGGCACGCTGGATATCACCCTGCTGAACGGTGAGCAGGTCGATCAGGTTAAGGATGATCCCGAGTTTACCAGCGTGGGTGCCGGTTACCTGTGGTACATCAGCCCCAACATCGACGCTGTGCCTGATCTGGCAAACCTGAACCTGCGCAAGGCCATGACCTTTGCGCTGGATCGGGATGCCATTACCGGCGATGTGCTGAAGGATGGCTCCACCCCCGCATACACCGCTGTTCCCGCACAGTTTGCAACCGGCCCCGACGGTAGCGATTTCAGCGCCGACCAGACCAAGTTTGCAGATGACTGTGCTTATGACCCCGAGAAGGCCAAGGAGCTCTTTGAGACCGCCAAGGCTGAGCTGGGTAAGGATACCTTCACCTTTGATATGGTGGTGGATGCTGACGATGCACCCCAGAAGGTGGCTCAGGTCGTCAAGGAGCAGCTGGAGACCACGCTGGAGGGCCTAACCATCAACCTGACCGTGGAGCCCAAGAAGCAGCGCGTGCAGGATATGCAGGACGGCACCTTTGAGCTGGGCCTGACCCGCTGGGGCCCCGACTACGCCGACCCCATGACCTATCTGGGCATGTGGGTGACCGGCAACTCCAACAACTACGGTCTGTGGAGCGATGCCGACTACGATGCCATCATTGACGAGTGCACCACCGGCGACCTGTGCACCGACCCCGAGGGCCGCTGGGCTGCCCTGTACGAGGCAGAGCAGATCGTTCTGGAGCAGGCGGTCATCTTCCCCCTGTACGGCCAGTGCAATGCCGAGATGGTCTCCTCTGCCGTTACCGGCGTAGCGTTCCACCCCGTGGCACTGAACCGCGTATACAAGAACGCTGCTAAGAGCGAGTAAAACTGAAAGCACACTGAACAAGGCCGCACAGTGGCCCGCAAAAAGCCACTGTGCGCCTTTTTGACATTGTGCCTGTCCGCGGCAGACGAACGACTGACCGCGAGATCCCGGAAGGAAAAAGGGGGTCCACCCGACGTGAAAAAATATACGCTCAAGCGAATCCTGACCTCGCTGTTCACGCTGCTGGCAATTCTGCTGGTGCTGTTCATCCTGATGCAGCTGATGCCCGGTTCGCCCTTCAATGATGAAAAGCTGACGCCCGATATGCGGGCAGCCCTGTATGCAAAGTACGGCCTTGACCAGCCCATCTATATCCAGTTCTTCCGCTATGTGGGCAATATGCTCCGGGGCGATCTGGGTGTCAGCTACAATATCTCCAAAAATACGCCCATCTCCCAGCTCATCCAGTCCCGTCTGCCCATCTCCATTCAGGTGGGCGGCATGGCGGTCACGCTGGGTGCCATCGCAGGTCTGGTGCTGGGCATTCTTGCCGCTTTGAAGCGGGATACCGTGGTGGACTCCATCGCCACCATCATCTCGGTCATTGGCGTATCGGTGCCGTCCTATGTGTTCGCGCTGGCGCTGAGCTACACCTTCGGCTTTAAGTTCCGCTGGTTCCCCATGCTGTTTTCCGCCAAGGACATCTTTGGCTCCAGCGTGCTGCCCAGCATTTCGCTTTCCATGTTCACCATGGCGTCCATCGCCCGCTTTACCCGCAGCGAGATGATCGAGGTGCTGGATTCGGATTATATGCTGCTGGCCGAGAGCAAGGGCATTTCCGGCCCGGCGCTGATCTTCCGCCACGCGCTGCGCAACGCCCTGATCCCCATCATCACGGTGCTGGCACCGCTGATCGTGGATCTGATGACCGGCTCGCTGGTGGTGGAAAAGATCTTTGCCATCCCCGGCGTGGGCAGCCTGCTGGTGACAGCCATCCAGTCCAACGATTACAACGTGGTCATTGGTCTGAGCTTTATTTACAGCGCCATGTACATTGGCATCATGCTGGTCGTTGACCTGCTGTACGGCATCATCGACCCGCGCATTCGTTTGGCAAAGGGGGACGACTAAATGGCAGAAAAAGCGATCCGGCTGGGCGGCGAATCCACCGCCGATGCCATTGTCAGCGCCGTGGATGCAATGTACACGGAGCACACCTTTGCGGAAAAGGATTTTGCCCTCAAGCACAATGACGACGAGATCGCCGTAGACACCAACTTTGCGGCGCAGAACTTCTGGAAGGAAGCGCTCATCCGCTTTTTCAATAAGAAGAGCGCCGTGCTGGGGCTTGTCCTCATTGTGGTCATCGTGCTGCTGGCCGTTTTGGGCCCGGGCATGAACAGCTACACCTACTCCGGGCAGGATCTGAGCCAGAAAAACTTTGCGCCCCGCGTGCCGGGCATTGAGCAGTTCGGCATTCTGGACGGCAGCGAGAAGATGAGCACCACCACCGGAACCAAGGTGACCAACGCCTATCAGGAAAAAGACAAGCTGGACGTCTACTACTGGTTCGGCAGCGATCTGTACGGCCGCGACATCTGGACCCGTACATGGGAAGGCGCCCGGGTCTCCCTGATCATCGCGGTGGCTGCGGCCATCATTGATATGGTCATCGGCATGAGCTACGGCCTGATCTCGGGCTACTTCGGCGGCAGAGTGGATATGGTGATGCAGCGCTTTCTGGAGGTAGCCAACGGCATCCCCCGGCTGGTCATCGTCACGCTGCTGCTGCTGGTGCTGCAGCCCGGCATGGTGACCATCATCTTTGCCCTGATGCTGACCGAATGGGTGGGCATGAGCCGCATCGCCCGCGCGGAGATGCTCAAGCTGAAGGATCAGGAGTTCGTTCTGGCCTCCCGCACGCTGGGCG
>OGNO01001250.1_pt1 | contig 12469 bp, 10 predicted proteins | sample 1573491 | NCBI WGS metagenome assembly OGNO01 (sample SAMEA2581900, study PRJEB24529) | metagenome | biome: Human gut stool | place: China | collected 2011
CTTTGCGGGTTCAGCCGCATGGGCGGGCTCTTTGCGCAGCAGATGGGCGATAACCAACAGTACCGTGATAAAGAGCAGCGTGCAGACAATCCCCATAACCAGCAGGGCAGGGGTAATCCCACTTTCTGCCGCAGCAACAACCACAGGCGCAGAAACCGGTGCGTACAGCAGCGTGTAATGCACCGTTCCGGCCTCGGTGCGGGTGACCGTTCCAGCGTAATGCGCTGTTGCCATATAGGTACTGTCGGCCTGCAAAGTTTCGCCAATCGTAATGTCCTGCAAGGTCAGCGAGCCGGAAAAGCCGTACTCATCGTCGTAGGCCACAGATTCTTTCACGTCATTGCGAGCGGTTTCGGCATCGGCGCTGCGCACGGACAATTCAAAATCCTGCGTGACCTCTTTCTCCTCGGTCACACCGCCCTCTACCGACTGGGTGACACCCCATAAGGTGTAGTCAAAACCGCCCCACTGCATACTACTTTCGGTCAGGTCGACAACGGTTGTGCCATACGGTACGCTGTACTGCTTGACGACAAGCAACTGCCCGCCGTCCTCCTGCCATGAGATACTGTCTGGATAAAACTGCGGCGCGGTCTCTTCCGGCGACAATTCCACCAGTTCCGGGGCAGGGGTGGGTGTGGGCTCCTCGGCAAAGGCAACAGTGGCGGTGCCCAGCGCCAGCAGACAGCACAGGGCGGCGATAACAGGTTTTTTCATTAGGATTCCTCCGTTTCGGTTTGATTTTGCATTTTGCGTTCTACAATGCGGCGCAGCTCGTCCCGGTCTGTGGTAATCAGGTCCTTTTCTTCCTCGCTGCATCGCATATCAACGGTGACATTGTTGGAGTTTGTGACGATTAGCGCACTGCCGCGCTCGAAGCGGGTAATGTTGTCGATTTCGGCATCTGTCAGCTTCAAGACGCTCTGTACGCGCTGCGCTTCCTCTTCCTCCAGATTCAGAATGATTTTGATTTTGCAGTTGTTCAGGATGCCGCGGCCGTATTTTCCATCTTCCAAGGAAAAGAAGTCGTTCAAATCCTGCGTGGCAACCAGAACCCCGCCGCCGTAGCCGCGAATGGTTTTGACAGCCTCGAATACATAGTTGGCCGCCAAAGCGTTGGACGATGCGCCGATGATTTGCCATACCTCATCTATGAAAATCTGCTTGCGGCGGGTCAAATCCTCTTTCGCCTTATCCCACATATAATCCAGCCCGATGTACATACCCACGGTTAGCAGGTCGCCGGACAGCTCGCTGATGTCGATGACGACATAGCTGTTGTCGAGGTTCACGTTTGTCTGGCGGTTGAAGCTGGATGCCGAACCGTGTACAAGGCGGTTCAGAATATTGGCGATACGCCGCGTTTCCGGGGCAGCGGACAAAACAGTGTGCAGGTCGCCCAATATCGGCATTTCACGGTACTGACCGGGATGTGCCGGGTCGTCCAGACTGGCATTATCATAAGTGATGCCCTTATTGCGGTAGGTTGTGACGATGGCTTCATCCAATAGCTGGCGTTCCTCGTTGCTCAAATCGGGAATCAGCAGCGAGAAGAAAATGTGCAGCTTCTGGATTTTGGCAGCCAGTTCCGACTGCTCCGGCATAGGACCGTCCAGCAGTTCGCTGCTGGTGTGGTCGATTTTGCGAATCTCCATGACGTTGATGCAATCCGGACTGCCCGGCACGATGCGGATGATGGTGCCGTTCAGCGCCTTGGCCTGCCGGTAAAACTCGTGACCCTTCAACGGAGCGATGATGTAAACCGGTGTTCCCGCCAGCCGCATACGCCGGGCGATCAGCTGCATAGTGAACGTCTTGCCCGCGCCGGAGGTGCCGAGAATCGCCATATTTGCGTTTTTGTAGATATGGGTGTTGAAGTTGTCGAGGCTGACGAGGGAGTTATTGTACTTATTCACGCCCAGCAGTACACCGTTGGTGTCGCACAGTTCAAAGCTGACGAACGGATAAAAGCTGGCCGCGGTTGAGGTAAGGATATTGCGGCGGTATTTTTTGAACAGCGCCGCATCCGGGGCGCACAGCGGCAGGGAAGAGAGAAAAGCTGCTTCCTGCCGGAAACTGCACAGCTGCAAATTCATATCCTGCGAGACCATGAGCTTGCGTATCTCCCCGATGCGCCACTCCAAATCCTTGACGCTGGCGGCTGTGACCGTTACGAGGATGGCGGCGTAGTAGAAATCCTCGTTGTTGGCAAGACCGTCTTTCAGGTAGTAGCCGGAACGAATGGCGTTGGAGAGGTCATCGAAATCCGAGTTTGTGTCGCTGGTGTCCTTGATTTTGCTGCGGTTGATGCGGATCTGCTGCCCGATTTTCTGCATCATGCGCTCTTTGGGCTGTCGTTCCAGAAACAAATCAACATCAATGCCCTCGCCGGCGTTTACCAGCAGTGCCATCCACCCGGCCGTGACCTGTGCGCGGTAGCCGTCGGCGGGAATCATCAGGTAGGCATGGTAGGTGCCGTCCATGTAGAGATACCGACCATGCTTCAAATTCAGCGAGGGCGGAATCATAAAGGCGGCAGGCGGTATTTTGTCCAGCGCGGTGGCATCGTTCTGAGCCAAATAGCTGGCAAGCACATCTTGGATGCGCTCCTGCAACGGCACCTGTACCGCTGTTCGCCTATTTAATAAGGTATAGAAAACGTCCGTGAGAAACTCGTCCTCGTTCTCGTGTTCCACGATGGCGTTGCCGCACTGCGCTAGATAGGTGCGGAAGTTGCGGGCGGTGGTTTCGAGCGTGGAGACGATTTCGGCATAGGAGATATTCCGCTCGTTCGTGGGGGCTTCGTACTGGAAAATCACGAAGAAGCGACGGCTAACAGCATCGCGGGAACCGAGCCGCTTGACAAAGCGGATATAGCTCATGTGGCGCTTGCGCACGTCCGCGTCCGGCTCGTTGGCGGCATCCCGCCGCAGCTTGTCCAGATAGGCATTGACATCGGCCTTGCGGGAGAATGACTTGAATTGCAGCCGCACTGGGCTGACTTTCAAAAGGCTGGCGAACGAGTAGATGACGCTGCGCTGCTCCCGTGGGGAGCGCAGCAGGAAGTTGATGGGCTCGATCTCCAGAATCTTGATGTGGCGCTCATCTGTGGTGTGCAGGATGCCGTTCTCGATTTTCTCGATGGGGAGCAAGTCGTAGAGCGTCTGCCGTTTTACCAGCTTTCCGTGGCGATCCGCCTTACGTTGCAAGACCTGCGCGTTGTGGGGCAGGGTATCGGAATCATCATAGTAGACAACACGGTATCGCTTACTGATGAGCCGTAGATGTCGGTGTCGGTTGGCTTCGAGATTGCCCTGCTGTGTAGGTGTGACGATACGGCGGCGCTTCATAAAGCGGAACCAATGTGCCACAAACTGCGTCAGGCTGTCACCGCCAAAACCGACTACACCAAACACGGCCAGCGGCACCGACACCGCAATGACAATCATCAGACGGATGTTGAATGCCAACGGCAGATAGAACAGCGGCACCGCACTGCCCACAGCAAGCACAGCCGCCTCCACCGCATTGCGCAGCTTGACCGTGCCGCCAAGAATCGTACCAGTGTCCACAAAATTCTGCGGGATCAGGTAAACATCCCGCTCTTCGCGTGAAATTTCGACCACCTCCAAACAAAAAGAGCGCCCTCGAAAAAAGGCGCTCTTGCGTTTCTGTTCAATTTTGACGATACTATTATAGCAGAGTCATATTGCAGCAAAAAAGACTTTTGCTGTGCGGATGTTGTGCTGATTTACTGCATTTCGGCAGATAAATTTTCAAATATGAGCTTGTGGCATCAATGTAGCTACATAGATTGACAATCGAATGCCGTGAACGTATAATAAGGATAAGAAGAAAACCACGGAACGAAGGGAGTTTTTTTATGGAAAACATTGTTTCGGCAGCTAAAACGGATGTGTTCCGCGTTCGCATCAACCCGGAAATTAAGCAGGAACTGGAATCTGTGTATGCAAAGAACGGTCTTACCCTGACCGATGCCATCAACGTGTTTTTCCAGCAGTCGCTGAACGCAGGCGGCTTCCCCTTTGCTGTAACCGAGGACAACGCGGAGATCATCAAGGCAAAGGCACTCTCCCGCCTGATGAAGCAGTTGCAGAATGCGCAGGATGACCCGGTTTCTTACTCCGAGGATGAAGTATACAAGATGTTCGGAGTAGAGAAATGAGGGTAATCTATAAAAGAACCGCCGTTAAGGATATGGAAGCAACCCGTGACTACATCGCCGGGCGGCTGAAGAACCCGAAAGCTGCCAAAAAGCTGATGACCGCGCTGCTGAAAGCTATATCTTTGCTGGTAGATAACCCGCATATGGGTGCAGCACTGGCAGAAAAGTTTGAAATCACCACGGATGTGCGCTACTTTGTGGTGTCAAAGCAGTTGATTTTCTACCATGTGGACGAGGAACACAGCACAATAGAGATACTTCGGGTATTGGACGGCCGGACAGATTATTTGTCAGTACTGTTCGGATAAATAAAAAATAGGAGGGCCGCTCCTGCGTATGGCAGAAGCAGCCCTCTTTGTTTTAGTGCAGATACCCTTTTGGGTTGACGTAGACCCCGTCGACAATAACACAAATATGCAGATGATTCCCAGTCACATCGCCGGTAGCGCCGACCTTGGCAATGGTGTCGTACTTGTTCACCGTATCGCCAACCTGCGCCAAAAGCTGGCTGCAATGGGCATAGAGTGTGCAATACCCGCCGCCGTGATTGATGACCAGATAATTGCCATAACTGACGTGATACCCCGCTTTAATGACTGTGCCGGCCTCCACTGCCAGAATTGGTGTGCCATAGGGATAGGCAATGTCCAAACCATTATGGTTGGTGGTATCCTTACCGGGAATGCCGACATCCTCACGTTTGCCAAAGAAAGAAGTAATGTGCTGTTCCCAGTTTGGGTCATTGAACGGATTGCTGAACCCACCGCCGGGGGCAGGGGAGGTATCATCAATAAGTGCATCGTTGATTTGTCCCAGAATCGAGATGCCTTCGCGTTCTTCTATTTCGTGAAGATAGACGGTCAGGTTGTGCGCATAGGCATCGGCATAGCTTTTCTGCTTATCATCAAGCTGCCAGACCGTGTCGACAAAGTAGTCATCGCCCACATAAGAAAGTGTGAAAACGGTGTAGGTGTGATCCTCTTGTACGGTTATAGTCTGCCCACGCACCTCTTTCTGCACAGGTTCGGTACGAACTTCCTCGGAGGTGATGTAAGTATAATATTCTGTCCAGTGCGCTTGTACTTGTGCGGAGAGGTCAGCCGGGCTGATTTTGGTATAGTCGTCCTCTCCTTGGTAGGCGCAGTACATAGAAATAAGTTGAAAGGCGTTGTAGGAAACATGACCGCCTACGGAATCGACCACATCGCTGTAAGTAAGGCTTGCACGCTCGGATTCTATTTCGGCAAGGGCGTCCTCGTAGGCTGCCTGCAAAATATCCGATACTGCATTGCGAAGCTGAATTACATTGGCTGCAATTTCCAAATCATCATTGACCGCCGTGCTGGGCTGTGTCAGCGTACCGAAAATTGCACCGGGCAGCATGAGCAGAACCAGAACCGGCAGCAGCAAGACAGCAACGACAACGACCAGAACTTCCTTGCGATACTGCACCGCAGCTTCGGCAGCAGCCCCGGCAGGGCCGCTCTGCATTCCCGCCTGTGCGATTTTGGCAAGTTTGGGCGCATTGTGAAGTGCTGTTGAGGCTGCCTGCTGGGAATTTTGAGTATCATTTTCAATCATTTAGTGTCTCCGTGCCGGAGCCTTTGGCATGGCGGCCACTTTACGCTCATCATACTGCATACGCCCGCGTTCGTCCTGAACGGTAGGCGTTTTTTCTACGCGGGTTGTGGCGTAGACCTTATACCACTTTTCGCCGTCGCGGGAAGTCTGTTCTGTGAAGTGGCCCTCCGGCTTCTCATACTGATGGGCGTTGTACATGGCAAACTGAATCTGACCGCGTCCGGGGATGATCTCGCGCCCTTGAATCTTTCCGCCGCCGATTTCCACATCTGTGACGCTGTTGCCCATCTGTCCCAGCAGCACACGGTTCATAGCTGCTTGTTGGATAGAGGACGAAGTGGGAATGGTGGTCTGTTCCACAATAGCGGAGCCGCCGGCACGCAGGGCAATTTCACTGTCTCTTGTCGGAGAAACATCAACCGTGCTATCGCCCTCTAGCGCCAGCGGCGTGGCGGGAATAGGGGAGTCTGTCACGGCATCGTTTTCAGCTGCTGCCATGGCAGTGGGAATGCTTTCACCAGTGGCAAGAACGGGCATGGCATCTGCATCACTGGTACCTGCAAAATAGCCATTGAGCGCTTCCACGGCGCTGTCGCCTGTAATACTGCCGCTGGTTTGCCCGGTGGCGATGGAGCCGATGACCTTGCTGGCGAAACCGCCATCTTTGCCAAGACTGTTGTGGTACATGGCCCCGCCCAAGGATGCACCGATGCCGCCGGATTGCCCGCTGATGGAGCTTGCGGTGCTTTGCTGTACATGACGACTCACCATGCCGGAGAGTCCGCCTGCAAAGGTGTTGCCGGGTGTAGTTTTTGTGGCAGCAGTTGTGGCGGCGGCTTTTGCAGCGCCCAGCCCCATAAAGGCCTTGCCGATTTCAAAGCCGCGGAAAGCCAGCAACGCCTCGGACAGCATCGAGCCGGGCGAGCGTGAAACGCCGATGCCCAACGAGTGCAGAATGCCGTCCAGCTTGGTGCTGACTTTCAGAAACGCGATAGCACACAGCAGCCACAGGAACAGATTCCCGGAGACCGCATCCTTACCATGTGCGTCCACGGCCGCAGCAGCTTCATCCTCGGTCAAAGCAAAAGCAGCCGGGCAGTACAGGAGAGCAAGGCTAACAGCGGTGAATAAAGAAAAAAGAGTTTTTTTCACGTAAAAAATCTCCTATAAGGACAGAGGATTAGCGAGAAATTCCCCGACCATATTGACGAACAGCTTCAAGCACCATGCGTTCATAATCAGCAGCAGAAGCTGCCCGCCGAACATCCGGCACCAGCTTTTGAAAATGTTGTTTGTGCCGCGCGCCGCACCCATGGCAAAGGCAAGCGGCGCAGTAAAAACCAGAATTCCCAGCACAACATATCGCTCGGCAGCTTCCAAAAGCAGCTTTAAGTAATTCCATGCAAGAATCACAACAAGGATCAGAGCAATCAGCGCTACTGAGCCGTTGGCAATCACGCCAATGATGACGAGCAGTACGGAATTGAAGTCTCCAAACTGCACGCCGGGCAGGCTGCTGCCCAGAATCCAGTTGTAGGGCGTGCCGCCGATCTGCAAGGCAAGGTTGACGATGTCATCACAGTACCAAATCAGCAGCAGAAAAATTATAGAACGCACAACCAGATTGATGGGATTTTCGGTATCAATATCAAACCCGGCACCGTAGCAGCGGTATAGCTGCCACACAAGGTTCAGCAACACCAGTCCGATGGCGGTCCAGATAAAAATCTCATACATGGCTGAAGCAGCAGGGAAGTACCGCTTGAATGTGTCCATATTGCAGCCCAGTGCGCCGAGTACCGACGTGGATGCCAAATCCAGCAGATTCATCACCTGCGTTGCCAGCCAATCTACAATGCCGTCTAAAATGCCCAAAGGCAATCACCTCCTTGTTGCATTTCCGCGCAGGTTTACGGATTCCAAGTGCCGCCCTGGAAGAACGGCGTAACGTAGGCCATGATGAAGCCGAGACCGTTCAGAATCGCCCAGGTGATGGCAATGCGCTTGAGCCATGCGCGAGAGTCGTCCACGGTCTTGCCGTTCTTGGAAAAGTTCATCAGCAGCAGGGCAACGGCGGCGCAGACTACAGCTGTGACGGTGGAGATAGAGATGATTTGCGAGTAGACATCCTGCATGATCTCGCTGGCTTTCGTCCAGACGGTTGTGCTGGCTGCGGCGGTGGGAGAATTATCCTCGCCGGTTGCAAAAGCGGGCATTGCGGTCAGTACACTGCATAGGACAGCGCAAAGGGCTGTCCTTATGCGCTTGTGGTAAAAAGAATACGTGTTTTTCTTGATCATTGAAACCTCCTGTGTGTAAAAATGCTTTATGAGTTGCCAAAAGTAGACCATTACCATAATAACAAATTGGCTGTGCAGGAAAAAAGGCTTTCGCTCTGCGGATGTATTGCGGATGTTGTGCAGGTTCAATCAGGGGTAAGGAGATTGGTGATTTTCTCGCAATTTTGTAGCATAGGACAGTGATGCCAGCAACAAAAGATATTCAAACGTAGAAATGAAAATAGAGCTGTCATGAGACGGCAGCCCTATTTTTATCACAAAACCAGTTCCTGTACAAAATTCCTTGTGCGGTTGATACTTGGAGAGGCAAGACAGTAATATAGATATTCCCATATAACGCAAAGCGCCGTTACCGCAGGTGAAGCGGTAACGGCGGGGAAGTGATTGACTATATTGGCAGCGCAGATAACATTGGGCACCATCATTTCCGGTTTCAACTGATACAAAATGGTATTGGCGCAGACCCGATGGCAGTCTTTTGTGAAATTTCGGCCATAAAGGGAAAACCTATTAAACGAAAACAAATGTTAAAATTTCACCTGGTTTGCTTTCCGGTACTCTGTTGGCGAGGTTCCTTCTGCATTGCGGAAAGTTTGGGAGAAGTAGCTGGAAGAAGAAAAGCCCAGAATAGCTGCGATCTGAGAGAGAGAAAGGTCCGTCTCGGCCAGGAGACGCTTTCCTTCTTTTATGCGGCAGTTGATGATATAATTGATGGGCGAAACACCGTATTCGCGCTTAAAGGCGTGTACCATATAATATTTGGTGATGCTGACCTTTTCTGCCAGCTGGTCCAGCGTGATATTTTCCTTATAATGGTGGTCAATGTAGCGCTTTACCGTTGCACACTGGCGGTTGGCAGGCAGGCGGGAGTGGATCGGCACAGCCGAAACACTGGCGTTGCGCATCAGCTGTACAACGATAATATCCATGTAGGCCTGGCAAAGTATCTGGAAACTCGACTCTCGGTTCTGCATTTCCCGCAGGATCTTGCGCATACAGACCAGCACATCGTTATCCTCTTTAAAGGTATAAATGCAAAAGCTGCCCTCGGCGGCATCGGAAATCGTAAATTCCAGCCCTTCGATGCCAAGCACAATATATTCCAACGGGTGTGATTCAAAGCTGACTTCGGTGTGGATGACGTTGGGATTGACCACGACCAGCTGGTGCGCCTGCACGGGGAACAGCTTGTCATTGATCTGAAACTGCCCCTCGCCATCGACAATATAAAATAGCTCTGCGTAGCTATGGGAATGTGGGATGGAGGGCCAATCGCCGCTGTATTTTGTAGAGGCTATATTGCGCAGCTTCATCTTGTCGCGGGGGAGTGCGTCATCCTCCGGGTTGAAAGCATAGTTGATGTGGCTCATGGCGAGGCCTCCGAACTTTTTGATATATTGTCATAATTCTATTATATGGCACACGTCCGAAAAATGCAACGAATTTTTTGGGCGATTTTATCAATATGTTGCTTTGTTTCGAAATACAAACGTGTAAAGTGCACAATTTTCAGACGCGAAAGTCGGACGTTGTGCCGAAAAAACGGTGAATAACAATATTGCTAAAATGATGAGCAATATAATAATTGATAAATGATGTGAAAAGCACTACACTTAAGTCACCGCGAAAGGGATGAAATCCCGACATAGAAATTACACTTAGGAGGAAAACACAAATGAAGAAGATCGTTGCACTTTTGATGGCTTCTGCTATGGCAGCTTCGCTGGCTGCTTGTGGCGGCAACGCCCAGAGTTCGGAAGCTGCTTCTACTGCTCCGGCTGAATCCACGGCTGCCGAGTCTACGGCTACTGATGGCAAGAAGTATGAGGGCGTTGAGTTGACCATGTGGTCTATGTGGTCTGCCGGTGAGGTTCAGGCAAATGCAATTCAGGCCGCCGCTGACGCTTTCGAGGCTGAAACTGGCGCACACGTCAACATCGAGTGGAAAGGCCGCGATGTCAACACCCTGATTTCTGCCGCGCTGGAATCTGGCGAAAAACTGGACATCTTCGAGGATGATTACAACCGTATCGGCCACGCTTACGCTCCCTACACCTACGACCTGACCGAGATGGCAGACGCTGTCGGTTATGATGACTTCAGCTACGCTTGCTTTAACGATCAGTCCAAAGAATGGGCTGGCTACCTGAACTCCATCGTAGAGCAGCCCCAGATTGGCGGTATCTTCTACAACAAGGACGTTTTCGATGCCTGTGGCATTACCGACACCCCCAAGACTTGGGATGAGTTCCTGACTGTCTGCCAGACCCTGAAAGACAACGGCTATGAGCCGCTGGCGCTGGACGGTGCTTACGCAAACTTCAACTTCTACAACCATCTGGTTCGTCATCTGGGTGAGGACGCCATTGCTGAACTGGGCAAGAACGGCGGCTGGGCTGATAATGAAGCTGCTGTGGCGGCTGCGCAGGAAATCATTGATTTCGTGAACGCTGGTTATCTGGCCGAAGGCGCACCTGATGCCTACCCCGCCAGCCAGACCAAGGTTGGCCTTGGCACGGCTGCTATGGTTGCTTGCGCAAACTATGTCACTTCTGAGGTTGACGCTGCGGTTGGTGAGCCTGTAAACTGGGGCTTCTTCAACTATCCCGAAGTCGAGGGCAATGTTGATGCTTCTGCTTACGCCGGTGCAAACTCTCTGGCCATCTCCTCTAACTGCGAGAACCCGCAGGCTGCATTTGACTTCATTATGACCATCGTTACCGGCACTTGCGGTCAGGAACTGGTTGACAACGGCGGCCAGATTCCCGCTGACACCCGCCTGAAGGAGTCTGTTCTGGCTGGCTCTGTTGAGACCCTGAAGAACACCACCACTCCGATGAGCTGGTGCGGTGCGTTGAACACGCTGGACGGCTGGTCCTCCATCAAGAGTTCCATGATTGAGCTGTTCGAAGGCAAGTACGCAACCGGCGCTGACTACTGCGCTTACTTGGATACCCTGTGCGGCTAATCCTATAATAAATCACGGTACGCCGTCAAGCGGTGCGGCTGTAATGGATTTATTCAGGATTCCCTCAATCTGAACAGAGGCGGCACCTGAATGGGGGCCGCCTTTGCTTATGACATTTCATTTTTGAGGTATTACCAGTATGAAAAAGAACAAGACAATGATTTTCCTATTCATTCTGCCCACCGTTCTTTGCCTGTTGTTCATGTATGTCTATCCGGTCGTTCGGACAGTTATCATGAGTTTCTTTAAGGTAGAGAGCCTTACGGCATCTACAAGCACATGGAGCTTCTATGGGCTGCAAAACTATTTCAAAATCCTGCGCAATGCCGGTTTTATCAGTTCCATAAAAAACATGGTGATGATTTGGCTGGTAGGCGGCATCATTACCATGTGCCTGTCCATGTTGATGGCCGTGATTTTGACCAGTGGCATCCGCGGCGCAAAATTCTTCAAGGCCGCCATTTATATGCCCAATATCATCAGCGCCGTGGCACTGGCCACCATGTGGATTCAGTATGTGTTCAACTATGATTATGGTCTGCTGAACCAGATCGTCAAAGCATTCGGCGGCGAGAATGTCCGCTGGCTGGGTACGGACCTGATTTTCTGGGCTATGATGATTGCTTTCATTTTTGGCAGTGTTGGTTACTATATGCTGATTTTCATCAGCGGCATCGAAGGTATCCCGCAGGATTTGTACGAAGCTGCCACTATCGACGGCGCGAATATCTTTGACCGCTTCTTCCAGATTACGCTGCCCCTGCTGAAAGGCGTCATCCGTACCTGCGTTACTTTCTGGAGCATCAATGCTACCACATTCTTCCTGTGGACGAAGATGTTCTCCCCCATTAACACGGAAACGGCCACCATTGTGCCCGTTGTGTACCTGTACGATACGGTGTTTGGCGGCAAGGGCGTTGTCGAGCGCGATGCTGGTGCAGGCGCAGCGATTGGCGTTGTGCTGACTTTGATTATCATTGTTGTGTACGTTATCACCAACCTGATCTTGAAAGACTCGGATCTGGAGTATTAAGGTAGGAGAGCAGTTATGGGAAAATATCACGATAGAATCAACTGGAAGAAAGAGCTTCAGCTTCTGCCCGGTTATATCATTGTTTGCGCGTGGGTCGCGCTTACGGCTGCCATCCTGTTCTGGATTGTCTGCGCCAGCCTTTCCTCAACAAAGGAAATTCTGACGGGCCGTGTTATGGACTTTTCCAATGGCCTGAAGTGGGATAACTACGTCACAGCTTGGAACACCCAAAATGTATCGCTGTATTTCTTCAACAGCTTGGTTTATGCTATTGTTTCCTGTGTGGGCGTATTGCTTATTTCCGCGCCCGGTGCTTATGTGCTTTCTCGCTGGAAGTTTGTCGGCGGTAAGGCCATCCGTATCGGCTTGGTCATTGCCATGAGTGTTCCCACCATTATGAT
>OGNO01001252.1_pt1 | contig 12449 bp, 10 predicted proteins | sample 1573491 | NCBI WGS metagenome assembly OGNO01 (sample SAMEA2581900, study PRJEB24529) | metagenome | biome: Human gut stool | place: China | collected 2011
GTACGAGAGATTGGCAACTGTCAAGCGGATATTCGCAATCCGCTTCGCTGCTTGCTCATAACCGAATAACTGCTCCGCAGTTTATCAGAAGGAGCTTGCACTCCTCCTGATACAAGCAAGTCCTCACCCACTGCTTATTGCTTTTCGCAATTAAAGCAGGGGACTTACTTGATTCGGTTAAATTATTTTATGTGTTTATCATACCGCTATCCCTGTGTGCATTACCAGTTCACCTGTGTGGCAAAAATGCGGCAATCATTTACGGTTTTAAACTTTCCTGTTAATATGAAAACATAAATACAAATGAGGTAATTTATCATGTCAAAACTGATCTATGTAGTAGATGATGAGTCAAATATCCGTACAATGATGCAGCTATTTCTTGAAAATGAAGGCTTTACAGTAGAGACGTTTAAAGATGGTCAGGAAGCCTGTCAGGCCTTTTCCGCAAAAGAACCCGATATGCTGATCCTCGATATCATGATGCCCGGAATCGACGGTCTCAGTCTATGTACCTATTTCCGTCGCCAAAGCCACGTTCCCATTATTTTTGTATCTGCCAAAGATACGCCGCTCGACCGTGTTATGGGAATCACTCTCGGAAGCGATGATTATATTACAAAGCCCTTTCTTCCATTAGAGTTCGTTGCGCGAGTAAAGGCATTATTCCGGCGGTCTGATCCACACTTTTACGATACCGGCATGACCGATCCTGTCACTCGGTTTGTATGTGGAAATCTGGTTCTTTTTCCTGTCAGCCACAGAGTCACAATTCAGGAACATGATCTCAATGTAACGCCGACAGAATTTGATTTTCTGCTGTATATGATACAACGGGCAGATAACGCTGTTTCTAAAAAAGAATTAGCCGAACAGGTCTGGCATTTTCAAGGTCCTGATCCGGAAGCAGATATACCGGAGGATTTTATTAAACGACTTCGAAAAAAACTACTTTCGTTCGGATCTACTGCCCTGATCGAGACGGTATGGGGCTTTGGTTATCGAATGAGCGAACGAAGGCCAGAAGGGATCGAATCAATATGATTGGAAAGAGTATCCAGACACGTTTATTTTCGGCAGCTTTTCTTGTGATTTTTATGATGACTTTCGGAGTCGGAATCACCTTTTTCCTTTCTTCCCGTTGGTATGTACAGTACACTGCCAGGAAAGAAACAGAGCATCTGATCAGGATGGTTCAGTCGGAGTCGGATCGTTTGAGCACTGACCCGGCTTACACTTCTTCAGATTCTAAGGAAAATACGCGCGAATCTTCAAAAGCTTTGCTTCGTTCTGTCCGGCTGCAGCTCAGAGATCAGCCTTATAATGGTATATTTCTGATTTTTAATTCCAAGCAAAAACTTGTCTTCCCTCAATCCAGTAATGACCAGAATATTTATCCGATATCTGCTTTGGAGGAACAGTGCCGCCGGATGATCCAGTCAGGTGAACTGATTTCCGGAAAAACGTCCCGGATTTTACTTTCTGAAGACTTCTGGTACATCAGTATGTATGTGTTTCCGTCCAGTACACCTGTACGGGCAAAGTATTTTGTTTCTGTTGTCCAAATTCCGGATTCATCTGTTTTCTGGAATTATACATGGAAATTGTATCTTGCGATTTTAATCGCTTCTGTGTTTTTATCATCTTTTTTAGTATGGGGAATTGCAAGAACCATCTCTGTCCCGCTCCGGCATCTTTGTCTCCAGATCCAGAGGATCAATGGAGAAACAGACGCACAGATCCAGGATTCCTATTCTTTAAATGAACTGGAAGCTTTAAAACGCTCCTATAACCAGATGGAAGAAATGATCCGAAGATCTGAGGAAGAAAAAAGACAGTTTTTTCAAAACGCTTCCCATGATCTGAAAACGCCGCTTGCGTCTATAACCGGGTATTCCCAGGGGATCGTTTCCAATGTCATAAAGGATCATCAGAAAGCTGCCAGTATCATTCTTTCTGAAAGTCTGCGCATGACTGACCTTGTAGAAAGCATTCTTTCTCTCTCAAAAATGGACAGTCACACATTTGACCTGCATCCGACAGATCTGGAAGTAATGGAGTTTCTTGATGAGTGTGTGGATATCATGAGTACGATCCGAAGGGACTGCGTGATACATCTTGAAGCTGAACGCCCACTAATGATCCACACGGATCCGGAATTGTTGAAGCGGGTGATACAAAATATTCTTTCAAACTGTCTGCGATATGCCGATCACGAGATTCTGATTCGTATGAGTACAGATGGTAACTCGCTGATCCTTCTGATACAGGATGATGGTCCGGGATTCCTGGAGAAAGATCTCCCTCATATTTTTGAACGTTTTTATAAGGGTAATGGTGGAAAAAATGGAATTGGTCTTTCGATTGTATGGACCGGCATCCACTATCTTGGCGGATCCATTACCGCCGGAAACCGCACTGTGCCGGAACACGGGGCTTATTATCAGCTTTTATTGCCCCTGTCTTTTTAACCGAATCAAGTAAGTCCTAGCTTCAATTGCGAAAAGCAATAAGCAGTGGGTGGGGACTTGCTTGTATCAGGAGGAGTGCAAGCTCTTTCTGATAAACTGCGGAGCAGTTATTTGGTTATGAGCAAGTAGCAAAGCGGATTGCGAATATCCGCTTGACTTGATAAAAATAATTGGTTTCAGAATTCAGGTTAAAAATTGAAGACTAATTAAAACTGCGTGGATCCGGATATTTATCAGGAGAAGTACTATATCCATTCTGATATTTAACGGTCATGTAAATTGTTTCATCGCCGTTTTCGATTTTGACATAGCAGACATTGTCCTTGTCGAATTTGTCGGTGATTTCGATTTTCTGATTTTTATAATAAACCCATACGCTGTCATCATCGAGATATTCTACGTCCGGTGCGTTCAGTTCCTCCATAATTTCGTCTTCGGTCAGAGGACGTTCGTTTCCGTCTGCATCGAAGGCAACACCGCCTCCGCCCTGAGTGACGGTGTTTCCGTCGGTATCTTTGTATTCAAGAGAATAAGAACCGTCGTCGGTATTTAAATCAAGAGTGGCACTTGTCTGGTCACCGTGCATCCAAAGCTGGATAGTTCGCTGGATTCCGCCGACATTTGCCGCGTAAGCCGTTCCTGTTCCGCCAACGATCACGCAGACTGCGATTGCAGCCGCCGCAAGTTTCATTTTCTGCTGTTTTCTTAATTTTACCATATATTTGACCTCCCCTTCAGAGATATCGGAGGTATGCAAAACCGAAAAGGCCTGTTTGTATTTTTCTTTATTCGTCATTTTCCCATTCCTCCCTCAGTGCTGTTTTCAGAAGAGAGCGTCCGCGTGACAGGCGTGTTTTTACGTTGCTTTCCGAGAGCTTTAAAATATCGGCGATTTCCCTGACGGAATAATCTTCATAATAAAATAAATGAATAACGATGCGATATTTTTCGGGAAGTTTCAGAACTTCTTCGAATAAATTCTCAGATTCCGGATTTTCAAAAGTTAACGTTTCTATATAATCCTCCAGCGAACGTCTGTTACGCCGCCAGAAAGCAAGCGTTGTATTTTTCGCTTTATTGATTACGATACGGATCAGCCACGCACGGATATGCTGCTCATCTTCAAAATCTTTGCTTGTCGTGTAATACTGGATCAATGTATCCTGAACAACATCTTCTGCATCTGCCTGATTTTTACAGATGTTAAAGGCGATGGCGTAGAGATTGTTCTGATAGCGTTCGATCAGTTCCTGTACAGGTTGTCTCATGAGTACTCCTAAAATATAAAATTTGATGTAACTGTTCAGAGCCAACCTCCAAAATGCTACGCATTTCGTCGGTGTGGCGTATCCGCCAAATAAAATTTCAAAAACAGTTTTAAAAATGCAAGCATTTTATACCTGTTTTTTGAAATTTTGCTTGGCTCTGAACAGTTACAATTTGATAACAATTCATTGCAGATTGAAGTATTTGCTGCCTGAATCGTAAAAATTGCAAGTCCTTGATCAAGGTGCTTTCAATTATAATACAAATCAGCAGGAAAAAAGGTTACAAAAAAGTATTTTCGTTTATAAATTTTTGGATTGATTATGATAGACAGGACAGAATGATTATGGAAAAAGGAAAACTGACAGAAAAAGAAAAAATACTTGCAGAGATGTTGTATGATGCCGATCACAGTCGGAAATGATGTATGGATTGGAGCCGGCGTGTGCGTTATGCCGGGTGTTACAATCGGAAACAATGTTGTGATCGGCAGCGGAAGTGTTGTCGTGAAAGATATTCCGGATAATGTGGTAGCAGTTGGAAATCCGGCGAAGGTGATCAAGACACTGGATGCAGAGAAGTTCAGAAAAGAACCTTCTGATTTACAGAAATAAGAATTTTTGATAAGATTAAGTCAGCAGAGAAAAGGGGATTTTCGGGGGAATTGATATGGGAATGTTTTTAAACAGTATTGAGCCATATGATAAATACAAAACAATTACGAAAGGTCTTTATTTTGTAGACAAAACAGAGCTGCTGGAAGAATTAATACCGGCTCTGGAACAGGAACAGAGATTTTTCTGTATCACAAGACCAAGGCGTTTTGGAAAAACGGTTATGGCGAATATGATAGCATCTTTTTTTGAAAAATCGGAGGGCGGTTCCGATATTTTTGACAGACTTAAAATTTCAGAATATCCAAAATATAAAGAGCATTTAAATAAACATGATGTGGTATATATTGATTTCAGTGAAATGCCGAAAGAATGTGATAGCTATAAAAAATATATTTCTCGCATTGAAGAGGGAATATATTATGATTTAAGAGAAAAATATTCGGATTTGTATTTAAAGCAGGAAGATGCTATATGGGATATTTTTTCGAAAATATTCAATGAAACAAAAAAGAAATTTATTTTTGTTATGGATGAATGGGATGCGGTATTTCACATGTCATTTATGACAGAAAAGAACAGAGAAGACTATCTGCTTTTTTTGAAATTATTATTAAAAGGACAGAGTTATGTTGAGCTTGCCTATATGACAGGGGTGTTGCCGATTGCAAAATATTCCGACGGATCGGAATTGAATATGTTTCTAGAATATAATATGGCAACACGTATTCGTTTCAGTGAGTATTTTGGATTTTCAAATAAAGAAGTAGATAAGTTGTATGAAAAATATCTTCAGAATACAAAAAAGCCTCAAATTGACCGAGAGGGTTTGAGGGAATGGTATGACGGTTATCACACAGCATCCGGTCAGAGATTGTATAATCCGCGTTCGGTTGTATGTGCATTGTCCGATAATCAGCTGTCAAATTACTGGGTCAGCTCAGGAAAATATGATTCCGTATTCAGCTATGTTAAAAACAATATAGATGACGTACAGGAAGATTTGGTTCTCATGTTTGCAGGAGAAAAAATACCATCGGGTATTGAGGAATATGCAGCAACGGCACAGCAGCTCGATACAAAGGAAGAAATATATTCGGCGATGGTTGTTTATGGGTTATTGACGTATGATAATGGCTGCGTGTTTATTCCAAATAAAGAGTTACAGGGAAGCTATGCATCTATGATGAAAAAGGAAAAATCCCTGGGATATATATACAGACTTGCAAATATTTCTAATAAAATGTTACAGGCGACTTTAAATAAAGATACAGATACTATGGCTGAAATTTTGCAATATGCACATAATACGGAAACGCCAATCTTATCTTATAATAATGAGGTGGAATTATCGGCGATTGTAAATCTGGTTTATCTTTCTGCAAGAGATTTTTATAGGATAGAAAGAGAAGATAAAGCTGGAAAAGGATTTGTGGACTTTATTTTTTATCCTGTCAGATATGAAGATAAGGGCATTATATTGGAATTAAAAGTGGATCAGACACCAGAAGAAGCTATCAAACAGATTAAAGAAAAAGATTATATATTACGTTTCAAAGGAAAACTGGGAGAACACAGACAATGCCCGCAAAATATTCTGGCAGTGGGGATTTCATATGATAAAATAACAAAAAAACATACCTGTAAAATAGAAGAATTATTAATAAATAGCTAAGTAAAAAAGGAAGAAAAAGTGAGGTATGAATCAGATTTATCGATATTATGGCAGGGAGGGAAATTGATATAGATAATTGTTTTCTATGGTTGTGCCTTGAGTTAAAATAACATAAAACAGTTGATTATTTTAAAATTTATGCTATAATTTGGAAATGTAAATAACAGTCAGATATAAATGATAGGTTATAGGGTAATTATCGGACTGTTAGGAACGAATATTTGAAATAGAATAAGAAGCAGCTGGTGCTGCCGCAAGGCGGAGAATAGGGAAACAGGTGAAAGACCTGTGCGATCTCGTCACTGTAAACAGGAGTGTGTTGCTTATTATGCCACTGAGATATCGGGAAGGCGGCAATGTGCGTTAAAACTGTAAGCCAGGAGACCTGCCAGACTGTGGTGCGGGGAATAGATATTCCAGGTCACGAGGATTGATTGTACCGAATTGAAATAGAAACAGCGAAGCCGAAGAAATTCTGGTTTGGCTGTTGTTATCCAGTATACAGTCCAACGACGTGTGTTCGTTGGATTTTCTTTTTCTCCCAAATCTTATTTGTTTCAAATAAAAGTATTATTTTGGGAGGAAAGGCAAATGAAGAAAAAACTGGTAACGATTTTATGTGTAACAACAATTACAGCATCTATGCTGGCAGGATGCGGAAGCAAAACAGCAGAGACAACTGCTCCGACAGAGACAACTGCAGTAACCGAGACAGCAGCAGCTACCGAAGCGGCAACAACCGAGGCAGCTTCTGAAACAGCAGCAGCTACGGAAGCAGAAGATGATCAGGCAGCAGCAGATAAAGTAGCAGCTCTGATCGATGCAATTTATGTTCAGGAAAGAAATGAGAACACAGACGAGCAGTGTAAAGAAGCAAAAGAAGCATGGGATGCTCTGACAGATGCTCAGAAAGAACTGGTTGAAGGCGAAGAAGCTGATCCGGATTATTTCGGAAGAGATACCGGTGATGCATCCAAAGATGATCCGCGCAATGGTGATGAGATCGGTGAAAACGAACTCCTGGTTGTAAGCTTTGGTACTTCTTTCAATGACAGCCGTGTTGCTGATATCAAAGGTATTGAAGATGCACTGCAGGCTGCAAATCCGGACTGGTCTGTAAGAAGAGCATTCACAGCACAGATCATTATCAATCACATCCAGGCTCGTGATGATGAGCACATCGACAACATGGATCAGGCTCTGGAACGTGCCGTAAATAATGGCGTTAAAAATCTGGTTATTCAGCCTACACATCTGATGCATGGTGCAGAGTATGACGAACTGATGGATGCCGTAGATGCATATAAAGATAAATTTGAATCTGTAAAAGTAGCAGAACCGCTGCTGGGTGAGGTCGGAGATGATGCAGATACTGTAAACGATGATAAAAAAGCAGTAGCAGAAGCAATCACTTCTGAAGCAGTAGCAACAGCAAATTATGATTCCCTGGATGCAGCAAAAGAAGATGGCGTTGCATTTGTATTTATGGGACATGGAACTTCTCATACAGCAAAAGTTTCTTACAGCCAGATGCAGGCTCAGATGAAAGAGCTTGGTTATGAAAATGTATTTATCGGAACCGTTGAAGGCGAACCGGAAGAGACAGCATGCGAAGAAGTGATCAAAGCTGTATCTGCAGCAGGATACAAAAAAGTAATCCTTCGTCCGCTGATGGTTGTTGCTGGAGATCATGCAAACAACGATATGGCAGGCGATGATGACGATTCCTGGAAGAGCCAGTTTGAGGCATCCGGAAAATTTGACAGCATTGATACACAGATCGCAGGTCTGGGTGAGATCAAAGCAATCCAGGATCTCTACGTTGCCCATACAGCAGACGCTATGAACGAGTAATAAGTAATACATGAGGTGTACCTCGCAGCAGAAATGTCAGAGGTATTCTTGAAAAAGAAGCAAAACAGAAGGACAGGAACAAAAATGAAGAAAAGAATCATTACATTAGCAGGATTAATGGCACTTAGCTGTGCACTGGCAGTTGGCTGCGGAAACAGCACAAGCCAGACAGAAACACAGAGTGCTGCACAGACAGAGGCAGCTTCTGAAACACAGGTACAGACCGAAGAAACACAGGCAGCGGAGAGTGCAGCAGAAACGACAGCAGATACAAAGACAGCAGAAGCTGCAGTACTGGAGGATGGAACTTACACTGCTGATTTTAATACAGACAGCAGTATGTTTCAGGTAAATGAGACATGTGACGGAAAAGGAACTCTGACCGTAAAAGACGGAAAGATGACCATTCATATCACGCTGCGTTCTACAAATATCGTAAACCTGTATCCGGGACTTGCAGAAGATGCACAGAAAGATGGAGCAGAACTGCTGCAGCCAGTTGTGGAAACCGTAGATTATAATGACGGTGAACCGGCAGAAGAAGTGAATGCATTTGATGTTCCTGTTCCGGCTATCGACGAGGAATTTGATCTGGCACTGATCGGAACAAAAGGAAAATGGTATGACCATAAAGTCAGCGTTTCCAATCCGGTAAAAGCAGAAGAATAAAAAATATCAGATTTTGCGAAAAGCTGCTGCGATATGTATCTACATATTTTGCAGCAGCTTTTTATCTTGAAAAGGAGAAATCATGACAGCAGAGGAGCTAAATTTAAAAGACGGTGAATACACCGCAGAAGTTACGATGGAAGGCGGAAGCGGAAGAGCAACGATCGATTCTCCGACTGACATTTCGGTAAAAGATGGAAAAGTAACAGCTGAGATTAAATGGAGCAGTTCACATTATGACTATATGCTGGTTGACGGTGAAAAATTTCTTCCGGTCAATACGGAAGGAAATTCTGTTTTTGAAATTCCGGTTGCAGAATTTGATGAACCGATGGCTGTAACGGCAGATACGACTGCGATGAGTGTCCCGCATGAAATAGAGTATACGCTGACCTTTGCATCAGACACCGTGACAGTGTCCGGTTCCGGATCGGGTATGAGTGGATCGGTAAATATCGCATTGTGGATTGCAGTTGCAGTGGCTGTGTTCATGCCGGTTGTTACCAGGATGAGACGAAAGGAAAAGAAATGAAGAAAATAGTGGGGGTACTCGGTGTTGCATTCTGCCTGATGCTGGCAGGCTGTGCATCGCAAAAACAGGATACGATTGAAAAGCGGAATACCGATATCAGCAAGGATCTGACATATGATCACAGCATGGAACTGGAGTACGCAAAGATGTTTGCGGTGGATTATTATCAGAATGATTATGCACTTGTCACGATCGCAGATGACGGGAAATATCTGATCGTACCGGAAGGAGAATCTGTGCCGGAAGATATGGATAAGGATATCACGGTGTTGCAGCAGCCGATCCAGAATATTTATCTGGCGGCTTCGGCGGCGATGGATATGTTTGTGGCGACAGATGCACTGGATGCGGTTCGATTCAGCTCGCTGAAAGCAGATGGCTGGTACATAGAAGAGGCGAAAAAAGCCATGGAAGATGGGGATATTATTTATGCCGGGAAATATTCAGCCCCGGACTATGAGATGATATTGAATGAAAACTGTGGGCTTGCCATCGAGAATACCATGATTCTGCATACACCGGAAGTAAAAGAGCAGATGGAAAAATTTAATATTCCGGTTCTGGTCGATCATTCCAGCTATGAGACAAATCCGCTCGGACGTACTGAATGGGTCAAACTTTACGGGCTGCTGACCGGGCATGAAGATCAGGCAGAGCAGGCGTTTGATGCAGAAGCAAAAGCGTTTGAACAGGTGAGTGATCAGGATGCAACCGGAAAAACGGTGGCATTTTTCTATATCACGACAAATGGGGAAGCAAATGTGCGAAAAAGTGCGGATTATCTGCCGAAAATGATTGAACTTGCCGGCGGAAGCTATATTTTTGATGATCTAGGTGACGAGGAGGAAGCGACATCTACAGTTTCCCTTCAGATGGAAGAATTTTATGCCGGAGCAAAAGATGCAGACTATATTATTTATAATAGTACAATAGAAGGAGAATTGTCTTCTATGCAGGATCTTCTGGCAAAAAGCCCGCTGCTTGAGAAATTCAAAGCGGTGAAAGAAGGACATGTATACTGCACGACCAAGAATCTCTATCAGTCAACAATGGAACTTGGGACAATCACATCCGATATTCGAAAAATGCTGACCGGAGACGATGCAGACCTGACTTATCTGTATAAGGTGGAGTGATACGATGAAAAAAAGCAGATATGGTGCTGCATTTATCATTCTTGCAGCTTTGTTATTTTTATTTTTGGTTTTGAATATATGCATGGGAAGTGTAAATATACCGGTTTCGGAGATACCGAAAATGCTGTGGGGAAATGGAGCGGATGAAACCTTTACGGATATTGTGATGGGAATCCGTTTTCCGAGAGCAATGGCAGCGGCAATCCTGGGCGGCGGGCTGGCATTGTCCGGATATCTTTTGCAGACTTTTTTTCATAATCCGATCGCCGGACCGTTTACACTGGGAATTTCCTCCGGAGCAAAACTGGTCGTGGCACTTGTCATGGTAGCTTCCCTTGGAAATGCCCTGCATTTAAGTTCCTGGGTGATGATCATGGCAGCTTTTGTTGGTTCCATGATCTGTATGGGATTTGTGATCCTGATGTCGAAAGTGACCGATCAGATGTCGATGCTGATCGTCAGCGGCGTTATGATCGGATATATCTGTTCTGCGATTACCGATTTTGTGGTAACATTTGCGGACGATGCCGATATTGTCAATCTGCATAACTGGTCAAAAGGAAGTTTTTCCGGGATTACCTGGGATAATGTAGTGATCATGGCGATCGTTGTCGGGATCACTTCGATCTGCGTTTTTCTGATGTCAAAGCCGATCAGTGCCTATCAGATGGGAGAATCTTATGCCCAGAATATGGGACTGAATGTACAGCTGTTTCGCATATTGCTCGTGCTGTTATCCAGTATTCTGTCAGCCTGTGTGACAGCCTTTGCAGGACCAGTATCCTTTGTTGGAATTGCTGTTCCGCATCTGGTTAAAAATTTATTCGGCACCGCAAAACCAATCATCATGATACCCGCGTGTTTCCTTGGCGGATCTGTGTTCTGCCTGCTCTGTGACCTCTTGGCAAGAATTATGTTTGCTCCGACAGAACTTTCCATCAGTACGATCACAGCGGTATTTGGGGCACCGGTGGTAATTTATATTATGATTCACAGAAAAAAAGAAAAAGTGTGAAATCAGGAATCATGGAACAGTTCATGCAATGCATAAGGTATATCTTGCAGCAAGAATGTCAGAAATATTTTTGAATTTTTGACTTAGAAAAGGCGGAATAGCATATGGAAGAATATTATTTTTATACGGAAGGTCTGACCGTCGGCTATCACGGCGTTCCGCTCATAAAAAATATCAAGATCAGTCTGAAAAAGGGAGAAATCCTGACATTGATCGGACCGAACGGAGCGGGAAAAACGACGATCCTGAGAAGCATCATAAAACAGCTGAAACCGCTTGGCGGAGTCGTTGTGCTGGATGGAAAAGAGACGGAACAAATCAGCGGAAAAGAGCTTTCCAGAAAACTTTCGGTTGTGCTGACAGAACTGGTAATACCGGAAATGATGACCTGCAAAGAAGTGGTTGCGACCGGACGTTATCCATATACCGGGAAGTTCGGCGTACTCTCAAAAGAAGACTGGAAACTGGTAGATGAGGCAATGGAACTGGTGCACATCCACGAGCTTGCTGACCGTGATTTTTCAAAAACGAGTGACGGCCAGAAACAGCGGGTAATGCTGGCGAGAGCAATCTGCCAGCAGCCGGATATCATCATTCTGGATGAGCCGACCTCTTTTCTGGATATCCGCTATAAGCTGGAATTTTTATCCATCATCCAGAATATGTCCAGGGAACGAAATCTTTCCGTAATCATGTCCTTGCATGAACTGGACCTGGCAGGACGTATTTCCGATAAAATAGCCTGTGTCAGAGGAGACAAAGTAGATCGATTTGGAACACCGGAAGAAATTTTTACGCAGGGCTACATCCCACAGCTTTATCAGATGACAACAGGTTCTTATGATGAACGTACCGGAGATCTCGAACTTCCGAAAACAGAAGGAGAGCCGAAAGTTTTTGTGATCGCAGGAAACGGAACCGGTACAGCAGTCTTTCGAAAATTACAGAGAGAGCGAGTGCCGTTTGTGACGGGGATTCTGTGGGAAAACGATTTGGATTATCCCGCAGCAAAAGCACTGGCGACAGAAGTGATCTCCGTGAAACCATTTGGCAGGATTGAAGAAAAAGAAATACAGAAAGCAAAAGAATGGATCAAGAAGTGCGACAAAGTGATCTGTACGCTGGATGTCGAAAAAAGCGGGGAGTTTGCAAAGCCGTTGAGCGGACTTTTTGAGATGTGCAAATGAACAATTCCCAAGAAGGCACTTTTACGTGCC
>OGNO01001261.1_pt1 | contig 12341 bp, 10 predicted proteins | sample 1573491 | NCBI WGS metagenome assembly OGNO01 (sample SAMEA2581900, study PRJEB24529) | metagenome | biome: Human gut stool | place: China | collected 2011
TGGCAAAAGCGCTGGACATCGCAAAAAAATACTTCAGCAACCTGAAGATAGAAGTGATGCCCCTCAAAGCCGAGGAATACGCCGAGCTGAAAAAACACGGACTGAACGGCGTCATCTGCTTTCAGGAAACTTACAACAAAGCCCGTTACAACGTATATCATCCGCGTGGAATGAAATCTAAATTCGAATGGCGGGTAAATGGTTTCGACCGCATGGGACAGGCAGGTGTCCATTCCATCGGCATGGGTGTACTTATCGGACTGGAAGAATGGCGCACGGATGTGACCATGATGGCCTACCATCTGCGCTACCTTCAGAAAAAGTATTGGAAAACCAAATACAGTGTCAACTTCCCACGCATGCGCCCGGCAGAGAACGGCGGCTTCCAGCCGAATGTCATCATGAACGACCGTGAACTGGCACAACTTACTTTTGCCATGCGCATCTTCGACCACGATGTGGATATCTCCTACTCTACCCGCGAACCGGCACACATCCGCGACAACATGGCAGGACTTGGAGTGACCACCATGAGTGCGGAAAGCAAAACCGAACCGGGAGGATACTACACTTATCCGCAAGCCCTGGAGCAATTCCATGTAAGCGATGAGCGCACGGCCGTAGAAGTGGAACGTGCACTGAAATCATTGGGACGAGAACCGGTTTGGAAAGACTGGGATGCTTCTTTTGACCAATTTGCATCAACACGATAGCATACAGATAGTATTACACTTAGTCATACAGCCTTTCATAATAATCGTTTCACTTTAGTGATGATAGTTTATCACTAAGGACATTCAATTATATCACCGTAGTGAAGAAATTTAATCACCTGAGTGAAACGATAAAATCAACCGTTAGATAATATGGAAAGATACAACCGTCAAATCATTCTCCCCGAACTGGGAGAAGAAGGACAGCAACGCATCCAACGCGCCAAAGTCCTTATAGTCGGTGTAGGCGGACTGGGATCTCCCGTCGCCCTTTACCTGACAGGCGCCGGAGTAGGCATCATCGGACTGATGGACGATGACGTGGTAAGCATCAGCAACCTGCAACGCCAGATACTCTATAGCGAAGCCGAAGTAGGTATGCCCAAAGCCATCCAAGCCAAAAAACGTCTCGAAGCCCTGAACAGCTCCATACAAATCAATGCTTACCCCAATCGTCTCACCACAGAAAATGCCGCCGGGATCATCAGCCAATACGACATTGTGGTAGACGGATGCGATAACTTTGCCACCCGCTACCTCATTAATGACACCTGCGTGCAGTTGGGAAAAATCTATGTATATGGTGCCATTCGTGCTTTCGACGGGCAAGTATCCGTATTCAATTACCAAGGCGGACCGGACTATCGCCACTTTTTCCCGGACGAAGACGAAATGCTCTCCATGCCCCACCCGCCCAAAGGTGTACTTGGAGTTACTCCCGGCATAGTGGGATGCACCGAAGCAACCGAAGTACTGAAAATAATAGGCGGATACGGTGAAGTGCTAAGCGGGAAATTATGGATTATCGACCTCAAAACAATGGAAACGCATATCCTCTCATTATAAAAACAGAATCTTTTATGATGTGAAGTATTGCTTTATCCATTTTTTATATTACCTTTGTAACTATAATAAACCCTTAATCTTCGTTTGCCTGTGAAGGTCGACGAAGATTTTTTTTTTCATGACTCTCCCCCAACCGTTAAATAAATACAGCAAACTGTTAGGAATATTACATATTGATTACTATCTTTGCTTAGCAATTAATTGGAAAGTATGAAGTTAATTCTAATCACAACCCCTACATATTTTGTGGAGGAAGACAAAATAATCACGGCCTTGTTTGAAGAAGGACTGGACACCCTCCACTTACGCAAACCCGACACGGCGCCCATGTTCGCCGAACGGCTGCTTACCTTGATTCCCGAACAGTATCATAAACGCATCGTGGTGCACGGACATTTCTACCTGAAAGATGAATATAAGTTGAAAGGTATCCACCTGAACGGCCGCAATCCCAACCCACCCGAAAACTATAAAGGGCATATCAGTTGTTCATGCCACTCTTTGGACGAAGTAAAGGAGCGCAAACAGACGTGTGACTATGTTTTTCTGAGTCCTGTATTCAACAGCATTTCCAAGATGAACTATAACTCCGCATATACGGCCGAAGAACTTCGTGCCGCCGACAAAGCCGGCATTATAGACAAGAAGGTGATTGCACTGGGTGGTATCGATGTGGACAATATTTTAGAAGTAAAAGACTTCGGCTTTGGCGGAGCAGCCATCTTAGGTGCTTTGTGGAATAAGTTCGATACACGCTGCGACCGTGACTACCGATTGCTGATAGAACACTTCCGCAAACTGAAAAAGTTGGCAGATTAACTAAAAGCAGAGAAAAACAACACATATTCCTGCCAGAAAAACAGGCGTTTCAAGGAAACGCGAATTAATTTTTAATGTTCGATTTTTAAATTCTAATTATAATACGTACCTTTGTACGCAAATTAATAAATAGGTAATATCTATTACAAAATGAGTAAAACATCTCCTTTTAAAGTATTCTCGGGAACAAACTCGAAATACCTTGCAGAAAAAATTTGCAACAGCCTCGGTTGCGAACTGGGAAACATGAATATTACACACTTTGCTGATGGTGAATTTGCTGTTTCCTTCGAAGAGTCAATTAGAGGTGCCCATGTATTCTTAGTTCAATCTACCTTTCCTAATTCTGACAACCTGATGGAATTGCTGCTGATGATTGACGCAGCAAAAAGAGCTTCTGCCAAGAGCATCGTAGCCGTTATCCCTTACTTCGGATGGGCTCGCCAAGACAGAAAAGACAAACCGCGTGTTTCTATCGGTGCCAAACTGGTGGCTGACTTGCTGAGTGTGGCAGGTATCGACCGTTTGATTACCATGGACTTGCATGCCGACCAGATTCAGGGTTTCTTCAACATTCCGGTAGACCACTTGTATGCATCAGGCATCTTCTTGCCTTACATTCAGTCACTGAACCTTGAAAACCTTGTAATCGCTACTCCCGATGTGGGCGGTTCCAAGCGTGCCAGCACATACGCCAAATACCTTGATGTGCCTTTGGTATTGTGCAACAAGACTCGCGAAAGAGCAAACGTAGTGGCTACCATGCAAATTATCGGTGACGTAAAAGACAAGAATGTCATCCTGGTAGACGATATGGTAGATACAGCCGGTACAATTACCAAAGCTGCCGATATCATGAAGGAAGCCGGAGCCATTTCTGTCCGCGCCATCGCTTCTCACTGTGTGATGTCCGGTCCTGCTTCCGAACGTGTTCAAGATTCCGGTTTGGAAGAAATGGTATTTACAGACAGTATTCCTTATTCTAACCGTTGCGCCAAAGTAAAACAGTTGACTATCGCCGACATGTTTGCCGAAACTATCCGCCGCGTAATGAATAACGAGTCTATTTCAGACCAATATATTATCTAATTTCAGTAGATAAAAGATAGAGAGAAACAGAGGCTTCCTTGAACAAGGAAGCCTCTACTGTTTTTTATAAAATCCGTAAGTCCGGAGTGTCACCGGCAGCGCAAAGGATTATCTTCTTTTTCTGTGTCTCCTGCGGCGGCGTTGCAATTTCTCGTGCTGATAACGCTGTATCCGCCTATAAACCGTATAAACCAGCATCACTCCGACCGATACAAATATCACAACCACAATTCCCAATCCAAGATTATCCCCTTTCACACGCGACCACATTTCCAATACCGCTTCCGTACGTTCGCCCGAATCACGGATCATGGCACAACGCTCCACCACACGACGGTCGGGATATTGCACTTTGTCAATCCGGACACTATCTGCCTCGGGACCAAAGAAATAGCTCAAGTCGGCATAATAGTTCAAAGTAGTATCCAGCTTCTCTTCCAATATTTCGGGAGTGGCAACAGAACTCACATAACCGCAAGCATCCATATTGCGCAAAGCAACTTCGGGACGGCACAGATAATTGATAAAATAACTGGCAGCCTTCACATTGCGTGCATATTTAGGAATCACCCAACCGTCATACCACACATTGCTCCCCTCCTCGGGCACTTCATAATCCAAGTTCACTCCCACAGCACCGGCTTCTTCAATTGCCCATACAGCATCACCACTCCAAGTCATGTTGAGCCATGCCTTATTTTTGGTCATCATCTCCTTTCCGAAATCCGCTTCCCAACCGGCAATCATAGGTTTCATGGCCTTCAAGTACTTCTCTACCGTATCGACAGATGCCTGTGAATAGTTGTTCATCAACTCTTCTACCGTCACCTTCCCCTCTTTCAGGTTTTTGCTGTTGGCATAGATAAGGGCCGTTCCGTAGGCATCACGGTAGCTCTCTTTCATCAAGATTTTATTCTTGTACTTGAGATTCCACAGGCTTGCCCATGTCTTGGCATCTTCCGCAGGAACATGGTCTGTGTTATACAGAAGTCCGGCCGTCCCCCACATATACCCGATGGCATAATCGGAAGCACGACGCCCCGGCTGACTCAATTTATCCAACTGCTCACGAATATAAGGAGACTCGTTATGCAAATAATTAGGAGTCTTACCAAAAACAGTATCAATAGGCAGCAACAGATTCTTCTTCAACATTCGCTCGATGATATATTCCGAAGGACATACCACATCAAAATCCTCATGACCGCGTTCAATTTTGGTAAGCATGATTTCATTGATATCGAATGTCTGATATACAATACGGATATCCTCACCCGTTTGCTCTTTATACCATTCGGGAAATTCGGCAAGCACATCTTCATCGATATAATCTGCCCAATTATATATCTTCAGCACATTTTCGCGAGGTTCGCCCGTATTGTAGCATCCTGTGAGCGAAAGCAACCCGCAGGCACATGCCATTATCCATTTATTCATCTTTATCTTCATCTTCTTATGCCTCTTTTTTCTTGCTCGAACGGCGGTTGATTATAATGAGCAGCACCAATACCAGTATAAATATAATGGTTGAAAGGGGACGAAGTTCGGGAGTAAGTCCTCCTTTCCGCGCATCGGCATAAATATAGGTAGACAATGTCTCCAATCCTTCATTGCCGATGGTAAACACGGTCACGGCAAAATCGTCGATAGACAGTGTGACTGCCAGCATGAAACCGGAAATCATTCCCGGAAGTATTTCAGGAATAATCACTTTACGAAGTGCCTGCATGGGAGTTGCCCCCAAATCGAGTGCCGCTTCATAAATATTCGGATTCATTTGTTTGAGACGTGGCAATACACTCAGAATCACGTATGGGGTGCAAAATGTAATGTGAGCCAGTACCACGGTAGTGTATCCTTGAGGGATACCCAGCGAAACAAACAGCAGGAACAACGAGATACCGATGATAATATCGCCATTCAGAATAGGGATATTATTAACAAAACCGATTACCTTGCGCGAACGGGCACGCAGATTGAATATGCCGATGGCAGTGATACTCCCCAATAAAGTGGAAACCGTTGCAGCTATCAGCGCGATGGTCAACGTATTAATCAGCGCATTGGTCAGCGAGTGATGAGTACCCGTGGTGAACAGCGATGAATAAAGTTTTGTGGAGAATCCCGTCCAGTTGCCCAGCACCTTTGCCTCCGTGAAGGAGAATATCATAATAATTAAGATGGGCGAGTAGAGCAACGCCAGCAGCAGCCACAAGTAGCCGCGGGTTAAGATTCGTGTCATCATATCACACCTCCGCTTTCATTCGATGCCCCGTCCTCCTCGTTGGTAAAGAGGATGGTGATGCCTATCAGCAGCAGCATGATGAGCGAGAGGGCGGCACCGTAGTTCCACATTCCGTTGTAAATATTCTCTTGCACCGTGGTGCCGAACAGTTTGATGTTGTTCATTGTCAGCAACTCGGCAATGGCAAAGGTAGAAACCGTAGGCATAAACACCATCACTATGCCGCTCATCACTCCCGGCATGGAGAGCGGCAGAATCACCTTGCCGAATACGCGGGTAGGAGAGGCTCCCAAGTCCTGCGCAGCCTCAATCAGATTGTGGTCCATCTTCTGAAGAGTGTTGTAAATGGGGTATATCATGAACGGCAGGAAGTTGTAGACCATACCGAACACAAGGGCACCTTCGCCCAGCGGCAGGTTCAGGAAGTCGAACAGCGCCACTGTGGCAAGCGTACGTATCAAGATATTCACCCACATGGGGAGGATGAACAGCACCACCATGGTGCGTGAGGTGTTGAATTGCTTCTGGCTCAGGATATACGCTGCCGGATAGCCCAGCAGCAGGCAGACCAGCGTGGTGATAACGGCTATTCCGATGGAGTAGACAAACGTGTTCATCGCTTCGGGGTGCATCATGAACTTGCGGAAGTTGGCCAACGTAAACGCCCCTCCGTCGTCCGTAAAGGCATAGAGCACGATGAGCAGCAGCGGTACTATGACAAATACAAGCAGAAACAGCGCGTAGGGTACCGTCCAGTTGCGCCGGCGCATGAAGAAATGGGATAACTTATTGAGCACTTCCTTCCTTATTAAGAGATTGAACAATCCGTATATTTTGAGGGGCGATGGTGATACCTACGCGGTCGCCGTCGTCCCACACGTCGTTGGTGTCGACAAAGATGTCTTCGTCCCAGTCCGTAAACACGGTCAGGTGGTAATGGTTCCCTTTGTAGAGGATGAATTTCACTTCACCCGTCAGACGGCCGTCCTCTTCGTTGTCTTCGAGGATGACGTGCTGGAAGTCTACTTCCACTTGCACGGCGCTGCCCGGCTCGATGCCCTGCACGGGGAGGCACTCGAAGTTACAGCCCAGGAAGTCTACGTGCGTCTCGTCCACCAGCTTTCCCTCGAAGGTGTTGCAGGTGCGTTCCTTCTTCATCACGTGGATGTCGAAGGGTTTCACCAGCAGGCCGACTTCGCGTCCTGCCTCGAAGGCATGGTAGTCCTGCACCATCAGCTCGTAGCCTTCGCGCGTCTGCACCAGCATTTCGTAGTGTACGCCTTTAAAGATGCAGCTGGTTACGGTCCCCGTCAGCTGTGCGGCGTCGGATACATCGAAGATGTAGATGTCTTCGGGGCGAATCACTACGTCTACCTGCATCTGCTCGCCAAATCCCGTGTCCACGCATTCAAATTCGTGTCCGCAGAAGGTGACGGCTTTATCCTTTATCATAACTCCGTTCAAGATGTTGCTTTCACCAATGAAGTCTGCTACGAAGGAGTTGATGGGTTCGTTGTAGATGTCCGTCGGCACGCCTATTTGCTGGATGCGTCCTTCGCTCATCACGACGATGGTATCGCTCAAGGTCAGTGCCTCTTCCTGGTCGTGGGTCACATATACGAAGGTGATGCCCAGCTTCTGGTGCATCTCCTTTAGCTCCATCTGCATGTCCTTGCGCATTTTTAGGTCCAGGGCGGCAAGGGGTTCGTCCAGTAGCAGCACTTCGGGTTCGTTGACGATGGCTCGGGCAATGGCTACGCGCTGTTGCTGCCCGCCGGAGAGGGAGTCTACGTCGCGGTCCTCATAGTCCGTCATGCCCACCATGCGCAGGGCTTGCTTTACCTTCTTCTCGATGGTGGCACCGGGCAGCTTCTTCAGCTTCAACCCGAAAGCAATGTTGTTGAACACGTTGAGGTGGGGGAAGAGGGCGTACTTCTGGAACACGGTGTTCACCGGACGCTTGTGCGGCGGTGTCTGCGTGATGTCCTTTCCGGCAATGGTTATCACTCCTTCCGAGGCTGTCTGAAAGCCTGCAATGAGGCGTAACAGTGTTGTCTTTCCGCAGCCGGACGGTCCCAGTATTGTTACAAACTCGCCCTTACGGACAGACAAATTCACATCATTCAGCACGGCCTTATCTCCGAAAAATTTCGATACGTGCTCCACACCGATGATGCAATCGGACTTTTGCATAAGCGTCTTTTACTTTATCCAAACGAATTAAACAAATCTCAGAAGAAAGCTGAAATAAAATCAAAACAGTTTCTCGGGCTTTCAAAAAGCGGGTGCAAAGTTACATAATTTATCGGGATTTTTCGCCTTACTCTAAAATTCATTATTCCTATGAAGTTAAAATAATAAGTAATACCTTTGTTGGCAGTATTGATATTAAAACTTAATAACATGATGGAAAAGAAGATTGTACTCATCACCGGAGCCTCCTCGGGAATAGGGGAAGGCTGCGCGCGTAAATTTGCCATGAACGGTTACCGGCTTATACTCAATGGCCGTAATGTGGAGAAACTGAATGCTGTAAAGAAAGAATTGTTGGAGAAATATGGAGCCGATGTGTATCTGCTTCCTTTCGATGTCCGCGACCGGCAGGCTGCCCGTGCCGCCCTCGAATCCCTTCCGGAGGAATGGAAGGCGGTAGACATACTGGTGAACAATGCCGGACTCGTCATTGGGGTGGACAAGGAACATGAAGGCAATCTGGATGAATGGGACATTGTCATCGACACTAACGTGAAAGCCTTGCTTGCCATGACCCGCCTCGTGGTTCCCGGTATGGTGGAGCGAGGCCGTGGTCACGTTATCAATATGGGGTCCATTGCCGGAGATTACGCTTATCCGGGAGGCAGTGTGTACTGTGCTTGCAAGGCTGCCGTCAAGGCCCTTTCCGACGGACTCCGCATCGACCTGGTGGATACCCCGATACGCGTAACGAATATCAAGCCGGGGTTGGTGGAAACCAATTTCTCCGTCGTCCGTTTCCGTGGTAACCGGGAGGCGGCCGATAATGTATATAAAGGTATACGCCCGCTGACCGGCGACGATATAGCCGAAGTGGTCTATTTCGCCGCTGCCGTCCCCGAGCATATCCAGATTGCGGAAGTGCTGGTGATGCCTGCCAACCAAGCCACGGGGACAATTGTCAGCCGGAAATAGAATTTGTATAAGGATATGATAAAATGATACTATTTTATCTTCGGGGAAACGCCTACATTTGCGCACAGCTAAATGAATATAGAATCTAAACAAGAAAAGCATGAATTTCAAGAAACGAACAAATTTCCTCTTTGGAGTACTGCTGCTGACCGGCAGTTTGTTGGCTCAAAACGTATGTGTATCCACTCCGAAAACCTCTTTGGTGCTTTCGGCTCCTGAAGGCGGTACACTGAGACACTTGTATTATGGTAACAGACTTTCTGAAGCCGACTTGCAGAATATCTCTGCGGCAGAAGCGAACCATGCAGCCTATCCCGAATATGGATTGAATGCTCCCGTGGAGACGGCCCTCGCTGTGAAGCATGCCGACGGTAACATGACCCTCCAGCTCGAAGTATTGAACGTGACTACCGAAAAGGAAGGGAATGCCGTGACGACTGTCGTGGCACTGAAGGATAAGGTGTATCCCTTCTTCGTCAACGTCTGTTACCGTGCCTGGCAGGATGCCGACGTGATAGAATCCTGGACTGAAATCTCCCATCAGGAGAAGAAGCCGGTGGTACTCAATCAGTTTGCTTCCGGCTATCTGCCCATCCGCCGTGGCGATGTATGGCTGTCCCATCTCTCCGGTTCCTGGGCCAATGAAGGGGTCTTGACGCAGGAACCTCTCACTCCGGGCATGAAGGTTATCAAGAATAAGGACGGTGTGCGCAATTCCCATACTGACCATGCCGAAGTGATGTTCTCCCTTGACGGCCGTCCGCAGGAGAACACGGGCAACGTGATTGGTGCAGCCCTCTGTTACAGCGGCAACTACAAACTCCGCATTGAGACACACGATGATGAATACCACCATTTCTTTGCCGGAATCAACGAAGAGAACTCTACTTATTCCTTGAAGAAGGACGAGCTTTTCCGCACTCCCGAACTTGCCCTGACTTATAGTAATGAAGGCTTGAGTGGCGGCAGCCGTAACTTCCATCGCTGGGCACGCCTGCACAAACTGGCGCACGGCACTACCCCCCGCAAGATTCTTTTGAATAGTTGGGAAGGCGTGTACTTTGACATCAACCAGCAAGGTATGGACCAAATGATGGCGGACATTGCCTCCATGGGTGGCGAGTTGTTCGTGATGGACGATGGCTGGTTTGGCGACAAGTATCCCCGTAAGAACGACAGCTCATCACTCGGCGACTGGGTGGTGGACAAGAACAAGCTTCCGAACGGTATTGAAGGCTTGCTGAGTGATGCCAAGAAACATGGCGTCAAGTTTGGCATCTGGATTGAGCCGGAGATGGCGAACACTACCAGCGAACTCTACGAGAAGCATCCCGACTGGGTACTTAAAGCTTCCGAACGTGACGTTGTGTTGGGACGCGGCGGCACGCAGGTAGTGCTTGACCTTGCCAATCCTGCCGTGCAGGACTTCGTTTTCGGTGTGGTAGACAACCTGATGACCTCTTATCCTGAAATAGATTACATCAAGTGGGACGCCAATATGTCTGTCCAGAACCACGGTTCGCAATATCTGACGAAGGATAATCAGAGCCACATGTACATCGAATTCCACCGCGGCTTCGAGAAAATCTGCCAGCGCATCCGTGCCAAATATCCCGACCTTACCATCCAGGCATGTGCCAGTGGCGGCGGTCGTGCCAACTACGGAGTGCTGCCTTACTTCGACGAGTTCTGGGTAAGCGACAATACCGATGCCCTGCAACGTGTCTATATGCAGTGGGGAACTTCCTATTTCTTCCCCGCCATCGCTATGGCATCGCATATCAGTGCTGCCCCCAATCATCAGACGTTCCGCACCATCCCTCTGAAATATCGGATAGACGTTGCCATGAGTGGTCGTTTGGGTATGGAAATCCAGCCCAAAAATATGACGGAAGAAGAAAAGGCTCTTTGCAAGAATGCCATTGCCGAGTACAAGACCATTCGTCCCGTAGTACAGTTGGGAGACATTTACCGCCTGCTCTCTCCTTATGACAAGCAAGGTGTGGCTTCTCTGATGTACGTGGCTCCGGAGAAGGACAAGGCAGTCTTCTATTGGTGGAAGACGGAACATTTCTGTAACCAGCACCTGCCGCGTGTGAAGATGGCAGGGCTCTGTGCCGACAAGCAATACCGGGTGCATGAACTGAACCGTATAGATAATGTTCCCTTGAACTATGAAGGAAAGACTTTCAGCGGTGCCTATCTGATGGCAAACGGGTTGGAGATTCCTTACACACATAAGGTGGACTACCACAAACAGAACGACTATTCAAGCCGTGTGCTTTATCTAGAAGAGGTGAAATGACGTGAATAAAGGTGAGGTTTAGCCGCGTAAAGGTGAACTTGAGCGGCGTAAAGGTGAGGTTGATGGGTACAGTTGGTACAGTAGGACCGCTGTGCCCACTGTACCCATGTTTGATTTACTTGAAATACACAATATTAAAATTCCAAGTTGCCTCTATCATCACGGAAAGCCATTTATATAATAAGTGTAAATGTTTGGCGAAAAATATCTTGAAATGTTATATATATAAACCATTTTGGCTAATTTTGTACTGTGATAATTTAGAATAATGGCAGATATAAAGTTTAATAGACTGAAAGTCGTTCTGGCTGAACGTGAATTGCCCATGCTATCAACATCAGTCCAAGGGAACTTATTAACGAACCTCAAACCGTAGAATGGCCGGCAAGGTACAACTAAACAGGTTTATGAAATTAAGAAAATAGACAGCGATTTCTTCGCGGAAGAATAATAACAATGAACAGCAACCAATTTATCAAATTATTCAACAAAGGCAAAAAGAGCAATGCAATCATGGAATCCGCTGACGTTTCAAAATATTGGTGGACAAATTGACGAACATTCCTGCATATCTGATTCTGCTCTCCTTCCGCAAGTTCTGAATATAAGTCAGATAGTATTCACCCACCGTTTTATAGGTTGTGTGGTTTGTGGTGGATTCAATGAGAGTTGTAGCCGTAAAGTCCTTGCCTGCTATCCTCTTATCCAAAGCGGCTTTCTGTATCTCATTAATTCTGTCGTTTATGAGAATGGTTATTCTCTCACGATTCGGGCATTTAGTCTTTGGCTGGTTTGTCTTGAAGTCCCATAATTCAGCTTTTATGGATATGCCAAGACTTTGAAACTTCCTTTTACGGTCTTTACAGACACATAACATAAGAGGGTGTTCTCCATTACTAAGAGTTTTAGACCTGTAATACAGTACTTTAATAGTTTCGCTCATTCGGTTTCTTGGTTTACACAGATACCGTAGAACGTAGTGTTTATAATGAACAAAGCAGCTATCTGATTTAGATAACTGCTTGATTCTCAAGTGAACCGCCTGGGGGCGGAACCTTATATTTTTTATCGCTAATAATCAATTACTTATCTTGTTGTTTGTCATTTAGTCCACCTATTTCACCTCGATTGAACTTCTTTGTTCTGCACTGATATA